>Ga0007882_10001008_pt1 | contig 16648 bp, 14 predicted proteins | sample CryBogCBH12Aug01_FD_71195 | JGI IMG/M metagenome (GOLD analysis project Ga0007882, IMG submission 71195) | Freshwater microbial communities from Crystal Bog, Wisconsin, USA - CBH12Aug09.1 | ecosystem: Environmental > Aquatic > Freshwater > Lake | place: Crystal Bog, Wisconsin, USA | collected... | reverse complement strand
CGGCGGCGTCGTCCTCAATCTGGCCGGCCCCTTTGAAGTGGAAAAGGCCGGCAATCTGATGCTGGAACGGGTCGGCGTAAAATTTCCCGAAGCCCGCATCGACGGCTTCACCGTGCAACGCATGGCCAACCGCGCCGGCGCCCATGAAATCATCATCGGCGTTTCTACCGATCCGATTTTCGGGCCGGTGCTGATGTTCGGCCAGGGCGGCACCGCGGTGGAAATCATTCATGATTTCGCCATCGGCCTGCCGCCGCTCAATACCAGCCTGGCCCGCGACCTCATCGAACGGACGCGGATCGCCAAACTGCTGCACGGCTACCGCGATCGCCCGGCCGTCGACCTCGAAGCCATCACGCTGTCGCTGATCAAGATTTCGCAACTGATCATCGACATCCCGCAGATTGTCGAACTCGACATCAACCCGCTGTTCGCCGACGCCTCCGGGGTGATCGCCGTCGATGCCCGCATCCGCCTCGACCCGGCCTCGACCGGCAGCGAACGCCTGGCCATCCAGCCCTATCCCAAGGATCTGGAGGAAGTGGTCACCCTGAAAAACGGCAGGACTGTCCTGCTGCGCCCGATCCGCCCGGAAGACGAGCCCAATCATCACCAGTTCGTCTCCCGCCTGACCCCCGAGGATATCCGCTTCCGCTTCTTCGGCCTGGTCGGGGAATTGCCGCATACCGAAATGGCTCGCCTCACCCAGATCGACTATGACCGCGAGATGGCCTTTATCGCCGTACCGTTGGATGACGGGGTGAACGAAACCTGGGGTGTGGTCCGCACCATGTGCGACCCGGACAACGAAAAGGCCGAATTCGCCGTCGTGGTCCGTTCCGACCTCAAGGATACCGGCCTCGGTCGCCTGCTGATGAACAAGATCATCCGCCATTGCAAGGTCCGCGGTACCGGCCAGATCGTCGGCCAGGTCCTGCACGACAACATCCGCATGCTGAAATTCATCGAGACATTGGGTTTCAAGCGGATCCGTCTGGTCGAAGGGGAAATCGTCGAAGTGGCCCTCGATCTGCGAGGCCCTGCTTAAACGGTGCTTAGTCGTTCTTATTGCCCGACCGACAGATATGCCTCACAATACCTGACGACCTATCGGGAACAATAAAGTCAGGCTCGCGAGTTCATGTCGATACCCACCATACTGGGCTTTCTATTCGGCATCGGATTATTCCTCGGTTCGATTGTCCTTAACACGGACAATTACCTGGTCTTTCTGCATGCAGCAGGCTTCATCATGGTCATCGGCGGCACCGGCGCCGCCGCTTTCGTTGCCTATGAGCCGCGCTATGTCTATCAGGCGCTGAAGATTTCGGCCTCGATCTTCTTTACCCAGAAGGTCGGGCGCAACATGTTGACCAGCGAGGTCGGACGGGTCATCCGCTGGGGCTATATGGTGCAGAAATCCGGCTTGCCGGCCCTGGAGGCGGACGCCAAGAAACTGCGCCAGCAGGACCGCTTTCTGGCCTTCGGCGTCGATCTGGTGATTTCCGGCTATACCGGCGCCGAAGTGCGCGAGATCCTTTCCAACACCATCGAGACCACCTTCCATCGCCAGCTGGTGCCGGCCGAAATCCTCCGCAACATGGCGGGAAACGCCCCGGCCTTCGGCATGATCGCCACCCTGGTCGGGCTGGTGATCATGCTTGACCATATGGGCTCGGACCCGTCGAAAATCGGCCCCGGCATGGCGGTCGGCCTGTTGGGCACGCTCTACGGCGTCACCTTCGCCCGCATCCTGCTGCTGCCGACCGCCAGCAAGGTGCAGCAGCGCCAGGAGATCCTGCGCTTCCGCCAGTACCTGGTGTCGGAAGGCCTGGCCCTGCTGGCCGAGCGCCGCAACCCCCGCTATATCCAGGATAAGATGAACAGTTTCCTTGATCCGGCGCTGCATTTCGACATCGACAAAATGCTGAGCGCCAAGAGCTGACGGGCAATGTCCTCAAAATTCGACGTCAAACCGCCTGAGGAAAAAGAAGACTGGTTAATGTCCTACGCGGACATGATCACTCTGCTGATGGCGTTTTTCGTCCTGCTGATCTCCATGTCCCATATCGACCCGGTAAAATACGAACAGGTCCAGGGCGGCATGGCGCAGGATATCGGCAAACGCGAAGCCGCCAAGCCGATGCAGGAGTTGAAGACCGATATCGGCCAGGTGCTGAAGGGCCTGAAGATCGACGACAACCAGGTGGCCATCGGCTCGGACAATCGCGGCCTGGTCCTTGATTTCGATTCCGGCACCTTTTTTGAGCCGGGAACCGCCCGGCTGAAGGAAGACTTCGTGCCGACCCTGACGCAACTGGGGCAGACGCTCAATTCACCGCGCTATTCGGCCTTCCAGATCGAAGTGCAGGGCCACACCGACGACACGCCGATCAACACGCCGGTCTACCCCTCCAACTGGGAGCTGTCGGCGGCGCGCGCCACCATGGTGGTGCGCTTCTTCATCATGAACGGCATCGAGCCGACCCGGTTGGCCGCCGAGGGACTGGCCGATACCCGCCCGAAAGTGTCCAACCGCGACATCAACAACAACCCCCTGCCGGCCAACCAGGCGATCAACCGCCGGGTCGCCGTGCATATTTTCCCACGCTGATCGAGGAATTTATGAACAAGGCCAAAACCGTGGCGTCCGTGTCCTTTCTCGACAACCACAGCATCAGCATGGACATGGAAAACGTCGTCGGCCTGTCGCTGGGCAAGCCGATGGAAGTGGAACCCGGACAATGGTTCTCTGAACTGATCATACGGTCGCAGAACGGCACCCTTTCCGTCCAGATGCTGTCCGATGCACCGGACCGTTTTGTCGTCGAGACCGAGGACTGACCCACCCGCATGAGCTTTTGGTCAATCACGCTGTTCTCGCTCGCCGCCGGATTAATCCTGGTGGTGGGCGGCGCGCTGGTTGTTCATATGGGCAATCTGGTGAGGAATGCCTATGAATTGAAGATCGAGATCAAGGCCGATGTCGAAGAAGGCCAGAAGCGGATCGAGGCGGAGGTCGACAAGCGCCTCAAATGGATCAAGCGCGACCTGATCGAGGATCTGGAAAAATCCAAGGAGGCGATGCAAATCGACTCCCAGCGACGCCTCACTGAGTTGGCAAACACTCTCGAAAAGCGCCTCGCCGAACAGACCGACGGCCAAGCGAAGGATCGCGCCGCCACCGTCAAGACATTGGAAGGATTGCAAGCCGACCTGCTGGTCCTGGACCAGCGGCTGCGCAATCTCCGCCGCGAGTTGCAAACCGTTCCGGCGCCCACCGAGGCGCCGGCTCCGGCGGTCGAACAGCCCCCCACGGAACCGCCCCAGGCGTGATGTTTAGCCGATGATCCGACGAGTTGCCGGTGTGCGCTTATCGAGCCGCTTTTCCGCCTGCCGGTAATTCGATTTGAGTGCCGCCCACACCGCGTCGGCGGTGTTTCTTTGAAGAAGCTTCAATCTCCGTCTCATCTCTTCGATAGCCGGCTTTTCCGCAGGAGCAATTTTACCGCCGCACAGCAACTCATTTAGAGCTAAAATCCACTCGTCCATTTCTTTTGCGAATATATTATTATATTCTTTCAGATATCGAGTGCCAATTGTCACTTCAGGAATCTTACTCTTTCTCATTTCTTCTTCTGGATACGTCCATTTTATTCTAATTGCAGCCGACACTTCCATATATCTTGCTGCAAGATCACATAACATTTCTTTTATTTCTTTATTAAGCTGGGTATTGTCTTTTAAGTTGTACGACATTAACTGCCTGGGGAACTCCGGAAGCTGGTTCGACAAGGCGACGTCCTCCGCGACTATGGACATCACCAAGATATGCACAGCTTATAATTGAATTTACAATTACGCCTGACATTATATGCAGTACAGTATCTTGTGGAAGGCGGCCTATAGAGACCAAGGATAAAGGTCGATCGGCTTAACTGGATAAGCGGATCAGCTCAATGGCTCGGATCTATATTAGCGGCGGGATGCCTTCTCGAGTTCCTGCTTTTTCAGCAGATAAATCGGCCTGATCATGATGCGAACGCTATTCCGGATCGTCGATAGTACATTGACCATTTGTTTTAATAATTTGTCCTCGGCCACCGCAATCTTGTCCAATGTTTTTTGCCTCAAAAGCGCCTCTACGGCACTTCCCGCTGCATCACATTTTTTATAAAACCCCTCAAGTTCATTATCAAAAGTCTTCCAAATACCTTCAAGTAAATCAATACTCCTCGCCGACTTTATGATTATTGCCGCCACACAGCAAATATCTTTCATATAACCAGGACGATAAGAAGCCGTCACTTTATTCAGTTTTTCCCTAGCATTCTTTGTCAGCAAGGGATTTAACTTCATTTTATCCGCCCTGAACATGTCCGGTAGCGGTGGAAATTGAAATTTGTCCTGCATTATCTAATCCGGAAGAAACCCGTTATAAAAAAATCCGGCACATATTTTCACGAGTGATAAATTTTTAGAATACAGCTAAAGGCTGTGTTCCGACCAAGCCTTGGGTCATAACCGTCACGGGCCGGGATCAGGAGAAATCTGTCGAGCACCATGGTCCGCGCCACAGGCGGACCGCAATCGGCCGAAAGTCACAGAGGCGGACGACCTATCAGTCGACCATCTCCGGTTCCTTGCTGGCGCTGCGACCGCCTTCGAGGAAATCGAAGGTCAGCCCGCCGTCCTTGACATCGACCTTGACCACTCCGCCCTTGGACAGGCGCCCGAACAGCAACTCCTCGGCCAGCTGTTTCTTGATGTGTTCCTGGATGACGCGGGACAGCGGTCGCGCCCCGTAGAGCCGGTCATAACCCTTTTCCGCCAGCCAGGCGCGCGCCCCATCGGACAGTTCGATGGAGACGTCGCGGTCACCCAACTGCACCTCGAGCTGCATGACGAATTTGTCGACCACGCGGGCCACCACCTCGGGACTCAGCGCCGCGAAAGCGATGGTGGCATCGAGACGGTTGCGGAATTCCGGGGTGAACAGCCGCTGGATGGCTTCCTGGTCATCGCCCTCGCGGGCTTCACGGTTAAAGCCGATGGCCGGCCGCGCCATGTCGGAAGCCCCGGCATTGGTGGTCATGATCAGGATGACATTGCGGAAGTCGATGGTCTTGCCATTATGATCGGTCAGCTTGCCGTGATCCATCACCTGCAGCAGAATATTGAACAGGTCGGGATGGGCCTTCTCGATTTCGTCGAGCAGGAGAACCGCATGCGGATGCTGGTCCACCGAATCGGTGAGCAATCCCCCCTGATCGAAGCCGACATAGCCGGGCGGCGCACCGATCAGGCGCGAGATCGAATGGCGTTCCATATATTCGGACATGTCGAAGCGGATCAGTTCGATGCCGAGGATGGAGGACAGCTGGCGCGCCACTTCGGTCTTGCCGACGCCGGTGGGACCGGAGAACAGATAGCAGCCGATCGGCTTCTCCGGCTCGCGCAGACCGGCCCGCGCCAGTTTGATGGCGCCGGCCAGGGCCTCGATGGCGCGATCCTGACCGAAGACCAGGGTTTTCAGGTCGCGATCGAGGGTTTTCAGCGTTTCCATGTCGTTGGCCGAGACGCTCTTGGGCGGAATGCGGGCGATCTTGGCGACGATCTCCTCGACGTCGCGCACGGTCACCGTCTTGCGCCGCTTGGACTCGGGCAGCAACATGCGCGCCGCCCCGACCTCGTCGATGACGTCGATGGCCTTGTCGGGCAGCTTGCGGTCGCTGATATAGCGCGCCGACAGGTCCACTGCGGCGCGGATGGCGTCGTTGGTGTAGCGGACCCGGTGATGGGCTTCGTAATAAGGCTTGAGGCCGTGCAGGATCTTTACCGTATCCTCCACCGACGGCTCATTTACGTCGATTTTCTGGAAACGGCGGACCAAAGCGCGGTCCTTCTCGAAGTGATTGCGATATTCCTTGTAGGTGGTCGAGCCGATGCAGCGCAGGGTACCCGAAGCCAGGGACGGCTTCAGCAGGTTGGAAGCGTCCATGGACCCCCCCGAGGTGGCGCCGGCACCGATCACCGTATGGATCTCGTCGATGAACAGGATTGCCCCTTCCAGCGCCTCCAGTTCGGAAACCACCGCCTTCAGCCGTTCCTCGAAATCGCCGCGATAGCGGGTGCCGGCCAGCAGGGCTCCCATGTCCAGCGAGAAAATGGTGGCGTTCTTCAGCACCTCGGGCACCTCGCCTTTGACGATGCGGCGCGCCAGTCCTTCGGCGATGGCGGTCTTGCCGACGCCGGGGTCGCCGACATAAAGGGGATTGTTCTTCGAGCGCCGGCAGAGGATCTGGATGGTCCGCTCGATTTCCAGTTCCCGGCCGATCAGCGGATCGATCTTGCCCTGGGTGGCCTTGCGGTTCAGATTCACGCAATAGGCGTTCAGCGCCTCCTGGCCCTTCTTGACCATATTGTCCGCCTTGGCATCCTCGTCGGCCCCGTGCACCGGCCGGCCCTGGCTACGCCCGGGCGCCTTGGCGATGCCATGGGAAATGTAATTCACCGCATCGAGCCGCGTCATGTCCTGCAGCTGCAGGAAATAGACGGCGTGGCTTTCGCGTTCCGAGAACAGGGCCACCACCACATTGGCGCCGGTCACCTCCTCGCGGCCGGATGACTGGACATGGATCGCCGCCCGCTGCACCACCCGCTGGAACCCGGCGGTGGGCTTGGGATCGCCGACCCGCGTGGTGACCAGGTCGGCCAGCGCGCTGTCGATGAAGTCGGTGAGATCACGGCGCAGGCGATCCAGTTCGACATTACAGGCCCTGAGCACCGCCACCGCGTCCTGATCCTCCGCCAAGGACAGCAGAAGATGCTCCAGCGTCGCGTATTCATGGCGTCGCTCCGAGGCCAGGCCAAGGGCTCTATGCAGGCTCTGCTCGAGATTACGCGACAACATCGGCATTCATTCCTTTTCAACGGTACATTGCAGAGGATGCTGGTTTTGCCGTGCCAGATCCATGACCTGGGTCACTTTCGTCTCGGCGACTTCGTAAGTAAAAACGCCGCAGACTCCCACCCCTCTTTGATGCACGTGCAACATGATGCGCGTCGCTTCTTCCCGGTTTTTGCCAAAAAAACGTTCCAATACATGAACGACAAACTCCATCGGGGTGTAGTCGTCGTTCAACATCAGCACCTTGTACATCGACGGCCGCTTGGTTTTCGGCCGGGTCTTGATGACGACGCCGGTCCGCGGGTTGCCGCCGCTCGTCTGGTCGTTGTCGTTTCCGCTCATACGCGCTGTTCGGATCACCGGTGTCTTCGTCGCAACACATCTATAATATTGGTCTGCCATGGCTTCGTAAAAGTCCCCTGTTCGCCAGAGCGTCATCATCTATGCCTCTTGCCCCCAAAATAACATCAACCCGGCTGGGGCTCCCACTGGGCTAAACAACATTCTAACCGGCATTCGCGCCGGACGAATATATCTTTATGGGTGCCGCCGGGCAGCTTTGCCGGAGCGCCCCCCACCCAATCGGCCAGGATCCCAGCGCTGGGCAATTTTTGCCGCCTCGTTAACCGATTCCTAAGCCGGGCTCGGCGATAGTCACAATCGGATGAGACGCAAAAATGGCTATGCCCATGCATCCAATGTATGGACACCCATTTTCGGATTTTTTATGGTGGAGCGACGTTGTCGGTTGGCTCCCGTGAAAGTGGTAGGATGTGGCTTTGAACGCTTGTACGCCTCTCTCTTCCCTGAAAATTCTCGCCGGCCTCGGCCGTCTTCTCGGAACCGCGGCTCTGTTTCTGCTGTTGGCCTCACCAGCCTTCGCCAAATACGCCTCGATGGTGGTCGACGCCGATACCGGCGAGGTCCTGCATTCGGTCAATGCCGACGACCGCAACTATCCGGCGTCGCTGACCAAGATCATGACCCTCTATTTGCTGTTCGACGAAATGGAGGCCGGGCGCATCCATCTCGGCGACCATATGCCGGTATCGGCCCATGCCGCCGCCCAGGCGCCGTCGAAACTGGGACTGGCGCCGGGGCAGTCGCTGCTGGTGCAGGACGCCATCCTCGGCCTGGTCACCAAATCGGCCAATGACGCGGCGGTGACGGTCGCCGAATTCATCGGCGGCAGCGAATCCGCCTTCGCCGAACGGATGACCCATAAGGCCCGCGAACTCGGCATGCGCCAGACCCAGTTCCGCAACGCCTCGGGACTGCCGAATCTGGGACAGATCAGCTCGGCCCGCGATATGGCCACCCTGGCCCGCGCCATGGTCCATAACCATGCCAAGGACTATCACTATTTTTCGACCCGCCAATTCAATTACAACGGCAACCTGCTCAACACCCACAACCATTTGATGGAACATTACGAGGGCGCCGACGGCATCAAGACCGGCTATATCGCCGCCTCCGGCTTCAATCTGGTGGCTTCGGCCAAGCGCGACGGACGCCGCCTGATCGGCGTCGTCTTCGGCGGACAGAGCGCCGCGCTGCGCGACCGTCACATGGCCAAGCTGCTCGACACCGCCTTTGCCCGCACCCCCGGCTCCTCAGGCGTCGAACTGGCCGAGATGCCGGAACAATCCGGCGAGGCGGCGTCAGCCGCCGGCACGCCCCCGGTCCAGGCCGTGATGAAGGCGATGGCCGCCGCCAAACAGGGCCATGTCGCCGTCAACCGGACCAAGGTCGCCCAGGCCCGTCCGGCCGAAGACGACGCCGCCGGCGATACCGACGACGAAAATTGGGGAATCCAGCTCGGCGCCTTCTCTCATCAGGCGAAGGCCGCCGAAACCGCCGACACGGCGCTGAGGAAACTCGGCAAGCTGGTATCCGACGGCGAGGTCAGCGTCATCCGCGCCAAGGGCCGCCACCCGCTCTATCGCGCCCGCGTCATCGGCCTGCCTGAGGACAGCGCCCGCCAGGCCTGCCGTCGCTTGAAACAGAGCCATCAGCCCTGCAAGCCCTTCAACGCCGGCATCCATCTGGCGGCGCGATAGAGCGGCGTGTGATCCCACGGGATCGCAACCCGCTCGGAACACACTGATCATAGAGCAGATCAGTTTACCGGTCCGGAGAACTGGCGGAGAAATTGCCGTTTATGGCGCCTCTGCCAGTCATCCAGGCACCACGCCTGGTCAAGCCAGGACACCCCGAGGACCTGCAGGAACACCGAGGCTGAAACAGAATTGCCGTCGCCGGTGCCGACCGCGAGATCGGCGACCCGGTATTCCGGCCCCTCATAAGCCACCAGGCGGCTCCTCGCCGAACCCGCCAGCGCCCCGCTGAGCAGACCGGCGACCCGGCCGGAGGGATCGGGAATCAGCACCGGATAGTTGCGCCCGGCGACCACCACCCGACGATAGCCGTCGAGAACCGCCGGTTCGGTCGGCACGTCCTCGGCCAGCACCATTTGCCGGACCTCGGCATCGAGCAGGGTTCCGTAGAAGAAGAACCGCATGTCAGGTGATGACCGTCGGATGGTCCCGGCCGGTACGCCGGCGAATGCCGGCGATCTCTTCCGCCAAATCGATCAGCGGAGCAAGAATGCGCTGGGTATCCTCGTCATGGCGCGCAGGATCGGGTTCAAAGCGTTCGATATAGACCCTCAGCGTCGCCCCCACGGTACCGGTTCCCGACAGTCTATAAACGATGCGCGAGCCATCGCTGAAAATGATGCGGATGCCCTGGCCGGCACTGACGCTGCCGTCCACCGGGTCGGTATAGGAGAAGTCGTCGGCCAGATCGACGGTGAAGCCGCCCAGACATTTGGACGGCAAACTCGCCAGGTTTTGGCGAAGATGGTCCATCAGCGCGTCGGCGGCGGCCGAGTCCACCCCCTCATAGTCATGCCGCGAATAGTAATTGCGCCCATAGGTCCGCCAATGCTGGCGAAGGATGTCCTCCACCGACTGACGGCGTGAGGCCAGGATGTTCAACCATAACAGCACCGCCCACAGACCGTCCTTCTCGCGCACATGATCGGAGCCGGTGCCGAAGCTTTCCTCGCCGCACAGAGTGACCAGCCCGGCATCCATCAGATTGCCGAAAAACTTCCACCCGGTCGGGGTTTCATAGCAGGCAAGGCCCAGCGCCGCCGCCACCCGGTCGGCCGCCTGGCTGGTCGGCATCGAGCGGGCGACACCGGCCAGGCCCCCGGCATAGCCCGGCGCCAAGCCGGCATTGGCGGTCAACACTGCGAGACTGTCGGACGGCGTGACATAAAAATTACGCCCCAGGATCATGTTGCGATCCCCGTCGCCATCGGAGGCGGCGCCGAAATCCGGGCCGTCGGGCGCCGCCAGCGCCGCCACCAGATCATGGGCATGCACCAGATTGGGATCCGGATGTCCGCCGCCGAAATCAGGCAAAGGTATGCCGTTGATCACGGTACCCGCCGGGGCCCCCAGCAGGCCCTCAAGGATGGTATGGGCGTAGGGACCGGTCACAGCGTGCATGGCATCGAAACACATGCGGAATCCCGAGGCGAACAACCCGCGGATGGCCGGAAAGTCGAACAACCGCTGCATCAGTTCGGCGTAATCGGCCACCGGGTCGATCACCTCCACCGTCATGCCGCCCAGGCTTTGGCGACCTGGACGGTCGAGGTCGATATCGGCGGCATCGATGATGCGATATTGGGAAATTGTCTGACTGCGGGCGAAGATGGCATCCGTCACCTTCTCGGGCGCCGGCCCACCGGCACCGATATTGTATTTGATGCCGAAATCCTCGTCGGGCCCGCCGGGATTGTGGCTGGCCGACAGGATGATGCCGCCGAAGGCCCGGTGCTTGCGGATCACCGCCGAGGCGGCGGGCGTCGACAGGATGCCCCGGCAACCGACCAGCACCCGTCCGAAGCCGTTGGCCGCCGCCATCCGCAAAATTACCTGTATGGCTTCGCGGTTGAAAAAGCGGCCGTCGCCGCCGACCACCAGGGTCTGACCGGCATATCCCTCCAGGACGTCGTATATCGACTGGACGAAGTTTTCCAGATAATGGGGCTGCCGGAATACCGCCACCTTCTTGCGCAGCCCCGAGGTTCCCGGCCGCTGCCCGGCGAAGGGCTCGGTCGGGACCAGCCGCGGGGCGGTCAAACGACCGCCTCGGCCACCACCGGATCAACCGCCGGCCGGCCGATGGACCGGTAGGAGAATCCTTGGGCGGCCATGTCCTCGGGGCTATAGATATTGCGCAGATCGACCACCAGCGGCGCCTTCAACAGGCTCTTCACCCGGACCATGTCCAGGGCACGGAATTCATTCCATTCGGTAACCACCGTCAGCACATCGGCCCCTGCCATGGTGTCATAGGCCGACTGACAGAACTCCACCCCGGGCAGCAGATGCCGCGCCTCCTCCATGCCCTCGGGGTCGTAGGCGCGGACCAGCGCTCCCTTGGCCTGCAGCGCCGGAATGATCTCGAGGCTGGGCGAATCCCGCATGTCGTCGGTATTGGGCTTGAACGTCAGGCCCAGCATGGCCACGATCTTGCCCTGCACCGAACCGCCGCAGGCGTCGACGATCTTGTCGGCCATGCGGCGCTTGCGCTCGTCATTGACGGCCACCACCGCCTCGATGATCCTGAGCGGCGCCCCGTAGTCGCGGGCGGTACGCACCAGCGCCAGGGTATCCTTGGGAAAGCAGGAACCACCGTAACCGGGCCCGGGATGGAGAAACTTCTTGCCGATGCGCCCATCGAGGCCGACCCCCCGGGCGACGTCATGGACGTCGGCGCCGACCGCCTCGCAAAGATCGGCGATTTCGTTGATGAAGGTGATCTTCGTCGCCAGAAAGGTATTGGCGGCGTATTTGATCAGCTCGGAAGTCTCCAGCGAGGTGAAGACGATCGGCGTCTCGATCAGATAGAGCACGCGGTACAGCTGTTTCATGATCTGGCGGGCGGCGTCGGTCTCGGCGCCGATGACCACCCGGTCGGGACGCATGAAGTCGTTGATCGCCGAGCCTTCACGCAGAAACTCCGGATTGGAGACGACGTCGAAACGGGCATCCGGACGGACCTTGCGAATGATCCGCGCCACCTCCCGCCCGGTGCCCACCGGCACCGTCGATTTCGTCACCACCACCGTGTAGCCGGTCATCGCCTTGGCGATTTCCTCGGCCGCGGCATAGACAAAGGAGAGGTCGGCATGACCGTCGCCGCGCCGGCTGGGCGTGCCGACGGCGATGAACACCGCATCCGCCCCGGCCACCGACTCCGCCAGGTCGGTGCTGAAGCACAGCCGGCCGGCCTTGACGTTGTCGGCCACCAGCTGGTCCAGGCCGGGTTCGAAGATGGGCATGCGATTCTGGCGCAGGCCTTCGATCTTACGGACGTCCTTGTCGACACAGACGACATCGACGCCGAATTCTGAAAAGCAGGCGCCGGACACCAGGCCGACATAGCCGGTGCCGATCATGGCGACGCGCATCAGAATTCCTTCAGAACTTCGGTGACCTGGTCATGCAGGTCGGGACGGGCCAGGGCAAAGGACAGATTGGCATGCAACCAGCCCACCTTGTCGCCGCAGTCGAAACGCCGTCCCTCGAAACGCAGGCCATGGAAGGGCACCGTGTCGATGGTCTTGGCGATGGCGTCGGTCAGCTGGATTTCATTGCCGGCGCCGCGCATCTGCTTGTCCAGATGCTCGAACACGCGAGGATGCAGGATATAGCGCCCGATGATCGACAGTGTCGACGGCGCCGTCGCCGGGTCGGGCTTTTCCACCAGGCCGCGGGCCCTCGCCAGCCGGCCGTCGTCGCTCTTGACGTCGAGGATGCCGTAGCGCCGGGTATGCTCGCGCGGGACATCGGCCACCGCCACCACATGCCCGCCGACTTCGGTATGCGCGTCCACCAACTGCTTCAGTACGGCGGTGCGGGCGAGGATGAGATCGTCGGGCAGGATCACCGCGAAGGGTTCGTTGTCCACCAGGTCACGGGCACACCAGACGGCATGGCCGAGGCCCAGCGGTTCCTGCTGGCGGGTGTAGGAGACCTGACCCGATTTGGGCATCCACGACGTCACCGCCTCGATCTCGGCGGTCTTGCCGCGTTCCCTGAGCGTCCGCTCGAGGTCGGGGGCATGATCGAAATGATCTTCCAGCGCCGCCTTGCCGCGGCCGGTGACGAAGATGAAATGTTCGATACCGGCGGCGATCGCCTCTTCCACCGCGTATTGAATCAGCGGTTTGTCGACCACCGGCAACATTTCCTTCGGCATTGCCTTGGTGGCAGGCAAGAAGCGGGTCCCCATCCCGCCAACCGGAAAGACACATTTGCGTACACGGCGCGGCATCTCAAAAGATCCTTATTAAGGAGAAAGCGGCTTGTTTTTACGATGACAAGGCAAATTGCGCAACTGGCGCATCAGTCATTGAGTAGAATGTCCTTCGCGCGATTGATCTTTGCCGCGAGATAATTTGAACCGCCGCGATCGGGATGGATAAGCCCCATCAGCCGACGATGGGCCGCTTTGATATCCTCGGCTTTGGCGTCGCCGGACAGACCGAGCACGTCCAAGGCCTCGGCCCGGCTCATCTGCTCGCCGCCCGGGGCCGGCGGCGGCGGCTGGCGGGATGCTGACCGTTCAGCCCAGTCAGGCCAGGTGCGGTCGAGCCAGGCCTCCAGCACCTGGGCGGACCGCGAATCGGCGGCGCATTGACGGGACAGTTCGATCGCTTCGTCGAAGGACAGCTGCGACAGCTTGCGGCCGCGAAACGGCCCGTCCAGGATCTCGCCGCTCAAAGTGCCGGCATCATGATCCAGGGTCATACGCAAAAATTGGGTTTCCACCCGCGAAACGCGCCCCGGTCCCGGCCCGCCCGGAGCCATCCGCTCGAAGGCGAAACGCACCGCCCGCAAGGCGTTGCGCGCATGCATCGCCCGCAGCACCCAGGGAGACAGGCCGGCCACCAAGGCCAGCAGCCAGCCCAACCGTCCGCTGACCATCAGCAGGGTGCCGCCGCCCAGCGCCAACAGGACCCCGGTCCATTTGGCGGTCCTGAGCACGATGGCCGGCGACGCGGTGACAAACCAGCGGGCGACCATCATGATCGCCACCAGCAGCAGACAGCCGGCCACCACCAGGGTCATCGGTCAGCCGCTCTTCATTTGATTAGTCAATTGCAGCACCACGCCGCCATGGCGCCGTCCATAATCGGCCAGCGCCTTGCGTCCGCCGGCGGCATAAACGGCGACGGCGCCCAGCAGAGCCTTCAGCTGCTGCGGACTGGAGGCATCGAAGCGGCAGCAGGCGCCGCCGGTCAGCCGGGCAATCTGGGCGAAGGCACCGGCCGCGGCGGCATCATCGCCCTCGCGGAACAGGAAGGCCGGAACCCCCAGCAACCCCAGTTCGCCGGCCACCGCGCAGAGCTCGTCGACATTTTCCTCCATGCAGTCACCGACGAACACCAGGGCGTTGACCCGATGCTTGCCGGTCGCCTTGAGGGTATGGCGGAGGACCCTGGCGATCTGGGTCTGGCCGCCGGCACAGTCGACCTTGCGCATGGCGGCCAGCAGTGAATCGGTATCCGACAGCCATCTGGAGGCCTTGCATTCGCTGAAGCCGCGGTAATAGACCAGCTGCACGTCGAGCCCGCCGAGACGTGCCGTCTCCAGAAACATATCCTCCTGAATGCGGGAGGCCTCCCGCCAGGTCCGCTCGCGGCTGGCGGTGGCGTCCATGGCGAAGACCAGCCGCCCGCGACCGCCGTCGGCGCCGGCCGGCATGGCGGCAACCTGGCGCAGAAATTCGTCCACCGCCGAGGGCGGAACAGAGGTGGTCGGCAGCGGATCGTCTTTCCTGGTCATGATCCTCCAGATAAGAATGCCGGACCGTCGAACAAACCCCCTACTCCGGGGGCGATGCCGGCTCCAACAGCCGGATCAGGTTAAGCCCCTCGACCAATCGCCGCAGTTCCTGGCGCGCCGCCACATGCGAAAGGCTCATGGCCCCCGGCGACCCGTCGCCGAAATCCAACAAGGTAAGTCCTTCGAGAAACAATTCGCGATAAATGACCCTTTCGTTGAGGCCGCCAAGAACCTTGAAGCCGATGCGTTTCGCCAGCTCGCCCAGCAGACGCTCCATCTCGCGCTTGTTGCGGGCGTCCAGCGTCGACAGCCGATTGCGCAGAACATACCAGTCCATGCCCGACCGCTCGCCGCGCATCGCCCGCTGCTTCTTGGTTTCCCAAACCATTTCGCTGTAATGGCTGGGCCGCTCGATCTTCATCGCGGCGGGATCGACTTTCCCCAGCACATCCAGGTCGACGAAGCTGTCGTTGAGCGGCGTCACCAGCGTATGGGCGAAGGAATGACCCAGACGCGACAGCGGATGGTTGCTGCCGGGGGTGTCGATGACCACCACGTCATGGCTCGCCGACAGATGCTCGAACGCCTCCAGAAAGCGATCGCGGTCGACCGTCGGATCCTCGGTCGGCGGCACCGACACATGCTCGGGCATCGCCATCGAGCGGCCGGCGTCACGGCAACGGCGACGGTTCTCCACATAGCGGGTCAGCGTCGCCTGCCGGGCATCGAGATCGATGCTGCCCACCGAACCGCCCATCGACAGCAGCGAGACGATCAGATGCATGGCCACCGTCGACTTTCCGGTGCCGCCTTTTTCGTTACCGACGACGATGATATGAGCCGGTTTTCCCGACATGGTTCCTGCCTCTCAACAGTAATTTGCGTTTGGTGAAACTGCGGCGACCGGCGGCCGGCCACCGGCTTATGCTCAAGGATGCGGCCCCGGCTTTCCTCCGGCAACGGCAGGCTGTACTCTACTGACCATGACTGAAAAAATCGACTGTGCCGTCGTCGGAGGCGGCGTTATCGGGCTGGCGGTGGGGCGTGCGCTGGCATTGGCCGGCCATGAGGTGATCGTCCTCGAGGCGGAAGGCGTCATCGGGTCAGGCATCAGTTCGCGCAGCAGCGAAGTCATCCATGCCGGTATGTATTACCCGTCGGCCAGCCGCAAGGCCCGTTTTTGCGTCGACGGCAACCGCCTGCTCCGGACCTATCTGCGGGACCGCCGGGTTCCGCATCGCCTGCTGGGAAAGCTGATCGTCGCCGTCGATGCGGCGGAAGAGGAGCAGCTTCAGGCCATCTTCGATAAGGGTCGGGCCAACGGCGTCGACGGGCTCGAACCGCTGACCGGCCGGCAGGCGGCCGCCATGGAACCGGCCCTGGCCTGCCGTTCGGCCCTGTTCTCGCCGTCCACCGGCATTGTCGACAGCCATGCCCTGATGCTGGCACTGGCCGCCGATCTCGAGGAAAACGGCGGCGTCATCGCTTTGAAGAGCCCGGTCGAGGGCGCCGAAGTCACCGGCGACGGACTGTTGCTGACGGTCGGCGGCCAAGACCCGACGCGTCTGGCCTGCAAGCGGATGGTCAATGCCGCCGGGTTGGGGGCGCAACGCCTGGCCGCCGCCATCAGCGGCCTGCCGCCCGCCCGGGTGCCGCCGTCTTTTCTTTGCAAAGGCAACTATTTCCTGCTGTCCGGGCGTCTGCCGTTTACCCGCCTGGTCTACCCCATTCCGGAAAGCGCCGGCATCGGCATCCATTACACCCTGGACATGGCCGGTCAGGCGCGCTTCGGGCCGGATGTCGAATGGACCGGCGAGGCCGGCTATGCCGTCGACCCGGCCCGCGCCGACACCTTCTACGCCCGCAT
>Ga0007882_10001006_pt1 | contig 16650 bp, 17 predicted proteins | sample CryBogCBH12Aug01_FD_71195 | JGI IMG/M metagenome (GOLD analysis project Ga0007882, IMG submission 71195) | Freshwater microbial communities from Crystal Bog, Wisconsin, USA - CBH12Aug09.1 | ecosystem: Environmental > Aquatic > Freshwater > Lake | place: Crystal Bog, Wisconsin, USA | collected... | reverse complement strand
TTTTTCCGGTTTCCAGATTCAGCAGGCCCATTTTATATTCGATGGGTTTACCCTGATCGCGTAATTTTTCTGCTTCTTTAAAAGGCAATCCGATTCGATAGGCTACCCATTGGTTATCTTTTGAAAACTCGGCAGTTGTTGCAAATTCTGCTTTATAGCGTGTATGTGTTTTACGATTGGTGATATATAAAGTATCATTATCCTCCTGAACGGAGATTCCATAAGCTATCCAGTTTCCATCCGGCGAAAGATCGGTATAGGCCAGTGTTTGCCATTTACCATAATCATCAGTTGTTAAATTTTTCTTTCCTTGCGCAAATGCCAGGCAAGTCAATAACAATGCAAGCGACAGTGAAAAAGAGGCTTTTTTCAGCATAGAGGTAGTTTGAAACAATATAAGAAAATATGTTTTTGAAATAGGAAAGATTATATGAGTAGTTTTTTTTCGAAGAAAATAAAAATGTAAGTGATTGATTTTCAGACAATAAATGCCAGATATACAAAAAAAGCCCCCTATCTATTCAACAGAATCAGGTGCTAAATAGGAAATAGGATTATCTTCCTTGCGCCATGGAACATAAAAAAGACTTTGTACACGTTGAATATTGCGAGCCACATCGTATCCGGACAAAAGAGATTTTAAAGCAGTTCCCGGATATCCGGAAATTGATTGGTAAAAATCCCTTTACTTTTTTTGCTATTCTGGGATTGGTTGGATTCCAGATGGGATTGTGTTATTTTGTATCTGATCAATCCTGGTGGATTGTGGTGGGTGCAGCGTATCTTTTAGGCGCTTTCGCTGATCATGCTTTATTTGTGATGATACATGAATGCTCACACAGGCTGATTTTTAAAAGTCCGGAAGCAAATCGTTTATCAGGCATCCTGGCAAATGTACCTTTGTTATTTCCCAGTTCGGTTTCTTTTGAAAAATACCATATCAAACACCATTCTTTTCAGGGTGTGTATGAGTTGGATGGTGACTTGCCCAATTATTGGGAGGCGAAGTTGATTGATAATTTCTTTATTGGAAAAATTATCTGGTTATTATTTTATCCTTTTTTCCAATTGTTCCGTATTAACCGATTAAAAGAAATCAAACCCTTTGATAAATGGGTGTTTTTAAATTGGGTAGTACAGATTCTGACTTTTGCGGCGGTAGGATTTTTCCTCGGACCAAAAGCTGTATTCTTTTTGGTATTTAGTTTTTTCTTTTCTGTTGGTTTACATCCTTTAGGGGCCAGGTGGATTCAGGAACACTATCTTACCAGTGGCGACCAGGAAACCTATAGTTACTATGGTGTATTAAACACGGTGTCTTTTAATGTTGGCTACCATAATGAGCACCATGATTTCCCTTCCGTGCCCTGGAATAAGTTACCACAGATCAGAAGTAATGCTCCAGTATTTTATGATACTTTGTTTTATCATACTTCATGGACCAAACTCTTTTTACGATTCCTTTTTGATAAAGAGTTATCGCTTTTTTCAAGGGTTACCAGATCAAATCGGGGTAAAGTATTGCTTACCGATGAATCCAAACCAGATATTGATATTGTGGTCTCCAAATAATCTGGCTTTTAGATTAACATAGCATTTACACATTTATTTGCTCAGTAATTTACTTAGCTGTACCTTTGCGGCCAGAAACTGAGCGATGTACGTAATTAGAGTTTCTCTGGGTGATGTAATCTGAAGGCTGCTACTTCTAACGATTGATTTCGATTTCTCCCGTTTCCGCTCAGCAAAAACAGAATATTAAAAAAAATGAATATTATGAAGAGTAATGTTATGCCTTCTATTGTACAAATAGAAGCAAATCAACTAAAACAATTGGTAAGCGAAGTAAAAGAAACTGTTGCAACAGAATTGATTAAAGTAAATACCGTGAGAAAAGCCACACCAAAATTCGGAGTAATCGATATGTGGAATATTCACAGAAATATGAAGAGCGCACATATTTCATGGCGCAGTTCTCTGTAATTACTTTTACTTCCTAAATAACCATCCTTTGATGAGGGAATCTTTTATCAGATTCGCCGATTAATTTCTGGTGCACCCCGATAAAATCAATGATCCTCACCAGGGGGTTTTATTTTCACAAAGTACAATAATGTATTCTTGAATACCCCCCGTTATGTATAGAAGCCCCTTACGGGGCTTCTGTTTTAATTAAATAGGTTGGTCAGGTTTTCTGCTGAAACGTTAATCAAGTGTCCTTAGCGGATGGTCCACTCAAAATTCTCTGTCCTTGGCAATTGTTCAAAAATTGCTTTGAATTCTTCCGGCGGTATGGCTACTTTTCTAAGTCCGGTATGTATCCATGCCCCATCAATTGTGATCAAAGCACTAAGTATATTGTCATTTTTCCATACTTCATGCAGCATGGTCCAGCGGCTCATATCTTTTGTGGCTTTTACCAATTTTATATTTACCTGTACCGAATCACTGAAATGAATTTCCTTTTTAAAAACACATTCTTCCCGAAACAGAATCGGGCCAATCTGTTTTTGCTGCATTACAAAAGGAGTTAGTCCATGTTCCGTCATAAAAGAAATACGTGCAAAAGCCCCAAAATCGTAATAAGCAGAATGCCGGAGATGAAAGTTTGGGTCGAGATCACTCCAGCGGATCTCTATTTTTTTATGGTATGTTAATGGGTCGGTCATTACTGAAATTCAATTGTAGTCGGTTTGTAAGATCAGTCAGTTAATAGGTTTTGTAAACGTGTTTTCACTTCCTCAGGCAGTGTGGCTTCGGAGTGTGTATGTGCATGTTTTGCATTGAGGATGATCCACCCGGTTTGTTCTTCAAAACGGCGACAAAAACTACAAATGGTAATATGTCCTTTCAGTTGTATTTTTTCCAGCCAAGTCAGCTTGTTCTCCTCTTTTTTAGAAAGCAGAAAGCCGGCTTTTTTACAACTGATCATCAAAAATCTCATGCGTAACTTTTAAAGGTTGATCCAATTTTTTTCCAGACAGGCACGTAACTGTAATTTGGCACGATGTATCAACACCCAGTAATTAGACGAACTAATACCGAGCGCCTTACATATTTCCTCCGAATCGAGGTCTTCGAGGTATTTCATCACAAAAACCGATTGTTGCAATTGCTGTAATTTCTTTTTGCAGCCATTGAGTATTTTATAGAACTCTTTGCTTTCAATGGCTTGCTGATAATCAATTCCCCAATCACCAGGGGCATCGGTGGTTGTCCAATGCTCTGCCTCATTAAAGAAACCATCAGAAACATCTTTTCCTTCGATGGGTTGTATGATATCCCGACCTTTTTTACGGTAATAATCGATGATCTTATTTTTGCAAATCGTATAAAGCCAGCTTTTTTCGGACGCATCCCCTTTAAAACTGTCTTTCCCTTTCCAGGCGCTTAGAAAAGTTTCCTGAACAATATCTTCCGCCAAAGCTGAATCATTCACCCTAACCAGTGTATAAGCATATAGCGCATCTGAATAATTGCTAATCCATTTATCGGGCTGTAATAAGGGTTGGGCCATTGGCTGATATAAGATTATCGGCAAAATTAAGGGGCTAATGGTATACTGACAGCTAAATTGCCCAATCCTTGTTTTTATTTTTGCATGTACTACCAAACAAAGCGCCTTTTAATACTTTAATCCAGATAAACAGGGGGCAGGTACGCTGGTCAGAAAGCCGGAATTTCACTTAAGTTTGTATTCATGCAAGTTTTCACTACCGCCAGCCGTATCATTATTACCTGTCATAAATGGCTTTCACCTGCCTTACAATCTGAAGTAACTGCTTTGGGTTTTCACATCAAACGATCTTTTCAAACAGGGGTTGAATTGGAGGGCACAGTTAGTGATTGTATTCGGTTAAACTTAAACCTTCGGTGTGCCAGCCAGGTAATGTATTCATTGAAATCATTCAATTGCGATCATCCGGATACTTTATATCAAAACCTGGTTACGATACCCTGGGAGAAAATGTTAACGCCGGATGGGTATTTTACGGTTACCAGCAATGTATTTCATCCTACTATACAAACCAATCTCTTTGCCAATCTGCGTGTGAAAGATGCCATAGTGGATCGGATGCGTAATGAAACCGGTAAACGCCCATCTACCGGGTCAGAACCCACAGGGGCCGTTGTATACCTGTTTTGGAAACACGATGAAGCCGAAATATTCCTGGATACCTCCGGCGAAACACTTGCCAAACATGGATACCGAAAATTACCAGGTAAGGCACCTATGCTTGAGGCATTGGCAGCAGCTACTATTTTATCAACCAAATGGAACCGCAATTCACCCTTTATTAACCCGATGTGTGGATCAGGAACACTGGCCATTGAAGCAGCTTTGATTGCTACAAACCGGGTACCCGGGTTATTACGTTCAGCATATGCGTTTATGCATATTATCGGATATGAAGTGAATATGTATGAGAATGAGAAAATAAAAATCGAGGAAAAGGTAAAAGAAATTCAGGGATGCAAAATTATTGCGTCTGATAGGAGCGAACAGGCAATTGGTATCGCAAAAATCAATGCTGCAGCCGCTAAAGTGGATCATTTGATCGAATTTGAGGTATGCGACTTTGAAAAAACATCCATTCCGGAATCTGAAGGTGCAGTTATCATGTTCAATCCTGAATATGGGGAAAGGCTGGGCGATGAAATTGAACTGAATGCCACTTATGCGAGAATGGGCGATTTTTTGAAGAACCGTTGCAGAGGATATACAGGGTATGTATTTACAGGCAATCTTGACCTAGCGAAAAAAATCAGGTTGAAACCCTCAAGACGAATAGAATTTTTTAATGCAACCATTGATTGCCGGTTACTGGAATATGAGTTATATGCTGGTTCAAAACGTGAGGATCTGATGAAAAAAGCGGATATCAGGTAAGGTATTTTTAGGAGTAGATTTTATAATCACTGATGTATGTTACAAAAATATTGTCTTGCACTAGATTTGAAAGATGACCCTTCCCTGATTCAGGCATATGATGAATGGCATTCAAAGGTTTGGCCAGAAATCCTGGAAAGTATTCGGCAATCCGGTATTGAAGAAATGGAGATATTCAGAGCGGGTAATCGGCTTTTTATGATTATGGAAGTAAATGAACAGTTTAGTTTTGAAGCAAAAGCAAAAGCTGATGGGAACAATCAAAAAGTGCAGGAATGGGAAAACCTGATGTGGCAATTTCAGCAGGCATTGCCATTTGCAAAACAAGGAGAGAAATGGGTATTGATGAACTCTATATTTAAGCTAAGCGAATAACAGTGGCCATATATTAGTTGGCTATTGCATGCAAAGCAAATCAATTGATCCGATAATTTTGTATAAAATTGTATTATGAAACTGATCCGTTTTGGAGAAGCCGGAAAAGAAAAACCCGGGGTAAGTATTGATGGAATGCATTTTGATGTTTCCGGGTTTATCAAAGATTATGACGAACATTTTTTTGCCAATGGCGGAATTCCCCATCTTGCCTGGATGCTTGCACAACACGATGGAATGCTCCCTCGTATAGCAGCAGAAACCCGTTTGGGATGCCCGATTGCCAATCCTTCTAAAATTATCTGTGTAGGATTGAACTATGCCAAACATGCAAAAGAAACCAATGCTGCTATTCCAACAGAGCCTATTTTGTTTATGAAAGCAACAACGGCGATTACCGGTCCAAACGATTCCATTTTGATTCCCCGGAACTCTGTGAAAACTGATTGGGAAGTAGAACTCGCGGTAGTGATTGGCAAAAGAACCAGTTATGTAACTGTTGAGGAGGCCATGGATTATGTTGCAGGATATTGTTTGCATAATGATGTTAGCGAACGCGCATTTCAATTAGAGAGAGGTGGTACCTGGGATAAAGGCAAGGGATGTGATACATTTGCCCCATTGGGTCCCTGGCTGGTAACCAAAGACGAAATTGCAGATGTACACTCGCTTCGTTTATGGCTATCTGTTAATGGCAAAATGATGCAGGACGGAAATACAGATGACCTGATCTTCTCTGTTCCTTTCCTGGTTTCCTATATCAGCCAATTTATGACTTTATTACCTGGCGATATCATATCCACCGGAACACCCGCTGGCGTTGGTATGGGTATGAACCCGCAGGTATACTTACAACCTGGCGATATCCTTGAATTAGGAATTGATGGATTAGGGAAATCAAGGCAATTAGTAATTAACCATCAATAATTGTAAGTTATTAGGATAGGGTAAACAAAAAATGAGTTTAGTTATAGCAGTATAACCATTGTATTTAGTTAGCAGCCACCAACTATAGAACTGCCTGCTAATTATTAATTCTTAATTATTAATTGCTTTTACATGGATTTGCATCTAAGTAATAAAGTCATCATCGTAACCGGTGGCGCGAAAGGGATTGGGGAAGGGATTGTCAGGGTATTGGCTGGAGAAGGGGCGATACCGGTTATTGTGGGAAGAAATGCGGTAGATAATCAGCAGTTGGTAAACGATGTTGAATCAGCTGGCGGAAAAGCATGGCAGGTGGTGGCTGAATTGTCTGATCCTGCTAGCTCGGAACTTGCGGTGAAAGCGGTATTTGAAAAATTTGGTCGCATTGATGGGCTTGTCAATAATGCAGGGGTGAATGATGGGGTAGGACTTGAGAAAGGGAATTATGAAAAATTTATGGCTAGTCTGCATAAAAATCTGGTTCACTATTACCTGATGGCTCATTTTGCTTTGCCTGAACTGATCAAGTCAAAGGGTGCTATTCTGAATATTACCTCCAAAACTGCGGAGACCGGTCAGGGGAACACTTCTGCTTATGCAGCAGCCAATGGTGGCAGAAATGCGTTAACCCGGGAATGGGCTGTTGAATTATTAAAATACGGAGTCCGGGTAAACGCTATTGTAGTGGCTGAATGTTTTACACCCGCTTATGCTACCTGGATACAAACAATGGCTGAGCCGGAAAGAAAATTACAGGAAATCAATTCTAAAATACCTTTCGAAAACCGCATGACCACCAGTGAGGAAATTGCGAATGCGGTTGCTTTTTTATTATCGGATCGATCAAGTCATACTACGGGACAGATCCTACATGTAGACGGAGGCTATGTTCATTTAGACAGGGCTTTGGCGAATGCCTGATTGGTTAACTTTCTTTTATTCTGTGCAACACATTGTTTGTAGCTGTATGGCTCAATGGTTGCATGATAAACACATAGGGAACATAGTAGATAGCTTTGAGCCCGGGGGGTATCGCTCAAATAAATACTATTCCTATGTTCCTTAGGTGTCGAAAATATTTTCCAGGATTCTTTTATAGAGATCAGGAATACTCGAAATGCCATCTCAATCAGCCGTGAGCTGTCAGTAGTGGTATCCCTTCACTACTGACTTTACTCACGACTTGCAAAACACAATACATGATCTTTAGAATGATACCAACCCCTTTTTAGTTGTTGCCTGAATTTTTATGTCTGTCGACTAACAGGCATAATGTGTCGGTGTATACAAATATTTGTTTTGAAGCAATATTTTTATAATTAATTAGATGGAACATAAAGAGAAAAGGTGGAATACTGTTTGATCAGAAAATGTTACTGATATCCCAATAGAAGAATAAAATTATTCAGGAAAGGTGTAGCCAAGTTTGTAAAGAATCTTAACGTCTTTTCAGCATCCAGTCTGTAATAAAGGAAGCATAGGAGTCACTGATAGGCAGTTCCAACAAATTGGTAAGGGTAACTTTTCGGTTGAGGATGGACTTTATTTTAGCTACGGGGATGATATAACTACGATGAATTCTCTTAAAATCTTTTTCAGGTAATTTTTCAAGCACTCCTTTTAAAGTCATCAATGTCAGAACCGGCTTGTCATTGCTAAGATGGATTTTGATATAGTCTTCTAATCCTTCAATGAAGAGTATATTTTCCAATTCTATCTTAATCATTTTATATTCTGACCTCACAAAAAAATAGCCCCTTTGTTCTTCTTCATTTTTTTGGGGATATTGTAGTTCCTGAAAGGAAATGGCTCTTTGTACAGCTTTTACAAATCGTTCAAATGAAATGGGTTTTAGGAGGTAGTCAATCGCTTCCAGTTCAAAACCTTCGAAGGCAAATTTTTTGTAGGCTGTGGTAAAGATGGTTTTGGGTTTATCTTTCAGGGAACGCACCAATTCTATTCCCGTAATATCCGGCATATTAATATCAATAAATAAAAGATCAACTTTATTTTCACGCAAGAACTCGCCGCCACTGATGGCATCATCAAATGTGTGCAACAGTTTTAATTCAGGGACACGACTAATATATTGCCTGATCAATTCCAGTGCAAATGGTTCATCATCAATAGCAATACATTTTAGCTCCATGGAATTCAATTATGCTTGTAAAAATAGATCAACGGTAAATAAACCATTTCCCTGTTTTATATCCAGTTGATATTTTCCAGGATATAAGTGTGCTAATCTTTTTTCTGTGTTGCTGATCCCAATGCCTGATCTTTCAGGGGTTCTGGGAATGGCAAATAATTTATTCTGAGAGAAAAAGCGAATACCCGTTTCTTCTACATTCAACCGTATGACTAAATTGGATTCTTCATGGTTACTCGTTCCATACTTAAATACATTTTCTATAAATGTCATGAGTATCAGCGGCGCAATCTTTTTGTTTTCCAACTCACCTGATACCTGGTAATCCAATACTACTTTTTTACCCAACCGTAATCTTTGCAGGTCAATATAGTCGCTAATACAATCTACTTCGCTTTGCAGTGAAACATAATCCTCTTTACTATCGTCAATCACATACCGAAGTATATTGGATAGTTTTAGCAATGAGTCTGCCGTATGTTCATTCTTTGTTACCACCATGGAGTAGATATTATTTAGTGTATTGAACAAAAAATGAGGGTTAATCTGTGCTTTCAGGAAGGAAAGTTCAGCATTGGCTTTATCTGCCTCTGCCCTTACTGCCCTTTGCTCCGTTAAACGCAAACGATGAACAATATTATTGGCAATACTGAATGAAATCACAATAATAAACAGGAATAGACTAATCATATCTACCCGCATTCTTCCCCTGCCCGGGCCACGCATGCCACCGGGTGGCATTCTGCCAGGTGAATGTGTGAAATTAGGAGGGGGACCATGCATTCCTGGTTCAGCCAGGCGATTGGCTGGAAAGGATTCTTGTTGACTATGATGCAATAAATGATCAAACGGTGCGAGATAAACAATGGCAACTATCAGGATCAGTAAGATTGGTGTATAGATCCAGCCCCAATTTTTTTTTACAGAAAATGGAGGTAATAGTACATAACTGTGAAAATAAAATAATACGATATAGCAAATGCAGAATTGCCAATAGTTAAATGAGGTAGTGATTTCCCAAAAACTGGTATTGCCGGATAGTGAGAGGATGAATATGAGCGGCAGACATAGGAAAAATATCCATCCTGCGATATGTACGGCGGTTACCGGTATTTTATGGGTAAGCATGTTACAAATATGAGTAGTTTAGGAATTTGATGGTAACAGGTATCGGTAGGGCAGGGGTTTGTATAGATGAAATCGTGTCTGTGTGCGTAATGGTGAATTATAACGCATACAAAGGCCAAAGACACGGTTAGCTTTGTTTGAGGTAGTTGATTTGATTTTAATTGTAAGATTCAGTGTTCCCGGATAGTCAGCAACAGCATTATCCCCCGGTGTTCAAAACCGTGCCTTTGGCCTTGGTGTGCCAATTATTCAGGTAATGGTTTCACCAGTATATTTTTGAAGTGGACAATGCTTTTGGGATCATGTCCCTGCAAAGCAAATGTTCCGCTAGAAATAACGCGTTGTGCTTCATCCGGCGAGCGTTTAACATTCTCTGGTTCTGTATAATCCACCACTACTTTATCATTTATTTTGATGATGACCCTTTTCCCAACCACTTTGATGTATTCGGTATACCATTCATAGTCTTTCACATACACTTCTTTCACATCATCTATTCCATACAGGCTTCCGGTTCTCCGCCAATCTGAATGCGAATTATTTACCTGCACTTCATATCCTTTTTCGGGCCAGCCGCCTTGTTGAAAATCTGTATGAAAGTAGATCCCTGAATTTGCTCCCGGGTAGGTCATGACTTCTGCCTTGAACTCAAAATTTTTGAAATGATGATTGAGCACACTTCCCTCATAAAAAAGATGGGCAGTATTCCCATGCACAATAATCATCCCGCTGTCAACCGAAAATGTAGCCGCATTATCGCCCACTTTCCAGTCTGTAAGCGATTTTCCGTCAAAAAGAGACAGCCATTTGTCTGAATGAGTTTTCCTGTTACCTGCGCAGGAAAACAGCAAGGGGAGTAAGCAATAGGCGAAGAGGGACTTTTTCATGGCGGCAGATTATAGCTGCTATGAATCTACAATAATATTGCGACTTTTATTCTGCTATGGTAGAAATTATGGCATTAAAACCCGACTGTCCATTCTTGATACCGGAATTGCCATTTTTTGCTTAATTACCAGTGGAAATGGACTGTTTGCTACGAAGTTTTAATTAGTTTTATTACAATAATTGAAATCACACAGAAATGGCAGAAATACATATCGTAGTGATAGACTCAGCTTCCGCCTATGTTGAAAAACTCAATAAGCGTTTATACGATGAAATCGGCCGGGCTTATTATTACCATGAAATTGCTGACCTGACCAATACCCTTCGGCGTTCTATTCATTTATTTAATGGACTGGAAGACCCGGGCTATCTGGCCATTCTGCTAAGAAGTTATGAATCTCTCGAAAATACATTTATCTATTCAGGCAAAGTATTGTCAATTAAAAGATATTATATACAGGGGTCGCATGGACCTGTTGGGAGGCTGAAAATTCATGCGGATAATAAACATTTATACGATATACCGCTGGAAGCATTAGCATTATTAGGGATGAGCCAGTAATGCTATCTCAAGTATTGAGAATCTGTATCATTCGTATTCCCTTTTTGATTCTCTATTCTTCATTCCGTACCTTTTAGGGATAATTCATCCATTTTGCTTTCAAAGCGACATACATTTTTTCTTTTTCTGTCCTGTTCCAGTCTTTTACTGGGAGGCGCTATCTACCTGTTTTTTCAGCCGCATATAGTTTTTTTCGGGATGATTGGATGGCAGATCCGGCCTTTTCAAATACCCAATCATCTCATTCACGTATGGGTGACGGGCTATCTGTCAGACTTTCTCTGGTGCTGCTCGTTATGTTCTCTAACACTTATTTTGACAGAACGCAAATATTTGACCAAATGGAATAATATGATTATCTTAAGTGTACCATTTGCCTCGGAAATAGCTCAGAAATATCATTGGATACCAGGAACTTTTGATTGGATTGATTGCGGTTTATATGCGGTTGTTGAATTGCTTTTTATAACCCTTATTTTCAAAATAGATTGCCATGAGAACCCCTAGCTCTTCTGCCGTTACGGCAATGATTGTTGCTTTTTTTGCTTTACTTGCTGTAGCCAGTGCACCAACCCCGCAGATTGCTTCTATCAGTAAATACGACGGGATATTTCGATATACCCCCGGTAACGATGAAATCGTAACCAATAAATCAAAACTGGAATTTATTAAAAGTGTGAATAATCCAACGATTGTATTACGTGTTCCGGATGCGAATAAGGGAGTATTGGAAGAAGATAAAAATGTAAAATCGGATGGACGTAAAGATGATGGTAATAACAGCCTCTATAATATCAATGTATATAATATTATAGAGAAAGAGCTTTTAAAAGGCGGTTTTACTGTTCGCGACAGGGCTTTGTTTCAGAAAGTGTTGGGTGATAAAAGTGTGAATGATTATTCCAAGATTAAAGAATTGACTGAAACCGATCTGATACTGGAACTAAGTACATTGGAATATGTAAGTTATCCATTCAATAGTTTTGATGTTACCACACAAACCCGCAGAAATGGCGGGGTGAATAGCCGGATCAGTTGTTCCAATTATTCCTCTATCTATGGTCTTAAGCTTGAGTTCCGACTGATTAAAGTAAAAGAAAACGATTTTATAGGTTCCTTTACCTATTTCTATTCAATGTGTCCGGATAATACCTGTTACTACTCCATCAATGTAAATAATGGCACCCATGGCTGCAGCGAACCTTTTCTACAGCAGGGGAACCTGGTGTATTCAGGTGTTCACCTGATCTCACAAGCCAACCGGGAAAGTTTTGTAAAACAGGCTTCTCAGAAATTGGTGAATGCAATTATGATACGGTAATTTCATCCGGGTCGGATATCCCTGTCTTTTTCTTAGAAAACAGCCAATAAAATGGGATGCCTATGGCTATCAGCAACAATCCTCGTATGGATTCATAAGGCTGATTAATAATGGTGACCACAAATAACCAGATACAGAAAGCACTAAACAATGCTGGCACAAATGGATAGCCAATCACTTTATATTTCCGTTCTGCTTCCGGGTGCCTGATACGCATGATGATTACGCCGAGTGCCGTACTTCCATAATAAAGAAAAGATGCGAAGATCAGCATATCTGTAAGTTGATCGAAATTACCGGACCATACCAGTAAAACCGACCAGATACCCTGTAAAACCAAAGCCACACCCGGCGTTTTATATTTAGGATGTACCAAGGCCGCTTTCTTAAAAAATAACCTGTCGCGGGCCATGGCATAGAACATTCTAGCAGAAGTAAGTATGGAACTGTTGGTTGAATTGAGAGTAGTAACCAGAATAAGACAGGATACAAATAACATACCTGCTTTTCCCATAATATGGGTAGCCACTTCTACAGCCGCAATTTTATCAGGCATTTGATTTAGCCGGATAAAATAATCAATGGGAAGCACATACGTAAAAATGACATTTAGTGAAATATAAATGAGCATTACGATTATAGTGCCTACACCCAATGCCAATGGGAGGTTTCTTTTTGGGTTTTTGATTTCTTCTCCAATAAAACCAACATTATTCCAACCCTGGTATCCCCAGAATGCGCCCAGACTGGCCACGGTCATGGCTTTCAGGATATTCCAACCTTCCAACTTTTTGGGGCTAAAGTTGCTGCTTTTCTGTACAAGATGATGAATAGATCCCTGGTTCGATAAAAGCCCTGCAACAATAAACAGGATAACACCGGAAAGCATTGTATAGGTAAGTATCCTGTTTACATTTTCCGCAAAAGTTACCCCCTTGTAGTTCATCCAGGTAAGCGCAACTATCAGCAAGGAGGCTACTAGTTTTACAGATAGTGCGGTTTCTATTCCTGAAACCGGGAAAATACCTATCAAAGACTCAGCAAAAATATAAGCCAGCGCTGCAATGGCCGCCGTTTGTAAAACAGCAAAATTTGCCCATCCAAATAAGAAGGCAAAAAAACGGCCATAGATCTTTTGATAATAGACGTATTCACCACCTGAGTCCGGATACATGCTTGCCAATTCTGCAGTTGACAAAGCTCCGGCAAGACTAATCAGTCCAGCCAACACCCAACATAAAATCACTAATACTGGAGAGCCTAGTTCTGCAGACATCGGGGCGATTTTTTTAAAAACCCCTGATCCCACAATCACACTAATGACAATGAATATTGCAGATTTTAGTCCGATCTGGGGAACTAGTTTTTGCATGTAATTTTTCTGATTATGAAATGATTTTGTGTGTGCCGAATCCGGGTTGATCGTTGATAAGCATATATCCATCAAACAAGCTAAATCCGCCAGTTACAAGGTCTTCTGCAAGATCAAAACTTCCGTCAAGATCAATATACCTTGTATTGCTACAAGCATAAGCGGCATGCAGGGCTGCGGTAATACCTAATAGGCTTTCATCATTGCATCCCCAGAAAAGCTCGATACCTCCATTAAGCGCAATATCGGCAATAGAGAAGGCGCCCAGTAATCCACCACATTTCATGAGTTTAATATTGAAAATGCCAAAAGGTTTTGGGACGGCACAGAAAGTAAGGGCGGCACTTGCGTCTTTGATAGATTCATCCCCGGCTATATATTGGGTAACCTCCGTTTCCATCGAGGAGATGAGTGATTCTTTACCAACCGGAACAGGTTGTTCAATTAGTTCAACCGGCTTTTTTTCTGTGGCTTTGATAAATTTTTGCAGATCCTCTTTTGAATAACCCTGGTTGGCATCTACACGTATGATCATATTGTTTTTAAACCTTTCCTGTAAAAGCAATATTCTTTCAATATCTTCTTCTATGTTAAGTCCGGTTTTTACTTTTAATATTTTAAACCCCAGTTGATAATAATTTTCTGCTTCTTCCAGGGTTTGAGAGGGATTCATGATACCTATTGTAACAGAGGTTGGAAGTGATTTTATTTTTCGACCATAAAAATCTACGACAGAAATGCCCAGGTATTTTGCAAACGCATCATGCAGTGCAATATCTATTGCGGCAATCGTTCCGGGTAAATGGGTAAAATGCCGGGTAACTTCGAAAATGATCTGACGAAAATGCCGGATATCTCTGCCAATCAGTTCCTGTACAAAATGTGTTTCCAGGTTTTGCAGGGTTTGTTGTGGATTTTCTCCTACTACTGATTCTGCAGGGCTCGCCGATCCCATCCCAATGATCCCATTTTCGAGTTCAATTTCGAGAAATACCAGGGCCACATCACTCATTGTGCTATAAGCAATCGTATAAGGCTTGGTTAATGGCATTTCCTTAATATAGGGTCTTATATATTTTATTTTCATAGTAAGATTGACTTTATAACAGGAATGATTTTTTCGACTCCTTCTTCAATAGGTAATAATACAGGGATATCTAACTCTGCTTCGTATTGTTTTTGAAAAGTAAATGCTTCTTCCTGGCTACAATCTTTTGTATTAAGTACCAACGCAATCACTTTCGATCCGAATTTTTCTATGATGTCTATTTCTGAGGCAGCAGAAGGTATTTCTCCCCAATGCGGATCATCATCAAAATATTTTCTGGTTGGTGCATATACCAATACTACTTGTTTGGCATTGCCGGATAAGAGTAATTCCAGGCCACAAGGGCCGCTTGGGTTTCTAAGCGATGATTGTCCTTCTAAAAATATAATATCTGCTCCGGTTTCCTTACTACAGCTTACAATAGCATGTTCCAATTCTCCAGAAACAAAATCATTTAAAGTAGAATCAAGTACAAAGCCATATTTTCCGCCTTGCAACCAACCTGTCTGACCTGTATAAATCATTTCAGCTTTTAACCCAATTTGACGGCATGCCTGTGTTAATAACCTGGCTGTGGTTCTTTTACCAACGGCACAATCTATTCCCATTACTGCTATGATAGGGGCTTTTACAGAAAAGATTTCTCCTTTCCAGAAATGCAGATCTTTTTTAGGTTTTGGTTTTCTGATATCAATCAGTTGTACATTATTTGCAGTTGCCAGAGATAGTATCTCCGGATTTTCGGATAAAAATTCATGTAATCCATTTACAATAGATAATCCTCTGCCAATCGCCTGTTTTATGATAATCAGCATATCCGGGGGTAAATAACCACCTACAGTGGCCACACCTATAATCAAAAATTGTATATCTGATAATTGTGTAAGAGCATCATCGAGTGAAGCAAATACAGGAATATTTCGATGTTTGCCATCCAGGATTTCACCGGCATCTCTGCCAGCTGTTTCACTGTTATCAATCACTCCGGCTATTTGGTATCTTTCTGTTCCCCTGATTAGCCCGTGCGCAGTTTTCGCATCATTGGCTTTTAATAAGCCATTTGTCAGAACCAATGCATTGTGCATACGATTTCAATTTATTGTACGGATTTTTTTTTAATAAGTTTACCTGGATATTTTCCAGTTGATTTTTTATTCGAGTAAACCAATTCACCATTTACCCATACTTTACTGATCCCATCTGATAAGGCCTTGTTATTGGAAACAGAAGCGTTATCCTTTATGGTTGCAGGATTGAATAAAACCAGGTCAGCATAATTTCCTTTTGCAATGATTCCTCTGTCTTTTATTCCCATATGTTCTGCAGCGAGTCCGGTTATTTTATAAATCGCCGTTTCCAGGGGTATCAGTTTCTGATCACGCACGTAAGTACCCAGAAAACGGGTAAAACTGCCATAGCCTCGCGGATGACCATTTGGAGAGCCATCAGAGCATAGATTGGTATTGGGCCATGATAAAAAATTTGACAGATCTCTTTCTTCCATTGATTTTGCCATGATCATTTCAATATTTCCATGAAGATTGGGATGTTTTTCCTGATAGTCTGCGGCTATCGCTATTAATTTCATTAAGGTGACTGCCTTGCTTTCATGTCTTTCTTTTGCAATCGCTGCAATCGTTTTCCATTCGTACCGGGTATTGGGCAGGTAATGAACCAATATTGATTTTTCTGCATCAAATAAATTAGCAATCGCAAATTCTGCACTGGAAAGGTTGGTATAATCACGGTTCGGGAATAATACACGCATGGTTGAACCCCAGAATAGGTATGGATAGCAGTCTGCCGTTATATCAATACCCGCAGCCCTGGCAGCTTGAAGCTTTTCAATGATTTCATTTGACTTACCCCATTGGTCTTTTTTGGCAATTTTGATATGTGAAATCTGCACGGGTATCCCGGCAGTTCTGCCGATTTCTATGATCTCATCAATGGCTTCTGTTTCATTCACATCTTCACTGCGAATATGAC
>Ga0007882_10001003_pt1 | contig 16700 bp, 17 predicted proteins | sample CryBogCBH12Aug01_FD_71195 | JGI IMG/M metagenome (GOLD analysis project Ga0007882, IMG submission 71195) | Freshwater microbial communities from Crystal Bog, Wisconsin, USA - CBH12Aug09.1 | ecosystem: Environmental > Aquatic > Freshwater > Lake | place: Crystal Bog, Wisconsin, USA | collected... | reverse complement strand
AAACTGGAAGCCGGAAAATTCAATGTGTTTATTGGCGGTGACTCTAAAAATACAATTGAGGCGGCGTTTGAATTAAAGTAGTTTCATTTTTCACCGAAGAGAACAGGATACGCTGAGCATTCACGGAGTTATCTCTGCGCAAACTTTGCGCTATCCTGTTCTCTGCAGTAAAAAAACTATCCAATAGCCTGATTAAGATCATCCATCAGATCATCCACATCCTCAATACCTACACTCAACCTGATTAAACTATCTGTTAATCCATTTTTGATTCTCTCTTCCCTTGGGATAGAAGCATGCGTCATAGACGCAGGGTGATTGATTAATGATTCAACACCGCCTAAACTTTCAGCCAGTGCAAATACTTTGGTAGAAGATAAAACACGTTTTGCATTTTCAATACTGTCATCTTTCAACGTAAAACTCATCATCCCCCCAAATCCACGCATTTGTTTTTTAGCAACTGAATAGTTTTTATGATCTTCAAAACCACACCAATAAACTTTGGCAACTTTGGGATGGTTGCGAAGAAAATAAGCAATTTTCTCTCCGTTCTCGCAATGGCGTTGCATACGAACATGTAGGGTTTTAATACCACGTAATACCAGAAAACAATCCATTGGACCAGGAACAGCACCGCAACTTTTTTGGATAAAATAGAGTTGCTCTCTCAACTCAGGATCATTCATAACCAGGCAGCCCTGAATTACGTCACTATGACCGCCAAGGTATTTAGTAGCGGAATGCATTACAATATCTGCACCAAGATCAAGCGGGTTTTGTAAATAAGGAGAGGCAAAAGTATTGTCAACACAAAGGATCGCCTTGTGCTCTTTTGCAATGGTGGCAACTGCTGCGATATCCGTAATATTCATCAGTGGATTGGTAGGTGTTTCAATCCAGATAAGTTTTGTATTGGGCGTAATGGCCTTTTGTATCTTCTCAATATCGGTTGTATCGGTATAAGTGAATTGGATGCCATATTTTGCAAAAATCCTGGTAAACATCCGGTAAGTTCCGCCGTACATATCATTCGCTGCAATTACCTGATCCCCGGGTAACAATAATTTGATAACCGCATCAGTAGCGGCGACTCCGCTTGAAAATGCAAGTCCAAACTTTCCGTTCTCGATCTGCGCATACGCTTCTTCCAGGGCTTTACGGGTGGGATTCTGACTACGGGCATATTCAAATCCTTTATTAACGCCGGGCGCTTCTTGTACATAAGTCGAGGTCTGGTAAATAGGTGTCATAATTGCACCTGTTGATGGGTCCGGCTCTGTGCCTGCGTGTATATATTGTGTTGCTCGTTTCATCGTCTTTATTTTATTTAGTAAAGATGCAGTATTACGATTACTTATCGGTTAAAATAAACAGTTACTCATTGTTTATTGAAGACGGGTTACCAGATAGGGAAATAGGTAATACCGCCCGAATATCATCCCAAAGAATAATCATATTCGCCCCCATTTTGGTTTCCTCAAAATAAATGGTAAAAGCTTCAACGGTTTCGGTATTCCTGTCAACATCCGCATCCGCCCGCAAAACATCTTTTTTGGAATCATACGTAAAACTTCCCCAAACATAATTGTCTTTGCTGATGATCAGTGTCCACTTGTTTTCATGAGGAATACAGTAAACGGTATATCTTCCCTTTGCAAGCGATTTTCCTCCAATCTTTACATTGCTAAAAAGCTCGATCTCCGTAGCTTCATTTGCTCCCAATCGCCATAGTTCGTTGTATTTTACAATGCCTCCAAAAATGGTTCTTCCGTTTTTTAGGGGTCGGCCATAGATCACTCTGGCTATGGGAAACGCTTTGGCTTTTCCGCTCATTTTAAGTAAGGGGTAATTAGCCGGCCAGTAACTCATATCCATGGGCGATTTGTCGAGTTCAGTTGGCTTCTGCTGGCCATAGGTATAAAAGAAACCAAAAAAAAGGATAATGGAAAAGAGTGACTTCATGAAAAGGGTTTTCACAAAGATAGCCACCTATGTATTTAAGAACTCAGCCAGCTGCATATGTGCAAATTTTTTAACATCTGGGAAAAACCCTTGGTAACAGTCCCGCAGTTTGGAATAATGCAATAAAAACTTTTGGTAAGCTTCCTCTATGCCAGTTAAATAAAGGGCTCTTCTGGCTACGCCGCCGAAACTTTTTTCAACCCCATCTGTAAACCGATAATGATATAGCCAATTCTGATCTATCATATACGGCAGCATACGGGCAAATTTTTCAGGTAATATTTCTTCCTGTTTTTGCAACTGCCAGTAAACTTCTGCGGCAAATGTTTTTAATGCTACTTCTGTCAATTCGGTTTCATCTAAAGCCAGAAAATGGTCATATACAACATCAATCAAAGCCCCTGCATAAGCCCCAACAGCCGGTTGTAAATAAGCTTTCGCTTCTCGGGTAGCTGGATGTTGGTCTGTAAAAGTGTCAATGGCCCTGTGAAGCCGTATGCCGTATTGAATGGGTATGGGGTAAGTATATTGTTTTTTTCCTTTAATAAAATCGCTAATCATATTACCCACCAGAATATCTGGATGATGAAAGGAAAGATATGCATGCGCTAAATAATTCATCAGGCAATGAAGTTACTCATAAATTCAGCTGCTTTATTTAGTTTCAGAGCTTCAGTTGTGTATTTGCTGATTCGCAAAAATTAGTAAACTATGTCACAAACGAACCCAGATTATTTTATTTCATCTTTTATCCAACCTGCAATCAAGCTTAAAGCAAGTGGGGACATGGTTTCCTCTATTGTAGCATATTCCGCCAGTTCTCCTGTTTTGGCTGTTTGAAACAAGTGGTTAAGAGAAGCTAATGGAGTTACCTGGAAATGTTTATTTCCACTTCGACTAAGAACAGACTTGATTATGGAAAGATTCTTTTTTGCATCAACTTGTGTGTCTTTTGTTCCATTGATTGCCAACACCGGGCAGGTTACTTTTGCAAGATCCTGTGAAGGATTATAGGTAATAAAAAACCGCATCCAGGCAAGATCATATAGAGAATGATAAAGCGTATGTATTTCACGACCAACTACACTGCTTTCTTTTACATAAAGAGCTGCAACTGTTTCTTTTGAAAGCCCTTTTTTCCAAGAGGCAAACTGGAGAGATACCATGGTATCTAAATCCTCTTTTTTTGTATCAGCAAAATGAGATAAAATGCTTGAATGTAATTTTGAAAACTCTTTTGCCGATAAAGAATCGACGCCGGCGTTTAGCAAGGAATGTTCGTTTTGTTCAACATTGGTTTGTAATCCACCCTCTACAGGCCCTGCCCATAAAATAATGAATGCAATATCTTTTCTTCTGGCAGCCACCATAGGCGCTATAATCCCGCCCTCACTATGGCCAATCAATCCCATTTTCTTTTTGTCCAGATCAGCTCTTGAAAGAAGATAATTAAAACTGGTTTCTACGTCTTTTGAAAAGTCTGCACTAGTAAGTAATTTAGGATCGCCACCCAAACTACTTTTACCCATTCCTCTGTCATCTACCCGCAACACACCGATTCCCTGATTGGTCAGGTAATCAGCAAGCACTGCATATAATTTGTGACCAAACAAAGTTCCGTCTCTATCCTGAGAGCCACTCCCGGAAATAATGATCACCGTTGGGAAACTTTTTAGGTTTCTGGGTTTTGTAAGTGTTGCCCCATAGTGAACCGTTTTGTCTGCATTATCATATTCTACTTCTTCCTGATCGTATTGAAACGGGGGTTTCGGTGTTTGCGGACGATTTGGTACTGTTGGCTGTTTGGGGCTTTCATTGGCTGTTATGCGGAAAAGGGTCATATCTATATTGCCTGCTCCCTGAAAAAAGACACCTTTTATTTCATCAGCTCCGTTCCATTTGCCTTTAAAACCCCCTTTAATGGCTTCAATGGTAATTAACAAGCTGTCATTGGTAAAGAAAGTATTATTACAGTTGATGCCGAATGCATTTTGGTCCGGGCTATCAAAAGTGCTGGAAAATCCATTTGCCGATTTGTTAATATGGAAAACAAGTCTCAGTTTTTTATCGCCCACAGGAATCAACCCCTGCCAATTACCTATTATATCAGCTGCAAATACAGCAATACCGGAAAGTAGCATTAAACATAGTGTAAGTACTTTTTTCATAAAATTAATCTTGTTGGTGTTTTTTAAAATACAGGTAGGAATACCCAATCGGTATGATTACCATTATTCCAATAATTACCATGAAGGCAGCAGCTGCATATTGGTAAGGAAGTATAATAGTGAAGACAGCGGCAATGAGTCCACCTGCAAACCATAATTTGCCTCCCAGCCTATGGGTTTTTCTCCAATTCTCTTCATTTTCCAAAGTCCATGGGACCCGGATACCCACAAAATAATTTGGCTTCATATTGATCATTAGGTTGCCCATCAGGCTTAAGAATATGGAAATGGTTGGAAGTAACAATTTTTCTACACTAAACAGGTTTCCTCTCATGGCATTAATAATAAGTAGCTGAAGCACAACAAAAAATATTACCAGTATAAAAGATAGTTTTGACAGTAATTGGGATGAGGAAGCGGCCGTTCTTTTCGGGTCTATGGAAGGAAGGTTTTTAAGTAGCAGGTACATAAAAAAGGAAGCACCCGTCAAAATACCTACAAATACCCAACTCTCCGCTTTTTCTGAATATTGATCAGGCCCGTGAAAATTGAAATGGGTAGGGATAGATGCGGGTAACGACGAATAAATAGAGCCCAGATATATAAGCGGAATTAGCATTACCAGGCAGGCCAATACATCAGCAGCGGTTAGTTTCTTTTTCATGATTTTTTCTTTTTTGGTGAAAACTGCATAAGCCAGGTTAGCATTTCATCCATTACGGTTGTATTGATTGAGTACGTAATATACTGGCCTTCTTTTATGGCTACCACTAATTCTGCCTGCTTTAGCAGGTCAAGATGGTGCGAGATACTGGGCTTGGATATATCAAACCTGTCTGCAATTTCTCCTGCGGTAAGATCACCTTCTTTCAGTATCTCCAGAATCCCTCTGCGGGTAGGGTCATTAAGGGCTTTGAATAAAGCGTTCACAAGTAATAATAATTTGATATTTAGACAAATATCTAAATACTTATTTATTTCCCAAACTTATTTTTTATAACAAGGACTATAAATAAATCTGTTAATGCCACTTTTCCAAATTAACCCAATCATAACTGCATTTGTGATTTTGTTAAGAAATCGGCCAAAACCCTTTATCAGCATGGGTTTACTAAACCTATTAACAATCCCTAACCTTGCTCCTTCAACCGCTCATAACAGTAATGCCAGTTTTTTTGTAGCCCCATCATAATTCAAATCGGCAGTTTGGGTATGATTCTATATTTGAGATATCAAAAAATCAAATCAGAAAACCAACCATTTAAAAACAAAACCTATGAAAAAATTATTTATCGCCGCACTCATGATTGCCGCAATGGGAAGCAGCGCTTTTGCTGCAGATGCAAGTAAAATAAGCTATAAAGTAAAAACGAATTTCGAAGTGCAGTTTGCAGAAGCTGAAAATGTTCACTGGACTTTAGGACCCGAATTTACAAAAGCTACCTTTCAACTAAATGAAGAAACCCTCGAGGCATTTTATAACCAGAACGGCGAATTATTAGGGTACAGCCGTAAAATAGATTTTAAAAAATTGCCGGCAAAAGCAGTTCAGAAAATTCGAAAAAACTATGCCGACTATACAATAACTGACAGTATAGAGTTCAACGAGGAAAATGGGAAAAAATATTATGTGTCACTTGAAAACGGAAATAGAAAACAGATCCTGGGTATCTCAGTATATGGTGAAGTAACGCCTTATGGCGTTAGAAAATAATAAGCAGGGTACTGGGTACCTTGCAAACAGAAGAGCCCTGCTTACGTGGGGCTTTTCTGTTTGATAGCATGTTTGGGAAAATCTGTAAATAACGATTGGGAAACACTTCTTCTTGAAAACCAGGATTGTATAAAGATTCCATAAACCGGAAACCGGCTTGCTAACTATTGATAGGCAGGCTTTTAGCGATTAGGATTAGCAGAAAAAGCTTCTTATCAAAAACCGCCCAAAAAAATTACTTTTGCCCCTCAAAACAAATACCATGAGTAAAGGACCTATTTCGCAGTTTATTCAACACCAATATCGCCATTTTAATGCTGCAGCACTGGTGGATGCGGCTAAAGGATATGAAACCCATTTGCTGGACGGAGGCAAAATGCTGGTAAGTCTAGCAGGTGCTATGAGCACAGCAGAGCTGGGAATCAGTCTGGCAGAAATGATTCGACAGGATAAAGTAGCCATTATCAGTTGTACGGGTGCCAACCTCGAAGAAGATATTATGAACCTGGTGGCGCATAGCCATTATAAGCGGGTACCTAATTACCGCGACCTGAGTCCACAGGAAGAATGGGATCTGCTCGAAAATCATTATAACCGGGTTACGGATACCTGTATACCGGAAGAAGAGGCTTTCAGAAGACTTCAAAAGCATATCCATAAACTTTGGGCTGATGCGGAAGCTGCCGGGGAGCGTTATTTTCCGCATGAATACATGTATAAAATGTTGCTGAGCGGCGTTTTGGAACAGTATTATGAAATCGACCCTAAAGACAGCTGGATGTTGGCTGCCGCGCAGAAAAATATCCCGATTGTGGTACCGGGCTGGGAAGATAGTACCATGGGAAATATTTTTGCTTCTTATGTAATTAAAGGGGAATTGAAAGCAGTTACCATGAAAAGTGGTATTGAATACATGGTATGGCTGGCTGATTGGTACAGACAGAATAGTGGCGGCAAAGGAGTTGGTTTCTTCCAGATTGGAGGTGGTATTGCAGGAGATTTCCCAATATGTGTGGTGCCTATGATGTACCAGGATTTGGAATGGCATGATGTACCATTCTGGGGATATTTTTGTCAGGTAAGTGATTCAACCACTTCCTATGGATCTTATTCCGGAGCAGTTCCCAATGAAAAAATCACATGGGGCAAACTCGATATCCATACTCCTAAATTTATAGTAGAGAGCGATGCCACCATTGTAGTACCCCTGATCTTCGCCTATATTTTAGGCTGGTAATCCGTAATAATCAGTGAATCTGTGGCTATAATAATGAGTAAATAGCTTAATACAAAAATGCCGCATCGAGGCTAATCTGATGCGGCATTTTTCGTTCAAACTTACCAGCTTATCTGGTAGCAGGCATATTCAAAGGTGTATCTCTTTTCAACATATCATCTCTGTTCGCAATTTCCCAACCCGTATGAAAAATCATTCTGGCTCTTTTTTCCATCAACTCAAAATTGATTTTTTCAACTGTATCTGTTGGTTTATGATAATCTGCCAATAACATACCATCATAGAAGAATAAAATCGGAATTCCTTTCTTGGCGAAATTATAATGATCGCTTCTGTAATAGATTCGGTTAGGATCTTTAGGATCATCAAATTTATAATCCAGAACAAGACCAGTATATTTTTTATTCACTCCTTCGTTGATAACAGGTAGGTCAGAGCTTAATTTATCATGCCCTATTACATATACATAATTCAGGGTATCGCCGGTTTTACGCTCTGTATCAACTCTTCCGATCATGTCAGTATTCAGATCCACAGAGGTCTTATCGATAGGATAGATAGGATGTTCTGAATAGTAGGCAGATCCCCATAATCCTTTTTCTTCTCCGCTTACGGTCATAAATACGATAGTTCTTCTTGGCTTTTTACCCTTTTTGGCAGCAGCAGTAAATGCTTCAGCCATCTGAAGTACAGCAACAGTTCCAGAACCATCATCATCAGCTCCATAATAGATCACATCTCCATTTTTACCCAGATGATCATAGTGTCCGGTTAAAAATACATATTCCTCTTTTTTATCAGTACCGGGAAGTATGCCAATAACATTACTGCTTTCTAAAGTTTCTGTTGTTTTTGCAGCAGCAATTGTCAATTCCGAAGAATAAACTCCTTTTGGTTCATCAATCAGTTTTGCAAAACTGATTTTACTTGTCCTTCCTAATAAAGCAGAAGCTACTTCATCGGAAATAGTTGCCGTCAGGAAACTGTTTGTGCTGGCAGCAGGCATGATCGTTGACATACGACCTTTTAGAGGGGTAGGCGTTTTGCGCGGGAAATCCTGCGACACTAATATATATCCAACTGCCCCGTTTTTTCTGGCGTTATTCATTTTGGCCATGGCCGGACCACCAAAACCACCACGTCCGCCTCCTCCCGGAGCTGGCGCTGCGGTTCCTCCATCTAGTACAAGTACTATCTTTCCTTTCACATCCAGACCAGCATAATCATTGATTCCTTTCGCGGAGTCAACAATGCCATAACCTACAAATACGATATTATTGTAAGTCCAGGTTCCGGTTGAAATGGATGGAGAGAAAAAATAATCCTGGTCCCAGGAAAATGTTCTTCCATTAACTGATAATTTTTTATCATTCAGCATATCCTGATAAACCGGATACAACTGTTGATAGCTATCACCATTACCGGGCTTGAGGCCAAATTTTTTAAACTGGGCTTCGATATAAGCAGCTGCTTTTTTCTGGCCGGGGGTAGCGGTTTCTCTTCCTTCCATTTCAGCACTGGCTACAATGGTTAGCTTTTCTTTTAATCCTTCTTTGGTAATCAGGGCAGCATATTTAGCCGCATCATCTTTTGTTTGTGCCATTGCCATGGTAGCGGCAAAAGGGAGGCAGAATAATAATAACTTTTTCATCATGTATATTAGTATTGGTTATTTGAATCAGGAACAGGCAATTTTATTAACGCGGGTTGCATGACGGCCACCTTCAAAATCAGTTGTCATAAATATTTCTATCATTTGTTCAGCCAGTGCCAGGGCCACAAAACGCGCAGGAATACAAATAATATTTGCATTATTATGTTTACGCACCAGCACAGCCACATCATTTTCCCAGCATAAACCGGCCCGGATATGCTGGTGTTTATTTGCAGTTATAGCCACTCCATTAGCGCTGCCACATAAAAGAATGCCAAAGCAGGATTCTCCACTTTCTACACTATTGGCAGTTGGATGGGCAAAATCAGGATAATCAACAGAGTCAGCAGAAAAGGTTCCAAAATCTTTTACTTGGTAGCCTTTTTCAGACAAAAATTTTACCAGAGCGGTTTTATACTCAAACCCGGCATGGTCGCAACCGATGGCAATGGGCTTGGAACTATCGAAAACAAAAGGCATGTTAATGTATATTGATGGCTAAGATAATCGATTCGTTATGGCCATCCTCAAAAAATACACGAGCGGATAAGAAAATAAAAGCGGGGTAGTAACCGAACTTTATTTTACTGTCGAATCATGTGCTTTTTGAATAGCCTAACCCTTATTAGCCGCTAAAGTTAAGGGTAAGCAGCACATAAAATCAGGTGACCGAAGCCTTTACAATCAATTTTCGGTGAAAAACCGATTTGTCAGCGTAGGATTTTCATTTTTACTGTTTCTATGCGGGTATCACTTACCGATAAAATATCGAAACGGTAATCGTCTATGATGATGGTTTCCTTTTGTTTGGGAATGGTTTCATGTTTCTGTATAATATATCCGCTGAGGGTTTCAGAATCACTTACCGGGAAACTCATATTGTATTTTTCATTCAGGTAATCCAGTTCTACTCTGCCGCTGAGAATGAATTCATCTTCTGCCAGTTGTTTCTCTACCAATTCCTCTACATCATACTCGTCTTGAATTTCCCCAAAAATCTCTTCCAGCACATCTTCCATGGTAACAATGCCTGCAGTGCCACCAAACTCATCTACTACCCAGGCGATACTCTTTCTTTCTTTGGTAAATTTATTGATCAAATCGGTGGCACTCATACTTTCCGGAACTGCCATAATCGGATGCAATACAGATTTTACGGTTGCTGGTTTTTTAAAAAGATCGAGTTGGTGCACATAACCAACGATATTATCGATATTATCATCATAAATCAGGAGCTTACTTAAATGGGTATTGATGAAAACCTGTTTGAGATCTTCTACAGGCGTATTGATATCCACTGCCTCTATTTCCGTTCTTGGAACCAGGCATTGTCGAATCTTTACCATGGGTAAACTCAGGGCGTTTTCAAATAGTTCCTTATTCAATTCTGTATTATCCTCATCCTGTTCTTTGGTTTGCTGGAAAAAATGCTCCAAATCAACTTTGGTGAAAGCTTCATTTTTTTCGTTTAAGCGAACATTGAATACATATTTCAATATCCATTGAGAAAAATTCACAAAGAATTTAGTAACCGGTAGAAAAAGTGTATGAAAGAATTGTGCTACCGGTGAAAAAAAACTCAATAACGAATCGTTCTTGGCCCTGAAAATAGCCTTTGGTAAGAATTCTCCGATAACAAGCACCACAATAGCAGATAAAAAAGTATCAAAACCTAACTTCAAATATTCATTATGAATATGCAATGGGTTCCAGAGAGTCATTTTTAACAGCTCATCAAACAACAAACCATAAATCACCAGAAACAGGTTAAGTCCAACAAGACAGGTGCCAATAAATCTTGCCGGATGTTCCATGAAATTGGATAAAAGAATGCCACTCCGTTTTCCCTGTTTTTTCTTCAACTCTATACTAAGACGGTTAGCACTTACAAATGCAATTTCATAACCTGCAAAAAAACCGATCAGAATCAGGGTCACTGCTATCCATATAATGGTATATAGCTCAGTCATATAGGAAAAATAGCATAAAAATTCTGTTTCGCAAAAATAGTGCCGATCCACTACACACAAGTACCCCGTTGAAACGGGGTACGTTCACCGATACTTAGAACATAAGCAACCGGCATTGTGAGATATATGCACATGAGAAAATACCGGGGGTTTATTTGAAATCAACCGTGCAATTCTGGCATTTGATATCAATTTTCAAACCTTTGCCATCCCCGCCACTGGCAGTAAAATGAGAAGGTGAATTATTATCGCTATAAAAACTCATGCTGCTGGGAAATTGTTTCCCTGTAACCAATATTCTTTGACCGTCTGATCTGTTTGTTGAGGGTCTGCCTTGTACAGTAATTTCACCTGCGGTTGACTGACCACCTGAACCAGTAATTGTGTTAGAAGTAGGTTTTTTTGCATTTTCATCTGTTGTAGTTGTAAAAGCAACGGGGGTCTTTTCAAAATTTCCATATACAGAACTATAAGCACCAGCAAAATCAATATAGAAATTTTTAGTGTTGTGAAGAGGAATTCTTATATCAGCATATTTGTCATTTAGTTTAACAAGACTCACGTTCGCACCCAGGTTTCTGATTTTTATATCAGAATTACTGCCTTCGAGATCGATAGAGTTATTTAATTTGGTGATGCGTAAGTTGCCATAAATTTTTCTGCCGCTTATTTCACCTGCTTCTTCCATTTCATATTCATCATTCGTACTTCTCAGCGTAATTTTTTTAGCAAGCGCCATTTCAATACTGGAATATTTACTGTCAACATCCAGGTCATCAATATTCTTTGCACTAAAACGACCATTTGAAATCTCCACTTCAGCTGATTTCACATCTCCCAAATTAATATTAGAATATTTTGAGCGGAGAACTAATTTACTAAGATTACCTGCATCGAGGTTACCATTGGTTATATCTACATTCAGATCACCGATATTATCAGGGATTTCTACATTTGCATATTTACTTTCAATATCAAGTTTACTTCCAGAAGGAACAGTAATAGTTAATATCTTTTTCGGGATATTCTTTTGGCTAATATTCTGGCCATTTCTGCTAAAGACTGCGTTACCATTTATACTATAGCCACTAACCGCTATTGGGTTGCTATTATCAGAAAAAGTATAATAAAGTCCATTATCCTGTACAGATTTAATTTTTACAGAATTCCCAAGGGTTTTTAGTGACAGATTCGATTTTTCGATCCACTCATCATCAGTTAGTTTGCTTTCTCCTTCATAGTAAACAGTAGTCGTAATTTTTACTTTTTGCTGGCTCCAGGTTTTTACGACTATGGCACGAGAAGAGTTTTCAATATAGATATCTGCCCCTTTTGGAACATCCATCTCCTTACTCACTTCTTTTGATTTTTGATCAGCAACATCCTTAAACTCTTTTTCCGATGCTAAATCGTTGGAAGATTCTCCTATTCCGGTTGATTTTTTTGCTTTCGCTATACCAACAGGTTGTTGAGATTGTGCACCTGCTGTAATAAGGATGGCAAGAATAAAACATCCGCTAAAGAATGTATTACGTAATACGGTTTTCATTGTAAAATCTGTTTTAAATATTCAGGAAATAGGTTTTTACTGAATCAACAGGACCGCGGCTTTGTTTATACCGGTTATTGGTCTTGTTCATTTCAATTTGTAATTGTTTGAGTGTGTTCAATTTTTGTTGGTACAGATTGATCAGCTGATCCAGCAATTCATCAGTCAAGCCGCGCTTTGCAATGTCTGATTTGATCACTTTTTCATCTTTCTCTATCTGCCTGATTTCTATAGTAAAATCTTTAAAATAGTCTGGTGTTTCTGTATACATGGGCGTATTGCTTATCCTTGAACGCTGTAAATTGATAACCGGGGTAAAACTGGTTTCGATTTCATGCAAAAAATTGCGTGCTTCCGGTTTGCTTGCGATTGGCTGTTGGCTATTGGCTGTTGGTTGGGTTTTCGGAACACTGATAGCGATTGGCTGTTGGATATTGGCTATTGGCATAGTTTTCTGAACCGGAGTGGATATTTCTTTTTCTGACTTGACTTGTAGCGATTTATTATCAGCATTTTTTGCGATGAATTGTTTAATACCGATACCTGCTAATAAAAGAATACAAGCGGCAATGGCCCATTTGGTTATCGTTAAAAAACTCATCGCTTTTTTAGCAGGCTCCGTTTTTTGCCGGATGTTTTCCCATAGCTGTTGGCCGGGCTCGTCTAAATCGAGCTTATCTCTATGATTTTTTAGATATTTTTTAAATTCATCCATGTATCTGTAATTGCTTTACAATTCTTTCTTTTAATAATTGTCTGGCCCGATGGTACTGACTCTTACTGGTGGATTCTGTGATACCCAGACTTTCTGCAATGGCTTTATGGCTATAATCTTCCAGTACATAAAGATTAAATATCTGTCGGCAACCATCCGGTAAACCTTTGATTTCCTGGTGAATGATATTAAAATCAACTGTTTTCCACCATTCAGGTTCTTCTACCGGTAAATGCAGATTTTTCTCCTCTTCCCATTCAGCCCAATAAACCGTCTTTTTGCTAAATCGGATACATTCATTTACCACAATTCTTTTTAGCCAGCCTCCAAACTGAACAGCCTCTTTCAGTTGTTTCAGGTTATGAAAGGCTATAATAAAAGCATCCTGCAGAATATCTTCTGCATCATTGCGGTTGCCTGTCATGCGTAAACAAATATTAAACATAGCTTTACTATACTGCTGGTAAAGCCAGGCTTTAGCTTCTGCATCGCCCTTACAGGCTTTTCTCACAATAGCCGTTTGTATGTTAGTTGCCTGATCCAAATAAGATTATCCTGTAATAAGAGTGTATGATGTAGGAAAGGTTGGAAAAATTGCCGATTTTTTTATAAAAATCACAATTGGAGAGAAAAGAATATTGAACAGAGGAACAAGGAATTATGAATATCGAACAGTGAATGATGGACAGAATAACAAGGAATAATGAATAAACCAGCTTCTTTATTCGACCTTCCCTGCTCAATATTCGTCTGTTCAACATTCCTTGTGCCTCTGTTCAATATTCTTCTGCTATGCCAGATCCAAAACCGGCTTATTCAAAAGTATGGCTTCGATTTTTTCCATTATTTCGGCGGTAAGCAACGGTAAAACAATAAGAGCTTTCAGATTTTCGAGTAGCTGCCCTTTTTTTGTTGCACCGAGTATAGAAGTCGTTACATGTGGGTTTTTCACAGTCCATGCAATGGCTAATGCTGCAAGCGAAACACCCATTTCGTTGGCCAGCAATCCCAATTTTTTTACTTTTTCCAATTTGGCATCCTGAATCCATCGATTCTTAAGCCAGTCAAACCCTTCAATCGCGAGGCGGCTTCCTTCCGGAATACCGTTATTGTATTTTCCGGTTAAGAAACCTGCTGCAAGTGGACTCCAGATAGTAGTTCCCAATCCTGCATTCTGATAAACAGGTAAATAATCCAGCTCTACTTTAAATCGTTCAAACATATTATACTGAGGCTGTTCTACCACAGGTGCAATCAGGTGGTATCGATCGGCCACCCTATGTGCTTCCATAATTTCTGCTCCGCTCCATTGGCTGGTTCCCCAGTATAATACTTTACCCTGTTGAATCAGGTTATGCATGGTCCAAACAACTTCTTCAATTGGAACATTTGTATCGGGGCGGTGACAGAAAAAAATATCAAGGTAATCGGTTTGTAATCTCTGCAAGGCTTCGTGACAGGCTTCCATCAGGTGTTTGCGGCTCAACCCGGTTTGATTGGGTTTTGCTTCTTTGCCCCTGGTACCAAAAAAGGCTTTAGAAGAAAGCGTATAAGAGGATCGATCCCAATTTTTACCTTTTAATACCCTGCCCATCATTAACTCACTTTCACCACCTGCATAGGCTTCTGCGTTATCAAAAAAATTGATTCCGTTATCATACGCAATGCCCATTAACATATCTGCACTATTGTCTTCGATCTGTTTGTGAAAAGTAACCCAGCTTCCAAAACTGAGAACACTTAGTTGTAAGCCACTTCGGCCCATTCTTCTGTATTCCATAATATCGTTTTTAGACCTGCAAGGTAGAGAATATTGAACAGAGGAGTATAGGAACAGAGGAATTTTGAAGGGGGTTTACCGATAATAGTAAAGTAAAACGAAAAGCTTATTGGGAAGGGCTTGTTTTCTTTGCGGGAATCACCGGAGGGGGGGCCGGGGTTGTTGCTGGTTTGTCTGCACCAATACTATCGGAAACGGTTGTATAACTTCCATCGCGGATGGTAAACAGGTGAAAATCTTTTAAATCCTGGCTGGAGGTCATTCCATTATATCCTACAAAATAGTCTTTACGAAAATTTTTACTGATGATTACTTTTTTATCTGTATAAAATTTTTCTGTGTTTTTATCCCAATATAATTCATCACAAAAAAGAGAATCGCCCACCGTGTTAAAGGCAACTACTTTATCGCGTAAAAACACTTTGTTTTCATTCTCCATATAACGGCCATAATTGGCGCTTAACTGGCTCTTGATTTTCATACTGTCGTCATAAAAATCAACATGCAGCGTATTGGGGAATTCTGCTTTGCGGGCACTATCACCTTGGTATCTCATCAAAACCGGCGCGGTTAATCTTGCCTGCATTTTCCCGTTCATGCTGAGATAACTGTCTATATTTTTTCCTTCTTCAATGCTGGGTTTTTTCCGCCCCAGATCCCTTACTGCCTCCACATCATTTTCGCAGGCACACAACAACATACTGATACCCAATACCAGGGTAAGTGTTTTTGTATAGGAGGGTAAAAATTTTTTCATGAATCTATTCTGATACAAAGATCGCATAAACAGATGGCCGTAGGCACATAAAATTTATTTCTAGGATATTATTAACTACTTCCGGCCCTGTTTATTTTAATTATTTAGTTCACTGATCGCATATAAACCTTTATACAGCAGTTGGGGGTCTGCCAGCACTTTATTTTTAAGTAGCGGTGTAAGAAAAAGCATGTCTCCGCCAGTAATCAGCACATTCAGTTGATTATATTTTCCTTGGTAAGCTTCAATGATTCCATCGATTTCTTTAGCCATTCCCAGAATTACCCCGCTTAAAAGATTGGTTTTTGTATCGTAACCCACCAAAGGAAAATTACTATCGGCTTTCACGAGAGGTAATAAAGCCGTTTGCTCATGCATAGCCCGAAAGCGCATCTGCATTCCCGGTGATATGCTTCCACCCAAGAACTCGTGTGCGTTATTGATATAATTATAGGTTATACAGGTACCCAATCCAATCGCCAGACTATGTTGCTTAGGAAAAATATCTACAGCAGCAGCCAGAATAGCCAACCGGTCTGCCCCAATGGTTTCGGGTTTGCCAACCGGACTGGTTAATGGCAATTTGCTACCGTAACCCAGTTTATGAAATTGGGTATGCTTTGCCAATAATAGCTCAATATCTGGTGGATGATTAATAACAGAAGATAGTATGGATTTCGTTGGCGAAAATTCATCTACTAGTGCCTTGACAGATATGAGGTCTGCCTGCTCCAGTACTTTCTCCACAAAAAAATCACGATCCTTGAAAACAGCACATTTTAAGCGGGTGTTTCCAAAATCAAAGCATAAAGTTGTTTGCATATAAGAAACTTAGAGGTCTAAATTAAACCCTTTTAATTCTTTAAAATGACCATTTAACTGAATCTTTTCTTTTAGTGTTTCCATTCCGGCTACTACAGGAAGTACTTTTTGCAGGTGCCGTTTCAAATATTCCAGTCTTTGCAGTTCATGCATCAACCCAAGCAATTCATATTCTTCTTCCAACGAGAGGCCGGCATGATGTGCCAGATCATAACTGGTTAAAGCATCCACCTCTTTTTTGAAATCTTTGGTTACGTTTAATAGTTTATGCAGACTGCGAATACCCGTGAGCACTTTTTCAATAAGTAGTTTGCTGCTTTTGGTATTATTGTCAGGATAATTTACAATAGCACCACTGTATTGTTTTTC
>Ga0007882_10001002_pt1 | contig 16701 bp, 29 predicted proteins | sample CryBogCBH12Aug01_FD_71195 | JGI IMG/M metagenome (GOLD analysis project Ga0007882, IMG submission 71195) | Freshwater microbial communities from Crystal Bog, Wisconsin, USA - CBH12Aug09.1 | ecosystem: Environmental > Aquatic > Freshwater > Lake | place: Crystal Bog, Wisconsin, USA | collected... | reverse complement strand
ATTAATAAAAAATGGGTATGGAACAGACCCATGTGGAGATACCACTAATGGAGATATCAGCAATGATATTAGTTATGTATCGTTGAAGCAAGAAAAAAGACTTGATGAAATAGTTAATGACATGTCATTAATTTCGGTCAAGGAAACCTCGTCCTTTAGGGCGAGGTAGTTCATCATACCATACTATATATTGTTGTCAATCATTTAAATGTGCCACCTGTCATTTTTATAACAAGATTATCCATATTGCCAACTTTTGTTTGCAAATCGATAATTTGTTTTTGTAAATCTTTTATTTCCTGTAAATGATTTGATTCATTTGCAAGCATTTGTGCAATAGTAAGTGAAATATCTTCAGCTTCCACTGAAGATATTCTTATTTCTTTTGATTTTGATCGTAATGCTAAACGTATCCTTTCGATGAAAGCATTTAAAGTATCGTACATCATTCCATTTCACTCAAAACCATCAAACCTTCTTCATCCTCACTGAGGTCATCAAGAGGGACAATGACGACATCATCAATAGATACATCATCGTCATCGACTGTTTTATCAATAATATTGTCTGTTTGCCGACCTTTCATTCTATAGTATTCTTCCAACGACATAGATTTCAATGATACAATATTATAACCAATCAAACCCATGCTAGAAATCATTCCAGTGGCATGTGCTGTCGCTTGTTCATCATTTGTAACACTATCGATATCAAATGAAACATCAAATTTATGATTACCTTTTTCATATGTTGCTACATACATTCTTATTTTTCCTTATAGTGAATCGATTTTTACATAATTTGTTGCAAAATCTGTAATTAATTTATACCTAGTTTCTTTCAAATTTTCTGGGCAAAAATATTCATACATGCTGTTTGTCAAGCGATGAATATCTGATTTGGATGTTGCCCATGCTGAAATCATAAATCCTTCCCTTGAAATGACATAAGAAAAATCATAAATGTCATCTAGATTAGAAATACGAATCAAAACTTTTTGAATTTTATTTGTTCTTCCATTTAATGAATCAAGAATTTCATAAAATTCAACTAACGTATTAGTTGAATGGAATACCTGTTCCTTCGTGGGGAGGGGAATAATCGTGCGTTTATCTACAAGCAATTGCTCTGCTGCATGATTAGTTGTTCTAATTTCATCAAACTGATCAAAAAAATCAATCAACATATCAGAAACATTTTCAGGAAAGAAAATTTTGTAATGATATCGCCGTAAATTTTTATGAACATTACACTTCTTAAAACTTTTTTCACGAACTGCTAATGCTGGTTGACCCATTTATTTAACTCCTGATTTTTTTTAATAATTTTTTAACTTTATTAACATTACTCAATTGTCTATTTTTAAATCTATCATCGCCATCGTCAACGATATGAATTAAATGTTCTTTTACGATATCAGGATACGCTGTCGGTTTTTCTGAACCATTATATACTTCGCATTCTGCCATCTGTAAATAGGTATAACCGTTGTTTTTAAATATGTCAAGTTCCCATTTAATATTTTCATCAGAAAAAATAACATACCTTGTTTTCACAATAACTTCTTTAGTCATTGGCCAAGCCAGATTGAATTCACTTTCAATAATAGTATCTTCCCATTCCAGACATTCTGATAAATCTTTAAGTGGCAATTTTAAAGTCCTAACCAATTCTTTTCTTGGTGGCTCATTTAAAATTCCATTTTCCATTGTCCAAGAATACTCTCGTAATCTCAATCCTTTTGATATGTAACCTTGTCGAATATCAACTATTGAATATTTCTCCTTAAGAGCGTTATCCAATAATGTTTTTTCTAAATTCTCGCTATCTGATAACAAGAATTTAAATTCACGTTCGATTGCTATAATACACCTTCCTTTATTTTGTGTAAGGTTCTGATAAAAATGCGGTATATAGCTGTGGAACTTTTGCGATTGATGGTAAATTCACTTCTTCACAAAATTTTAAAAACCATATACCTATCTGTTTTAGAGTTGGTTTTTCAACTGCATCGATTATTGTTTTTTGCATGTCCTCTTTAACATGTTCAGGTTGACAATGCAAGTCAATTAATGTTTTATTAAAATTATATTGATCTAATACCCTTACAGTTTTCCCATCAATGTCTTCCCAAGTCTGTAACATTAAATTATTCCATGCATATCCTTTGTTTTTCCTGTCATCGTATGCGTCTTTCAGTTTTGTTTCACGAATCCCAGGAAATGCAGACATAACATTATCAGAACTATCACCTCTGATAATTTTTTTAAATAATTCCCACTCAGGAACTGGTGGTTTTTCTGGAAGTTTTGTTTTTTTATTGATGATTTCATTTCCTTTATCATCAAAAACACCAGTAGTTGTGATAAGTTGTCCTCGAACACCATCATAAATTTTTACTTTATCAGTCAGAAGCTGCTGAAAATCAGTGTCGCCAGACACTATAATGTGATTATCGTCAGGATGCAAATCAATAAAATATGCAATTAAATCGTCTGCTTCAGCATTACGCTGATGTAATACTGTGACGTTTGTTTTTGTTTTAATAAATGTTATGAACTCATCCAATACATTATTGATAGTATTATCTTCTTCAACTTCATGTTGTGTTCTTTGCGATTGAAGAAGTTTTCTCTGTGCTTTATATCCTGAATAAATTTCATGTCTCCATGAATGTCCATCCAAACAAAAAACAACATGTGTTCCTTTTTGTTCTTGCCAAACTTTTTTAAGAGAATTTAATATAACATGGACTGTTAAACCAGCTTTTGTTTCAGGGTCACCTTTACAAACATGTTTGCACCTATGTGCCATATTTAAAAAATCTATAAGAATATATGTCGCCATTTCAATCCCAATTACAAATCGTTTTGTAGTTTATTAGTTAATTTATTCGGTAGTGCTTCAAAATTACCAGTTTCCCATGCTTCATCAATCATTTCATCATAATAATCTTTATGGAGATCATCATACCATTGTTCAATGATTGCTTCTTCTGTTTTTCCATTATAGCCGTTATCTTTCAGCATTTCAATGAAATATTCATTCCAGTCCAAAGTTATTTTTAGTCCAGTCAATTTTTGCGATTTGTCATACTGATTATCTACAATAGCAACCCAAGGTTCATGACGTAAATTAGCAATTGTTTTATCATGTTCTTGCTGATCTATTTTTCCATGTTTCAAATCAATTGCTAATTTATTTTCATCGTACTGTTGACCAGTATTTTTCAATTCATTGGTTTTAGTATCATATTCATACTCTGATATTATACCATACTTAAAATCGATATTGTGTTTTTTCTCATCAAATTCTTTGTCCGCATAATGGATTTCAGCAAGTCTTATATCAAGATCATAACCATCTAAATAATAATATGCTTCAGCTTCATCATATGCCTTACCTTCTAAACCCCAAGATCCAGGTAAAAATTTGAATGCTATAAATTTTTTCTTTTTTGCCATACTTCACCTCTTACGATTATTATATCAAAATCGCTTTACATATTCAATAATTATGCTAATATAATTTAACATCTGCCAAAATAGCACGAAGTAATTGATAATTATATTGATCGTTTGGGGGATTATCTACAACAATAGTCAAACTATTAATAACTGTTAATCCCATACCAATTTGTGATAATTGTGTGTTTTTAATTAAAATGATAAATAGTATTGCGGCGATAAATGATGCTGGACACATCATTTATCAAGACACCAAGGAGGATGTCAAACCGCCATATATTTATAAATTAAAAACAAGGAGAAGTCAAAATTAAATCAATCAAAGAACAATTAGAAGAATATTTGTCTACATTTGAAAACGGTTACAAAAATCAAAGAGCAGCGAGAAGTTTAAAAACAAAAAATAAAAAATTATGGGAAGAAATACTGATTTTAACATATTTCTTATCAAATGCTTTACCAAAACAACGTTGCTGGCACATATTAAATGAAATATATTATATTCCTGAAAATAGCAGATGGAACCAAAACCATTATACCAAATATATAGGGCGTGGAAAATCAAAAGGAACAGACACTATTGAAATAAGAAAGAAATCATGTATCGAAAAATACGGAGTGGACAATCCTGCAAAATTAAAAGAAACTCAAGACAAAATGAAAGCAAGTAATTTAGAAAAATATGGAAGTGAAAATTATTTTTCTTCAGATGCAGGAATTGAACTTGTTAAAAATGAATGGAAAAATCCAGAAAAAAGAAAAACGAGATTAGATAATATTAAAAAAACTTTTGATGGAAAATGGAAAGGACATCCATCTAGAAATAAAGATATTATGGACAAAATTAAAAAACATCAAATGGAAACATGGATTAATAATTATGGTTGCCATCCTATGCAAACACCAGAAATATCCGAAAGAGCCGAACACAATAGAATATCAAGAAAACAATATACAATGCCATCAGGGAAAATAATATCAATACAGGGCTATGAATGGAAAACTATAGATGATTTATTACAATCAGGCATTCATGAAAACGATATAGTTACTGAAAAAAATAAAGTGCCGCATATTAAATATTTTTTTAATGGGAAAATAAGACGATATTATCCAGATATTTTTGTCATTAGCGAAAATAAAATATATGAAACGAAATCAACTTATACTTACGATTCACATATGGATCAAAATTTAGCAAAACAACAAGCATCATTAGATGCTGGTTATAATTTTGAATTTAAAATATATGGTCAAATGAAAGTTAAAAAAGGGCTTATCGAGTAAGCCCTTTTTACATAACTTATTGATTATTATAATTATTTTTTCTTGGCCGGCAACAAAAACAGATATTCACAATATTTTGTTTCTAATTTTATCTGAAGAAGACCTTTACTAAGAATTGACATTCTTGTTGATAAAGTATCACCATTAATTAACTTTAAACAATCCAATACTGTTGGTATCATCCAATGAAGACCATCGAGAGTTCCTTCTGTTGGGTTATTAAATGACACATATGTTCTGTGTCCAGATGAAGTTTCATCACCAATATAAAAACGCAAATCACCTTTTACATTTTTAACATTAAAAAATTCTTCACCTGATAAAATACTTGCCATCTTTGCTAACTCTTGAATCTTTGATTTATCCGGAGTAAAATCAATATCCCAAGCTGAAGCTATTGGTTTTGGTTGTAATGGAACAAGTTCGCTATTAAGTAATCTATAGTGTGCATCACGTCCTGCATCATCTTCAAATATAATTTCTATAGGACATTCTTTGCCACCTTTTTCTGCTCTCACGACAGTAACAGATGCACCATCTGTTTTAAATTGTGGGAATTCTGCGAAACCTTTAAGAACTGATAAATTTGACATGCCAAATTCGCCATTAAATTCCTTAATTGGCTCTTTAAGAAATGCTTTAAAAACCACTGAATTGTCTGCTGCCATCGATTCTATTTTTGTTTCATCTTCTGATCCAGTAACTTTTAAAACTTCCAAATTACCCAATCCGCTTGTATGTCTAAGAACGTCTAATAATACGTCTACGTTAATTTTTGCCATTTTTGTTTTTCTCCTGCGGCTATAGTTCGCCGCAACTGTTATCTAATATATTCATTATAGTGATTTTAATTATCATTATCAAAATTTTTCTTTGTTATTCCTGCTAAATATGAAAGTTTTTTGATGTCTTTATTTGTCATTAATATCCATTTAATCTTTAAAAAATGAACAAAATCTACTATATAATCTCTTATTTTATAGTAAGTATGTATTACCAAAAATAATGGTAACATCCAGATTACATGATAACCAAATTTAGGATCATTCATTATTTTACTCCAAATCCAATAATCTTTTCATTGTTCCAAGATTATCTTCAAAAATTTCAACTTTAATTTCTTCTATCACTTTAGATTTCTTTTCTTTTCGTTCAACCTGCAATGGTGGTGAAACATGTTCAAATACAGGCTGCTCCTGATATATTAAAGGTGTCTGTTGTTGCCTATCTTGGTAATCATAATTTATAGTTAAAGATAATGTATCTAATCCTCCATAAACACTATTAGAATCCATTCTTGTTATAAAACAACCATTAAATCTAAATTCAGAAGAACCTGTATTAATTGTTAAATCTTTTTTATATGAATTTGACGGGAAATCACCAGAGCATTGCTGAATCCAATCATAAAAATACTGACTATGTCTTATTTTAATTTCTATATTTCCGCCATAATTTATTGATCCTTGATATGATTGAAGTCCACCAATACTCAATAATTGTCTTTGTGGATTATTGAATGTGTTAACTTCCAATAATTCGAATGTTCTATCCTCTATATGTAATTGCGGCATATTAAATCCTTAAAATTCAAATAATGAATCAAAATGCGTATCATTCTTTGTCTTTTGTAAATCCCAACCAAGAATATAAAGCATATTTTTTATCTTTTTATCAACTGCTGTCTCTACCATTAAATCAACATCTAAAGGCAATTCATAAAACCAGGGCGGCAATTGGTCTTGAATATCAAATGGGTATGCAACCGAAGTTATATTATAAACATTCTTTTTTAAATAACACACAACGACTTTACCACCATCTGTTATTTTTGGTGAGTATTTGTCATGATGTACGTCCAGCAATTTATTCCAATTCATACTTGCGCGAACTTGACCTGGAACAGTTAATTTTTTCTCTTTAACTTTTAATTTCATAATATTAGTGCTACTTTCTTTATTCATTTTATCAAGATATAGAGTAATATTATTTGCTTTTCTTGGTAGACCCATTTCATGCGGTTTTATTTTTTTATATTCGTCTCTAAAATTCTTTACCTGTTCAATAATATTATCTTCTTCTTTACCTGTTAAAATATCCATAAGTATTTTTTCAAGAAATTTTTGCATAATTTTTTGTGTATCAGCACGTTTCATATCCATGCCCATAACTTTTAATTTGCCTGGTTTTCCATCCTTATCTAGTCTAAATCCATCTTTTTCATAAAGAAGGCAGGCATATTTCTTTTTCTTAATAAAAAATCCTGTAGATGCTGCAATTTCGCGGCCAGCTTTAATTATTGCACCGTTTTCTAGTGTAGTATTAAAAGATTTGTCCATAAATTCAGCAAATGTTGCATTAACATTTTCAGAAGCACGGTCATACAATTCTATAATACTGTCTTTGTCGACAATAAAATCTGGATTTTTCTGTTTAAAATATTCATTTTCTAAAACTGGCATACAACTAAAATAAGAACTGTCTGTCATTTGTATTCATATTAAATCGTTAATTTAATATCGTTCTCTGATGAACTGCTATATATTTCTATATAGATTAGACTATATCTTCAACCACTTGGGTTGCTCTCCATTTCGACTTACTTAAGTCTACGGCTTTCGCCTAGTCGTTGAACGTTCCGATTTCTCGGCTTCGCTGCTGATTGCCTTCGTCATTAACGGTCAGGGTTTCCAGCAATTAAAAGAGTTATTCGATATCCATTACTGAATAAAGGGACTCATATGTTAATCCGCGTAAATTACAGCATCACCTCTGTAATCTTCAATTCCTGTAAATTCATAATTTACTCTCGCATTCATATGTCTTGATATGGAACGTCCAGTTAATGTAACACTCTGTCCCATACGCTTATCGTAGAACTTGCATACTTCGTTCAAAAGTGCCGATTGTTCGAATAAGATTCGTTACATCTTATTCCGCTTTCGCTGCTATATATTTCTATATAGTCCAGACTATATCATCATCCCATAAGGATGTCCCCCATTTCGACTCACTTGAGTCTACGAGATTTCTCTCTAGTCGTTGAACCTTACCTATTTCTAGGTCTTGGCTGCTGATTGCCTTCGTCATTAACGGTCAGGGTTTCCAGCAATTAAAGGGATTATTCGATACTCATTACTGAGTAAAGTGGCAATCAATTTACCATATAACGAATTTAACAAAATTTTACGAGCTAACTGTCTCATGTCCCAGAAGTTAAACTTTTCTTTAAAAGATTTAATCGCTTTCTCTTTGGGGACAATTCGATTATTTTTTAATTCCAAGTCATGTTCATTCATGAATACTTTTATTTTATCTGCATTACCTTCTTTTATTAATGATTTTAATTCATTAATATCATATTCCATTAATTTTCTCCTTCATTCATTTCCGAATGATTTATTATACAAAATTATAGTATAGATGTCTAAATTTTAAATAATCATGAAGGAATGGATATGTATTAATAAAATATTATAAATAATTATGGTCATATATTCAGGAGATTGTAATTATGCTTATATTTGATTTAAAATATGGTTGGGATATTAAACAAAAAACAATTTTCGAAACTGCTTCAGAAATAATTACTATATTAGATAAAAATGGTAATATTGTTGCAACCAACGATGCTTGGACACAATTTGCAGTTAATAATGATATTTCAGATTTTGCTAAAGTTAGTATTGGAACCAATTACATTGATGTTTGCAATAATAGTTGTGGTGCAAATTGTGATGGTGCAAAATTTGTTGCACAAGGAATTTCAAATTTATTAAATTCGGACATTGTTTCACCTTTAATTTTTACACATGAATATCCTTGTGATTCACAATCAGAGCGTAGATGGTTTAAATTATCTGCATATAGAATATCCATTCTTGACGATATCGGTGTAGTTATTATTCACGAAAATATAACATATAAAAAAATAAAATTATCCTAAAAGAGTTAATAAATCTTGATCTTTAATTTCAATTCCTTCTTCCATTTCTTTGTAAGATTCTGCTTTTCTTTGCATTGTTTTTCTATCCGCATACCAAACCCGCAATAAACTAGGGATTATACCTTCTTGATGTCTACTAAATAATGTTCCATTTGCACTTATAACCAATTTACTATCTGGTGCAAAAATCAATTCATATAAATCACTGCCAGATAATTGGAGGGTTTCGCCAGATTCGAGATCAAGTGTTAATATTTCATCAGTCTGATTGATGACTGCATCATATTCCAAAGATGCAAAAATACCTTCCCACAAATCCTGTTTTTTAACACCTTCTCTAATTCTTCGCTCTAATTCAGCTTGTGTTAAATCAAGTCGTATTTGTCCAAATAATGTCTCCGTTGACATATTAAGACTACGAATAGTAGAAGGATAAAGTGAATTAATATCTATAGCGCCTATATAATGTGTAATTCCCGTTTTCGGAGTTGCTACATATGCTCCTACTGCTGCACTATGATGTTCATTTTCCTCATCGTCTTCATCATCAACATCGTCATCGATATCTTCCACATCATCTGAATAATCTACTGAACGATTAGGGACCATTAAATTCTTCGAATGAGCTTCGAGGGTAATAGCCTGTTCAACTAACACAACAGAACCAGTAGTTGTCTTAAAAAGAACAGCATTTGTGTGGGCAATCTGATTACAAAGATCAATATATTTTCTTTTTTTATCAATCTTAACAAGAAGCATAACGTCCTGTCTGTTATATGCTATTCCCTGTAAAAAACATTGTTTATCTGATTCATTTTTAACTTCTTCATAGAGGGAAGTAAGTTCGGCGTTTGTTAGTTTTGTTAAATCAATATTTTCAATTTGTGTTATTGTTTTCATATAAAACTCCTGATTGTTATAAATAAGTATAATATATAAGATGTATGGAGTCAAAAATGTTTATTAATAACAAATATAAAAAATGGTATGACCAAATTATAATGTCAGTACAAAAACAAAATAGAATTTACGATTCTACTATTTACGAAAAACATCATATAACACCAAAAAGTATGAGCGGCACAAACGATGAAAATAATATAATTTTTTTAACCTTTAGGGAGCATTATATTTGTCATTTATTATTAACAAAATTCACTACTGGTAAGAATAAACGTTTTATGTGTTTTGCTTTACATACATTTTTTCATCTTAATTTTCATAGACCTGTAATTAAATATTCGAGTTATATATATGAACTACACAAAAAAATGTTTGTTGAGGCTTGTAAAGAACGAATTCCTGTAAATTTAAAAAAAGACAAATATTTATTTTCAAATCAAATAACCGGTGATGTTTTTATTGGTTCTATTAAAGAATTTAGGGATTATTCTGGTTTAACGCCTGCAGATACAAATTGGCTCACACATCAAGGTATCGATCCTTCTGATACAAGAATTAGACAAATAAAAAATTGGGGGATTTGGATCGAAACAACTAATCAATTTTCATACGAAAAAAACATGCCATTGCCAGTTGTTTCACAACTACATAAAACTTATAAATGTGAGCATTGTAATGTCGAATCCAATCTAGGTAATTATAAACGTTGGCATGGCAATAAATGTAAATCTATTGATCCAAATGGACATAATATAAGAGTCTTACAAGTATCAAAAATTAATAAAAAATAAATTATCAACGAGACTTTATTTCTTGTTCAATAAGCTGTTTCATTCTCCCCCATCGTTCAAATTCTTCCAAGTTTTCTGGGTTTGCATTTTTTAAATCACTATTGAATATCTCAGAATTACCTTCTAGTAATCGAAAAGTTGAACAAAAATCAGAGGATAATTTATTTTCACCAACTTCAACTTCACCAACAAAATCTAAACGATATGAGTGTAATTGCTGTTGATTATGTTTCATATATAATTCAAGATAATCAAGATGAATTATTCCAACTGTATCATAAGTTCTTTGTTCTTTACCAAACTTTTTATATGTTCTTACTTTTGGTTTTTGATTCCATAAACAAAATCTTGCTGTTTCTTTTTCACCAAACAACTGTTTAACTCTATTAACCAAATAAGGAACGTCAAAACCAGAACTATTCCATCCAGATATTACATCAACATCTTCAATCAAATAAAGAAAAGCATCTAACAAATCCTTTTCATCATTGAATAACATTGTGTTTTCAAATTTCGCTACTATTTCATCAGCCTGTTCCTGTGACATTGATGGTGGTTTTAATACTAGCGTTATTAAAAAATTCTGAAATGTTGTAAATAGAGATATTGCATTGACTTCAGCATATGGTGACCAAGGGTCAGAGAAACCTTTAAGCGGGTCAAAATTGACCTCGATATCGAAAAAACATATATTTGGGGTTGGTACATCTTTATCAAGATAATTTTCTTCGAGGCATCTGAATATAGGATTGATGTCTCCTTCGAAGAGTTTTTTACCTCTTGCTTTCATTGCTACATCTTTTTGGAATTTTTGATGGTCTGCTGATTCGATTTTTGCTAAGGCATCGCCAAAAATTGATTCGTATCTACCGTTTGGGTCAGGATAATATACTCTATGTATAGCTGGATATTCTCTTAATTTACGTTGTCTATTTTTTAGACGTTCTGAAACTAAAATTTTTGATCCATCTTTTATAGCATCAATATAAGTCATATTTCCCCTTTTTATAAATTTGTCGATCTGGGTGGGTTGCTACCACCCATTTTTTTATCTACGTCCAACGAGAACTAATATCTCTTCTACGTCTGATACAGCATCTTTTTCTTCATCAATGTTTGCTTTAAAAGCGGCCCTGAGAGCTTTATTTATTAGTGGGGCCTTTATATTTAATTCTTCTGCCACAGCCTTAACAGTATCACTTAAACCACCCTTAAGGTCATCGATTTCCTGAAGAACTTTAAGTCCTGTATCAATTGTTGTTTTTAATTTTGATTTTTCTTCTTGTGTAAGTGCGTCTATTGTCATGATATTCTCCTAATGGACAATTAATTTATATGATAATGATAATGATTTGCATATACATTGTCAAAATTTAAATGCTTGACATATTTTTTGATTATGATATTATTCGGAGATAAATCTTTATGGAGAAACATAATGAACAGTGATAAAGAAATTCGATACAAAATGAAGGATGTTAAAGAATTTTTATTGTTTCAATTGAGGAACGTATTTTTCATTGGCATTCTTGTTTTAACTGGCTATATGGCTACAATAGCAAATGCCCCTATTTTTTTGATTAATTTTATGATTTGGGGAGTTACTATTTTGAGTATTATTTTCATCGCATTGATGTTGTATAACTGCTTTGTTTTGGCTGGACGGTTAATGCGGGAAAAACACACTTGGCATTTTATTTAAGGAGAAAATTATGAATATTAAGATCGTCAGCGATATTAAAAATTGTTTTAATGATTATGTTGATTGCATTAAAGGTTTTTTTGAAGGCAAGATTGAAGATTTAAAATATTCTGCATCAAGGAATATTACATCTGTTCAAGATGACATCGACAATAAAGTTTATCTATTCAAAGACCATTGTGCAATTGAATGGTATACTTATCTTACATTTGGTGTTTCCGTTTTATTCAAATTTATTTTGACATTGGTTACTTGGTTTATTGTTGCGAATTATTTCTATTCTGGTTTATTCGGAACGATGATTTTCATTTGGTTGACTCTATATGGGGGATGGCTAATTATCAAACCAATCATCAATCTTGTGATTTTCGGGTTGCGGTGTTTTGGATGGGTTTCAATTAATTATTTGGAGTAATTTATGATTAATTCTTTAGTGGGTGTGACTTTGGTTAAAATTGATCAAAGTAATGATGAGATTTTATTTACCACTGATGAAGGTGCAATTTATAAAATGTACCATCGACAAGATTGTTGTGAATCTGTTTATGTTGAGGATATTTGTGGGGATTTAGATGATCTGATTAATACACCGATTTTATATGCTGAAGAAACTACCAGTGTTGTTTCACCAGATTCACCATTTTCGAATTTTGAAAATATTGATGCTGATCCAGATTATTATTCATCTGATAAATCAGAAACTTGGACTTTTTATAAAATTTCCACTATCAATGGTAGTGTTACTATTCGTTGGTATGGAACGAGTAATGGATATTATTCAGAAAGGGTCAATTTTGAAAAAATTCAGGAAGAGAACAAATCTCTTCCTGAAATTGAAAATAAAATTATAAAATCCGAAAGATATTTGGATTTAAACTAGGAATCCATTTTTTTAACAAATTGTTTCCAAGCCCAATCTACACTACGAGTTCCTAATTTAGATTCCCATTCTTTAATTGCATCTAATCTTATTTTCCAATACTTTGTTTCAGCATCATTAAATCCTTCTGACAATGGTGTTTTTAGGCTTATAGATTGGTCTTTCATCCATTCGTATATAAGTTTAGCTGCATCCTTTGTATTGCGTTCTGGCATAGGTTTTTCGTAAATATAAATTTGTTCCATAATTTCGTGTTTTAAATCACCAACAATCATTTTTGCTTCATCACTGGCTAAATGACATTCATAGCACTCAGAAGATGCATCCCATTCTCCTTGTGCTTGTAGATTGTCGCATGCGCCTTGTAATAAATCTGTTAGGCTTTGTTTCATATCACCATAATGTTGAATCAACACTTCAATGAATTTTGATAATTCAGGTAATGTTTTAGGATTATCAGTCAATTTAGCATCTGATGTATTGATTTGGATTGGAGGATTTACTACTTCTGGTTCTACATATGCTCCAGATGTTCCGACTTCTGGTTCATTTGGAATTAATTGCTGGACCAATTGTGTGCAGATATCATTTGCCATATCAGGTTCATATCCTAGACCAGATATTGCCATTTGATTAAATAATTCATATAATTTTCCACGACTATAATTTTTAATAAACAAATCTTTATCTTTACGAAGTCTTGGTTGCGAATCTATTATTTTAACAAGTTCTTCAGATTCATTAGTATTTTTTTCCGTTACATAAGGTTTTCCATCATCTCTTGGTTTTTCTGCTGGTTTTTTCTTAGGTTCATCTGGTTTAGTAAAATCTTTAACAACTTTTGGTTTACTTTTTTTTGTAAATATTCCTTCATTCATCTGATTGTATTCATTTATGGTTGTTCCAAAATGATTATAAAAATTTTCAGATAATACTTTTTTAGATATTGTTTTAGAATATTTTTCCATAACTTCTGATGGGGTTACGCCCTGATCTAAAAGGGATGCCATTTCTATTGCGATTCTTGTTCCTGATTTCATTTGACTAGCTCACTCTATTAGGTTATAATGTTTATTCTTTATTTATCAATAGCAACTGAAATAGGATAATATGAGTGGGACATTTATAGGAGTTAGTTTATCAGAAGATAGCGCATTTAAACTAGAAAAGTGGTGTGCTGAAAGTCTTATACCAAATCATAATAAAATAGAAGATTTTCATGTTACATTAGTGTATTCAACTGATAATCTTCCAGAAATAGAAATCCCTCAATATGTTAATCATCTCGTTTTAGATAAATCTTCATACGAATATGCAAAATTTGGGGATGGATCAATTTTAGTTTTAAAATTTAAATCAGATACATTATCTAAGCGTTGGGAAATTTTAAAAAAGAAATATAATTTTCAATATAATCATCCTACTTGGATTCCGCATATTACTCTTTCGTATAGTGTTCCTGAAAAATATAATATAAATCGTTTAGAACTTCCTAATTTTTCGATAAAATTAGATGGTGAATATAGAAAGCCATTTGATGCAAATGCCTATTCTAAATAATTATTTTGAATATCTGTCCGGAAATTTTTTAAATTGTTCAGGTTGAGGCATTGTAGGATTTCCTTTTATATCCCTAGCATCAACAGGCGGTTGAAAACTAAATTTTGATTTTATTGGTTTTCCTGGACGTCCATCTGATCTTAAAATTGGAACCATTCCATCTTCATTGGCTATAAAATTAAATTTAGACATTTGTTTTTTCATTTCTCCTTGTTTAACATCACAAGTAGTATTGACCCCTTTTACAATTCTTCCTCCACATTCAAACAATTCCAAATAATGCATTTTTACACTCACAAATGATAAATGTAGATAAAAGAGTTTCGAGCCTCTTTTATCTACTAATCAATAGTTCTATAAGAAGAACAAATGACTAAAACTATTTATCAGTATAATCATCTCATAATTTTTCTCCTTATATATTTATGCTTGACAATACATTTCATTATGTTAAATTAAATCAACTCAACAATGTGGAGAAATTAAATGAACAGAAAATTAGAACGTTTGGTTCAAGAAGGTGCTAAATTGTTTGAAGAATTTGAATTTCTTCAAAGTGTTGATACCGATAGTTTTTGCGAACATTATAAAATAATTCAATTACCATCTTCAAGATCGATTTTAAGTTTGGTTTTTGGTCTTGATGGAATTGGCTTTTTTAAAGAACAATATCCTGAATATTGGGATGTTGGTGTAGGAATCACCAAATATATTCATCAATATCTTCATGCCCATCCAAATATTGAGAGTATCATAGATTGGGTTCAAGAATATAATGTCAATGAAGATGTTGATTTTGATTATCATGGTGAAGCTGCAGAAGATTCTTATATAAATGATAATTATGATGGGAATGGTGTTCGGGAGCATCTTAAAAATTTCTATAACATTCAAGATAAATCACTTGAAAAATTCATTTGGTCAGCAACATTAATGGTTTGCACGATGTTTCAAACAATTTATGATGATGAAATGTTCAATGATGATAATTGTTGGAGGATTATCATGGAATATAGTAGTCTGGTTGACTTGATTGCGTTCAATAAATAAAGCCCAACTTTAAGTTGGGCTTTTTTGTTAAAATTTATTCAAATCAAAATCTTTATCTAACCCGCCTTGAGTTTCAAATACAAGATCACGTTTATGTTTTTCAGGATCAAAATTCTTTAAAAGATCATTTAAATTCGGTTTTTCGATAGATGATTCAAACATTTCAAATAGTTTATTGAATTTTACATTATATAATTCGTGAAGACCTAATAGCATATTTGCCAATTGATCAGTTGTTGGATTACCATCCATAACTTGTTCATAAACGAGATAGATGTCATCAGTAACATTCCAACAACTTAATATCAACTGTTCCATTTCAAATCTATCATATTTCATTTTATTCCATCCTTAGCTCTTACTTTTTTTGCGCAACGTTCATATGCTTCATACATCAACTCATTGAATAATTCTTTGTCATTAATCAATGATAAACGACTACGATCAATTTCTTCAACGATGCCATTAATACGAATAAAACCTTTTTGTGACACTTCAACGTTATAATGTTGACTACCAGATTTTAACTTGGTAGGAATAACTTTTACTGTATATAGTGGCGGTGCCATCAATAATCTCCTTCTGTCAAATTTTTATCATAACACAAACCAAGGTCGGTAAGTGCCTTTTTTAAAATTTCTGGATCCGTTACTTTCACGCCATTTAAATGATATGAATATGAACATTCACTTTCTTCATAAAAACCAAGTTTGCGATTGTTGGGAACCGAATAATCTAAGACATTGCATTGATCAAATGATTGATCCTTTTTCGGGACAATAAATGCTTGGCAATCGTTTCCATAAAGATGAATACCAAAAATATAATCAGATGGTTTTTTGGACATTTTCAATTTTAATCTCCTTCTGTCAAATTTTTATATTTTTTATCCAACCAATCTAATTTTGCTTGATCGAAATTAGCTGGAGCAGATCGCATTCTACCTTCATTGAGAAATATAGTCAAGGCTTTTTCTTTGTCTACAAGTGGAAACTTACTGTCATAATTTGCATCACTATGACTCCAACCCAATCTAAGAAGAAAATTTAAAATAGCATCAGGACTATATCCAGCATCTTTATAATATAATAAAGATGATGAATTATCTGGATCAC
>Ga0007882_10001001_pt1 | contig 16707 bp, 12 predicted proteins | sample CryBogCBH12Aug01_FD_71195 | JGI IMG/M metagenome (GOLD analysis project Ga0007882, IMG submission 71195) | Freshwater microbial communities from Crystal Bog, Wisconsin, USA - CBH12Aug09.1 | ecosystem: Environmental > Aquatic > Freshwater > Lake | place: Crystal Bog, Wisconsin, USA | collected... | reverse complement strand
CTTTTGACACGGCATCCCCTGCCTTGCCCCAGATATCAACAACCTTGTTGTATCTCTCCCCAGAAGTCACCAGACCCGATACATATTGCTGCTCGATGTCTTTAACCTCTTTCTCAGCATCCTCAATGATTTGATGCTTTTCTTGCGGTACGAGCATATCGTCAATTGCAATCGAAATACCCGCGCGAGTTGCCAAGCGGAAACCATTTTGCAAAAGCTTGTCAGCAAATACTACAGTCTCTTTCAAACCGCATTTACGGAATGAAGTGTTGATGAGCTTTGAAATCTCTTTCTTTTTCAACGCCTTGTTCAAGTTGCTAAAGGGAAGTCCTTTGGGCAATATTTCCGATAGCAATGCACGTCCTGCAGTTGTCTCAACTACAGAGGCGTGAGGCACGAATTCACCCGTGTCCTTGTCTTTAGTCCACTCTACCAAACGAACGTTGATCTTTGCAGTCAACTCGACAACGCCGGCCTCTAAAGCACGCTCAATCTCTGGAATATCAGAGAAGATCATGCCCTCACCCTTTCCGTTGATACGCTCACGAGTTGTGTAGTACAAGCCTAAAACAACGTCTTGTGAAGGAACAATTGAGGGCTCACCGTTTGCGGGGAACAGCACGTTATTGGAAGACAGCATCAAAGTGCGGGCTTCCATCTGCGCCTCTACGGACAACGGAATGTGCACAGCCATTTGGTCGCCGTCAAAGTCAGCGTTAAAGGCTGAACAAACCAGCGGATGTAACTGAATGGCTTTGCCTTCGATTAAGATTGGCTCAAAGGCTTGGATACCCAATCGGTGCAGAGTAGGTGCGCGGTTAAGTAATACGGGGTGCTCTTTGATCACCTCCTCTAAGATGTCCCAAACTACTGCTGTACCAGTTTCAACTTCCTTCTTAGCGGCCTTGATCGTAGTTGCGATTCCCATAGCCTCTAAACGAGAGAAGATGAACGGCTTAAAGAGTTCTAAAGCCATTAATTTTGGCAATCCACATTGGTGCAACTTCAGTGTTGGACCCACTGTAATTACTGATCGACCAGAATAGTCAACACGTTTACCCAGTAAGTTTTGACGGAAACGACCGCTCTTACCTTTGATCATGTCTGCTAATGATTTCAGAGCACGTTTATTAGCCCCTGTCATTGCTTTGCCACGACGTCCGTTATCCAACAATGAATCAACCGCCTCTTGAAGCATACGCTTCTCATTGCGTGCAATGATTTCAGGAGCGTTTAGCTCCAAGAGTCTGCGTAAACGGCTATTGCGGTTGATCACACGGCGGTACAAATCATTCAGATCTGATGTCGCAAAACGACCTCCGTCAAGCGGTACGAGCGGACGAAGATCTGGCGGTAAAACGGGCAGCACAGATAACACCATCCACTCAGGTTTGATACCTGATTTCTTGAACGCTTCAAGCACTTTTAAGCGTTTTGAGTTTTTCTTAACCTTCACCTCAGATCCAGTTAAGTCACCTCTTAGCCGCTCAATCTCAGAGTCAAGCTCGATACTCTCGAGCAAATCACGAACACCTTCTGCACCCATTTTGGCTACAAACTCGTCTCCGTATTCCTTGATCTTTTCATCATAATCATCTTCTGTCATGATTGCGAATTTCTTCAGCGGGGTCATGCCAGGATCTACAACCACGTATGCTTCAAAGTAGAGTACGCGTTCAATGTCCCTTAATGTCATATCTAAGACCAAACCTAAACGGCTTGGCAATGACTTCAAAAACCATATGTGCGCACAAGGTGCGGCTAAGTCGATGTGACCCATACGGTCACGACGCACCTTAGTCTGTGTAACTTCAACACCACATTTCTCACAAATTACACCGCGGTGTTTTAAGCGTTTGTATTTACCGCACAAACATTCATAGTCCTTAATAGGGCCAAAGATTTTTGCGCAAAACAAACCATCGCGCTCGGGCTTGAAGGTTCTGTAATTGATCGTTTCTGGTTTCTTTACTTCACCAAAAGACCATGAACGAATTTTCTCAGGAGAAGCTAGTCCAATTTTGATTGCATCAAAATGCTCATCAGGTGTGAACTGCTTAAATAGATCGAGTAATGATTTCATAAGATTTTTTCCATTTCTGTATCAGAGGAGAACCCGCTCCTGGTGCGAAACATCGCAATGTTGCGCCCAGGTGCGGTGCTCAGCAATTCGGTTTAAGAACGCTCCAACTCAATATCAATACCTAGCGAACGAATTTCCTTAACGAGCACATTAAACGACTCAGGCATTCCTGCCTCAATCGCATGCTCTCCCTTAACGATATTTTCATAAACCTTAGTACGTCCTTGGACGTCATCGGATTTAACAGTCAACATCTCTTGAAGTGTGTAAGACGCGCCGTAAGCCTCGAGTGCCCAGACCTCCATCTCACCAAAACGCTGACCACCAAACTGAGCTTTACCGCCCAAAGGCTGTTGCGTAACCAAACTGTAAGGTCCAGTAGAGCGCGCGTGCATCTTGTCATCGACCAAATGGTGCAATTTCAATACGTGCATATAGCCAATAGTTACAGGGCGCTCAAATGCGTCCCCTGTTCGGCCATCAAAGAGTTGCGCTTGCGTGCGTGTTGCAGTCAAACCCTTCGTCTTCATTACATCCTCAGGGTATGCAAGCTTGAGCATAGAGCGAATTTCTTCCTCTGACGCACCGTCAAACACCGGTGTTGCAAATGGGATACCCAACGTTAAGTTGTGGGCCATCTCAACTACATCAGAGTCGCTTAATTTATTGATTTGCTCAAGGTGACCAGAGCTGTTGTACAACGTCTCCATGAACGTGCGCAACTCTGCTGCTTTAGCCTGCTCTTGCAGCATGTTACCGATGCGCTGACCAATACCTTTCGCCGCCCAACCCAAATGAACCTCAAGGACCTGTCCAACGTTCATGCGTGAAGGAACGCCTAATGGGTTTAAAACGATATCAGCTGGCGTGCCGTCTTTCATGTAAGGCATATCTTCCACGGGCACAATCTTTGAGACCACACCTTTGTTACCGTGACGACCCGCCATCTTGTCACCCGGTTGTAAGCGTCGCTTAACAGCCAAATAAACCTTGACCATTTTCAACACACCCGCTGGTAACTCATCGCCCTGTGTTAATTTCTTACGCTTTTCTTCAAAAGCCAGATCAAAACTATGGCGCGTTTGAGCTAGTGCGTTTTTAATGCTCTCGAGTTGAGATGCAACATCCTCGTCTTGTGGACGGATATCAAACCAGTGGAACTTCTCAACGCTTGCTAAATAAGCCGCATCGATTTTGCTTCCTTTAGTTAATTTATTAGGACCACCGTTTGCTACTTTACCGCTCAACAGCTTTTCAATACGAATAAAAGCATCCGCTTCAACAATACGCAATTGATCGTTCAAATCCAAGCGGAAACGCTTGAGCTCGTCATCAATAATTTGTTGAGCACGTTTGTCACGAACAATACCTTCACGGGTGAAGACTTGTACGTCAATAACAGTACCTTGAGAGCCTTGGTCTACGCGAAGCGATGTATCTTTAACATCGCTTGCTTTTTCACCGAAAATAGCACGCAAAAGCTTCTCTTCTGGGGTCAGTGTAGTTTCGCCTTTTGGCGTTACTTTTCCAACCAAAACATCGCCTGGCTGAACTTCCGCGCCAACGAAAATGATTCCAGAATCATCCAGACGGTTTAGTTGTGTTTCAGCTAAATTAGGGATATCGCGAGATATTTCCTCTGCACCTAACTTTGTATCACGCGCCATGACCACCAACTCTTCAATGTGAATTGAGGTGTAACGATCTTCAGCAACTACGCGCTCAGAAATCAGAATTGAGTCTTCAAAGTTATATCCGTTCCAAGGCATAAACGCGACCAACATGTTTTGGCCAAGCGCTAACTCGCCAATGTCTGTAGATGCTCCATCCGCTACAACGTCACCCTTCGCTAACTTATCGCCTCTTTTAACGATTGGTCTTTGATGAATATTTGTGTTTTGATTCGAACGCTGATATTTGATTAAGTTGTAAATATCAACACCCACCTCGCCAGCCTGTGTTTCGTTATCGTTGACACGAACAACGATACGTGTTGCATCAACATAATCAACCACACCACCGCGGTTCGCAGTAACTACTGTGCCAGAGTCAATCGCAGCTACGCGCTCAATGCCTGTACCCACAAATGCCTTTTCAGGGCGCAGAACAGGAACCGCTTGACGCTGCATGTTTGCACCCATCAAAGCGCGGTTAGCGTCATCGTGCTCAAGGAATGGAACCAAAGAAGCGGCTACAGATACGATCTGTGCTGGGGACACATCCATGTACTGAATGCGCTCAGCTGAACAAAGGATTGATTCACCCTTTTCACGAGCTGACACGAGGTCACCAGTCAAACGACCTTCTTTGTCTAGCGTTGCATTAGCCTGCGCAATGACGTATTTGCTTTCTTCAATTGCTGACAAATAGTCGATTTGGTTTGTCACTTTGGCATCACTTACACGGCGGTAAGGTGTCTCAATGAATCCGTAATCGTTCAAACGAGCATAAAGCGCTAAAGAGTTGATCAAACCAATGTTTGGACCCTCAGGCGTTTCAATTGGACACACACGACCATAATGGGTAACGTGCACATCGCGAACTTCAAAGCCAGCACGTTCACGCGTCAAACCGCCTGGGCCTAAAGCGGAAACACGGCGCTTGTGGGTAATCTCAGACAACGGATTAGTTTGATCCATGAACTGTGACAACTGGGAAGCTCCAAAGAACTCTTTCAAAGCAGCTGAAATGGGCTTACTATTGATCAAGTCATGGGGCATAAGCGGCTCTTGCTCTGCTTGTCCCAAACGCTCTTTCACTGCTTTTTCAATTCTTGCAAGTCCGGTGCGGTATTGGTTCTCTGCAAGCTCACCAACACAACGTACGCGGCGATTACCCAAATGATCGATATCATCGACTTCGCCATTTCCGTTTCGCAGGTCCACCAAAATCTTAACAACAGCCAAGATATCTTCATTGGTTAAAACCATAGGACCTGTACTATCAGGACGACCAACGCGTGCATTAAATTTCATGCGACCAACACGGGATAAATCGTATGTGTCGTTGTTATAGAACAAACGTTGGAACAATGCCTGAACAGCGTCCTCAGTTGGTGGCTCACCAGGGCGCATCATTCGGTAGATTGCAACTCTTGCTGCAAACTCATCGGTCGTCTCATCAATGCGCAGTGTTTGCGAAATGTAAGCACCTTGGTCTAATTCATTCGTGTAAATACACTGTATGTCTTGAACATTGGCTTCACGCAATTTCTTCAATAACGCTTCAGTCAATTCTTCATTTGCTTTTACAACGATTTCACCAGTATCATCATTTGCCATGATATCTTTGGCAATCACGCGACCAACCAAGAAGTCTTCAGGAACGCTGATATGAGTCGTACCAGATTGCTCAAACTCTCTTGTGTGCCTTGCAGTAATACGTTTATCTTTAGGAACGATTACTTTACCTGCTTTGTCAGTAATATCGAAGCGAGCGACCTCACCCCTTAAACGCTCAGCCACAAACTCCATTTGCGCACCACTGTCCATTAAACGGAATGTGTCATTTACAAAGAAGTTGGCTAGGATAGTTTCTGGATTTAAACCAATTGCTTTGAGCAAAATGGTGACTGGCATCTTGCGACGACGGTCTACGCGGAAATACAGAATATCTTTTGGATCAAACTCAAAATCAAGCCATGAACCGCGGTAAGGAATGATCCTTGCAGAAAAAAGTAGCTTTCCAGAGCTATGGGTCTTGCCTTTGTCGTGCTCAAAGAACACACCGGGTGAACGGTGTAATTGAGACACGATTACACGCTCAGTACCGTTGATGATGAAAGAACCTTTGTCCGTCATCAAAGGCACTTCGCCCATGTAGACCTCTTGCTCTTTTACTTCACGAACAACTTTAGACTGTGCGCTTGAGGACTCACGATCGTAAATAATTAACTGGACTCGGGCCCTAACAGCAGAAGAGAATGTGAGACCGCGAGTTTGACACTCACGCACATCAAATGCTGGTTTTGCCAGGTTGTATTCTAAAAACTTCATCTCCACAAAGTTATTGTGTGAGACGATTGGGAAGGCTGCTTCAAATGCCGCCTGTAATCCCTCGTTACTACGCTTCTTAGGAGCTACATCTGCTTGCAAAAATGCTGTGTAAGCATCTTTTTGCATTTGTAACAAATATGGAATTTCTAGTACGCTGTCACGATTTCCGAAACTCTTGCGGATGCGTTTGCGTTCGGTGTATGTATAAGCCATGAGTTCTCCGGATTTATTTCTCTCGGGGACTGAATGAAAATTTAAGTAAACCACTTACTTAAACTTCCCGCTTGGCCGCTGGCCTCTACCAGCTTTGGCGGACGATTGCGCATTGCACGCAATCCGAACCAAGGTTCTTCTGCAGTCTGCTCAGAAGACACTCGAAAATGAGTTTCACAACTCTCTTTCGAGTGCGCTCTTTCAAGCGTAAAAGGCCGCGGCCCCTTTTAGGTTGCCGCAGCCCTTAAAAAAACAAAGATTACTTGATCTCTGCTTTTGCACCAGCCTCTTCGAGCTTTTTCTTAGCCGCCTCAGCATCAGCTTTTGCAACGCCTTCTTTAACTGGCTTTGGAGCTGCATCAACCAAGTCTTTAGCTTCTTTCAAACCAAGACCTGTGATTTCACGAACTGCTTTAATAACTGACACTTTGTTTGCACCAGTGTCTACCAAGTTAACAGTGAACTCGGTCTGCTCTTCTGCAGCAGCTGCACCGCCGCCACCGCCACCACCAGCTGCTGGAGCAGCCATAGCTGCAGCGCTTACGCCAAATTTCTCTTCAATAGCTTTTACGAGCTCATTGAGATCCATAACAGTCATGCTATCGAGTGCTGTTAAAAATGCGTCTTTATCAAATGACATTTGTTTTCCTAATCTAAATATGACCACCATTTAGGTGGCCGTTAAACATTGACACAACCTGATGCTTTATGCGCTCAGGCTGCTGCCTCACCTTTTTTCGTTGCCAAAGCACCCAATACCACTGCGGTACGGGAGATTGGCGACATGAGCAACCCACACAACTGAGCCAGCAACACTTCCTTGGAAGGAATATTGGCGAGTTGTTTAACACCAGCTACATCTAAAGCTTTTCCACCGATTGCACCGCCGCGAATAACTAACTTATCATTTGTTTTAGAAAAGTCAGCTACCACTTTAGCTGCAGCAACAGCATCAGTTGAAAATCCATAAATGAGTGGTCCGGTCATCTGCTCTGCAACAACTTCAAACGGCCCACCTGCTACAGCACGTCTTGCTAAAGTGTTCTTTAAAACACTGAGCGTAACGCCTTTGCTGCGCGCATCGGAGCGTAGTTTGATCATGTCAGCAACTGTGATGCCGCGGTACTCTGCCATCACAAGCGTTTGGGCTTGAGCGGCGATACCAGTCACTTCGTGAATGACGGCCTCTTTCTCACTGCGATTCAGACTCAAGGTCTACTCCTTAAAATATGCCCTTTTGCATTTAACAACGCATCAGGACACGCTTGCTTTTCAGCGACCTTAACTGTTAGGAAATATTCCATACAGTGGGATCGCCATCTGCGCTGGCTTAATCTTTGATTAAGTACGCCGTCTACTTTTATTAAAAATAAATTCGTACGCCAACGGTCTTGGATGGCCCGCCCTCGAAAAGGTTGTCTTCTCCTGCGGCCCACCATATTGAGAGAGCACCTGGGTGCACCCTCAAAATCTATCAATTACCCAAAAATTCTTTTACTCTCTTTGCCAATAAGCACAGAGCATTAAGCACTTAGAGATTGAGTGTCTACTCTGACACCTACGCCCATCGTTGAAGATAGCGCTACTTTGCGCAAATACACGCCCTTACTCGTAGTCGGTTTAGCCTTGTTCAATGCATCAATGAGTGCAGCCAAGTTTCCAAGCAACTTTGGAGACTCAAATGAACGACGACCTATAGTTGCATGTACGATTCCAGCCTTGTCAACGCGGAACTGAACCTGTCCGGCCTTAGCGTTTTTAACCGCTGTAGCAACATCAGGCGTAACTGTTCCGACTTTAGGATTTGGCATCAAACCACGTGGGCCCAAAATTTGACCCAATGTTCCAACAACGCGCATTGCATCAGGCGCAGCAATCACAACATCAAAAGGCATATCGCCAGCTTTAACGCGAGCCGCCAAATCATCCATGCCAACTACGTCAGCACCAGCCGCTTTGGCCTCCTCAGCTTTTGCACCTTGAGCAAATACAGCTACGCGTGCCGTCTTACCTGTACCGTTTGGTAAAACCACTGCACCACGAACAACTTGGTCAGATTTCTTAGCATCAATTCCCAATTGAACTGCTACGTCTATTGACTCGTCGAATTTTGCTGTAGCGCACTCTTTTACGATCGCCAATGCATCTGATAAGGCGTAAAGTTTGTTGGAGTCAACCTTGCCTTCTAAAGCCTTTTGTTTTTTAGTCAGTTTAGTCATTTATACACCCTCCACATTCACGCCCATTGAACGAGCAGAGCCCGCAATCGTGCGTACTGCTGCATCTAAATCAGCAGCCGTCATATCTTTCATTTTTGTTTTCGCAATCTCTTCGAGCTGCGCTCTTGTAATCTTGCCAACTTTATCGCTGTGTGGCTTTGCAGATCCCTTGTCTAACTTGATCGCTTTTTTAATCAACGTTGTCGCTGGGGGGGTCTTAATAATAAAAGTGAATGACTTATCTGCAAATGCAGTAATCACCACTGGTAACGGTAGTCCTGGCTCCACACCTTGAGTCTGTGCATTAAATGCTTTACAGAACTCCATGATGTTCAAACCGCGCTGACCCAGTGCTGGACCGATTGGAGGAGAAGGATTAGCCTTTCCTGCGGGTACTTGTAGCTTTACATAGCCGACGATTTTTTTCGCCATTTGTTTCTCCTTACGGGTGCAAACGCTTGTTTAGAGCTCCCCGGGGTTTAGACTCTTTTCTCTTTACAACCGTCGCCGAGTCTTTGAAAAGCGACAGAATTTTTAAAACTTTATTCCCTGCAACAAGCCATTAAGTCTTCTCAACTTGGCTGAACTCAAGCTCCACAGGTGTTGAACGACCAAAAATAGTTACTGAAACTCGTAACTTGTTCTTCTCGTAGTTAACCTCTTCAACAGAACCGTTAAAGTCTGTGAAGGGCCCTTCTTTGACGCGGACAAATTCACCCACCATAAATTCAACTTTATGACGCGGCTTATCAGTTCCCTCTTGCATCTGACCAACAATCTTCAGTACATCAGCCTGAGAGATGGGTGCGGGACGATTCTTAGCGCCACCCACAAATCCAGTCACCTTGCTTGTGTGCTTAACTAAGTGCCAACTGAGATCGTCCATGATCATCTCCACCAACACGTAGCCCGGGAAAAAACGACGCTCAGTTGTCTTGCGCTGTCCGTTTTTCATCTCCACAACTTCTTCAGTTGGCACCAAAATACGACCGAATTTAGCCTGCATGCCTTCACGGTTGATACGCTCGATGATGTTGCGCTCAACTGCTTTTTCCATTCCAGAATAAGCGTGCACAACATACCAACGCATGTCAGGATGCGCCGGTTCGGCAGAAATAATAGATTGCTCAGCTTGTTCGGTCATTATTTCTTCCATCCCAAAATGAGATCATAGATAACCCACTCAAGTGTTTTATCTGTAAACCACAAAAACGTTGCCATGATGGCCACAAAAGCGAACACGTAAATTGTCATTTGAGTAGCCTCTTTGCGTGTAGGCCAAACAACTTTTTGAACCTCACGCGTAGCATCTTTACCAAATGCAATTAACTGCCTGCCATGAACTGATGTAAAAAATACGATCACAGCAACCAACAAGCCACCGATTAGACTAGCCCATTGCACGAGACCACCTTGGTCACCCAAGTAATAAAAAGCAACCACAGCAAGAACCGCCAATACCACGGCAAACATGGATTTCGCCATATCTGCTGTTTGGTTCACTGTTTCAATATTTGCACTAGCCATAAACGGCATTTAATCCTATTATTTATTCGATCTTTTAAGACACCGAAGCCCGCCGATTAAGGCGGGCCTTGGATAGACACCAAAGTTACTTCTAACTTAGGTGGCAGGGGCGGAGGGCATCGAACCCCCAACCTTCGGTTTTGGAGACCGACACTCTGCCAATTGAGCTACGCCCCTATTTCTTCAAATACCACGGATCCCTTAGGCCAGAACTTTTGCCACAACGCCGGCGCCTACAGTTTTGCCACCCTCACGGATCGCAAATCTCAAGCCCTCTTCCATCGCAATCGGGTTGATCAGCTTCACCGTAATCGATACGTTATCGCCTGGCATCACCATCTCTTTGCCTTCTGGCAACTCAATCGCACCCGTTACGTCCGTTGTACGGAAGTAAAACTGTGGTCTGTAGTTGTTGAAAAACGGTGTGTGACGTCCACCCTCGTCTTTTGACAACACGTACACCTCAGCCGTGAAATGCGTGTGCGGCTTGATCGATCCTGGCTTACACAGAACCTGGCCACGCTCCACGTCTTCGCGCTTTGTTCCGCGAAGCAATATACCCACGTTGTCACCCGCTTGACCTTGGTCCAGCAACTTTCTAAACATCTCAACGCCTGTACAGGTCGTCTTTTGTGTGTCCTTGATACCCACAATCTCAATCTCTTCGCCGACCTTGACGATACCGCGCTCAATACGACCCGTCACCACTGTGCCGCGTCCAGAAATTGAGAACACATCCTCAACAGGCATCAAGAATGCGCCGTCTACCGCACGCTCAGGCGTTGGAATGTAACTATCCAATGCCTCAGCCAGCTTTAATATCGCGCCTTCTCCAAGGTCACCCTTGTCGCCCTCAATCGCCAACTTTGCAGAACCTTTGATGATCGGTGTATCGTCACCAGGGAAATCGTACTTGGAGAGCAATTCACGCACTTCCATCTCAACGAGCTCGAGCAACTCAGCGTCGTCAACCATGTCGCACTTGTTCAAAAACACAATGATGTAAGGCACACCAACCTGACGCGCCAACAAAATGTGCTCACGTGTTTGTGGCATAGGTCCGTCAGCTGCTGAGCAAACCAAAATCGCACCATCCATCTGCGCTGCACCCGTAATCATGTTCTTCACATAATCAGCGTGTCCAGGGCAGTCCACGTGTGCGTAGTGACGGTTAGCCGTCTCGTACTCAACGTGCGCTGTGTTAATCGTAATTCCGCGCGCTTTCTCCTCTGGCGCCGCATCAATTTGGTCGTAGGCCTTCGCCTCACCACCAAACTTTGTAGATAAAACCGTTGTGATCGCCGCTGTTAACGTCGTCTTGCCATGGTCCACGTGACCAATCGTACCCACGTTAACGTGTGGCTTCGTACGCTCAAACTTGCCTTTTGCCATTTTTTACTCCAAAGAACAAAGCCCGTGTCCGGTTTAGCGTTTGCACAGAGTTGCTGGATCATCTCGCACGGGTAACAAGACGGCACTTTGTCGCAGACGTGCGCCCCAAGGCTATGGGGCGCTAAATTAAATTACAAATTCAACCCTAATCTTTATGCCTAGATTATTTTGCGCGTGAAGCAACAATTGCCTCAGCCACATTACGTGGGGCTTCTGTGTAGTGTTTGAACTCCATGGTGTAGGTCGCGCGACCCTGGGACATGGAACGCAGCGTTGTTGAGTATCCAAACATTTCTGATAGCGGAACTTCAGCCTTAATAGCTTTTCCACCACCAACCATGTCCTCCATACCCTGAACCATACCGCGACGTGAGGACAAATCGCCCATCACGTTACCAGCGTAGTCCTCAGGTGTTTCAACCTCTACGGACATCATTGGCTCGAGAATTACAGGAGAAGCTTTCTTACAACCTTCTTTGAATCCGAAGATACCAGCCATCTTAAACGCCATCTCAGATGAGTCAACATCGTGGTATGAACCGAAGTGCAGCGTTACTTTAACGTCAACAACTGGGTAGCCAGCAAGTACGCCAGAAGTCAACGCCTCAACAACGCCTTTTTCAACTGCAGGAATGTATTCTCTAGGAACTACACCGCCTTTAATCGCGTCTACAAACTCAAAACCCTTACCTGGCTCATTGGGCTCAATCTTGAACACAACGTGACCATATTGACCCTTACCACCAGATTGACGAACAAACTTGCCTTCCGCGTCTTCAACGGTTTTGCGAATCGTTTCACGGTAAGCAACTTGTGGCTTACCAACGTTAGCTTCAACGCCGAATTCACGCTTCATGCGGTCAACAATAATCTCTAGGTGCAACTCGCCCATTCCGGCGATGATGGTTTGACCAGATTCTTCGTCTGTTTTAACGCGGAATGATGGATCCTCAGCAGCCAAACGCTGCAAAGCAATACCCATCTTCTCTTGGTCAACCTTTGTCTTTGGCTCGACCGCCTGAGCAATAACTGGCTCAGGGAACACCATACGCTCTAAAGTAATGATGTCATCAGGAGAGCAAAGTGTCTCACCCGTTGTCACATCTTTTAAACCCACGCAAGCAGCAATGTCACCGGCGCAAATCGCGTCAACCTCTTGACGGGTGTTGGCGTGCATTTGAACAATACGACCGATACGCTCTTTCTTGCCCTTAATTGGGTTGTAAACCGTATCGCCTTTGGACAAAATTCCGGAGTAAACGCGCACGAATGTCAACTGGCCCACGAACGGATCAGTCATCAATTTAAATGCGAGAGCTGAGAACTTCTCGTTGTCGTCTGCTTTTCTATGAATCTCTTTCTCATCTTCATCCAATCCACCAACAGGAGGAATGTCTAAAGGAGAGGGCATCAACTCAATAACTGCGTCCAACATACGCTGTACGCCTTTGTTTTTAAATGCAGTACCGCAAAGCATTGGCTGGATTTCACCACCAATTGTTCTGGTTCTTAAACCAAGGCGAATTTCGTCTTCTGTTAAGTCGCCTTCTTCAAGGTACTTATTCATCAACTCTTCAGACGCCTCAGCCGCAGCCTCAACCATCTTCTCACGCCACTCTTTAGCAGTTGCAGCCAAATCAGCAGGAATATCTTGATACTCAAACTTCATACCTTGTGAAGCCTCATCCCAAATGATGGCTTTCATTTTTAACAAATCAACGACGCCCGTGAAGTTCTCTTCAGCACCGATTGGTATAACGATTGGAATTGGATTTGCCTTCAAACGCAAACGCATTTGATCGTAAACTTTAAAGAAGTTGGCACCCGTACGGTCCATCTTATTAACGAACGCCAAACGTGGAACACGGTATTTGTTGGCTTGACGCCATACAGTCTCAGACTGGGGCTGTACGCCGCCCACAGCACAGTAAACCATGCATGCGCCGTCTAGTACGCGCATTGAACGCTCAACCTCGATAGTGAAGTCTACGTGTCCAGGCGTATCAATAATGTTGATGCGGTGCTCAGGGAACGACAAATCCATGCCCTTCCAAAAACAAGTCGTCGCAGCAGAAGTAATCGTAATTCCGCGCTCTTGCTCTTGCTCCATCCAGTCCATAGTGGCGGCGCCGTCATGAACTTCACCGATCTTGTGATTAACACCGGTGTAAAACAAAATGCGTTCTGTCGTAGTTGTTTTACCTGCATCAATGTGAGCAGAAATACCAATATTACGATAACGCTCGATAGGAGTATTGCGAGCCATGGAATTACCCTTTTTAAATCAGAAAGTTCGACCCCGCCCGAATGAATCTCAAAAAAGAGATTAATCTAGCCAGGATCGGTTATGTTAGGAAATTAGAAACGGAAATGCGAGAAGGCTTTGTTAGCCTCTGCCATACGGTGAACTTCGTCGCGTTTTTTCATCGCACCGCCGCGACCTTCTGAGGCCTCGAGCAATTCATTGGCCAAACGCAGGGCCATTGATTTTTCACCGCGCTTGCGAGCGGCTTCCTTGATCCATCTCATAGACAGAGCCAAGCGGCGCACAGGACGAACCTCAACAGGCACCTGGTAATTTGCGCCACCTACACGGCGAGACTTAACCTCAACCATGGGCTTAACGTTGTTGATCGCAAGACCGAACAACTCAAGTGGATCTTTATTGGCTTTTTTCTCGATTTGCTCAAGCGCACCGTAAATAATACGCTCTGCAACAGCTTTTTTACCACTCTCCATGATCACGTTCATGAATTTAGAGAGCTCTACGTTACCAAATTTTGGATCTGGAAGAATTTCACGTTTAGGGACTTCGCGACGACGTGGCATAACAATAACCTCTTATTAAAAATTTCAGTTAGCGATCAAATTTAACCGCCTCGGTAGCCATCTGGACTACCACTTACTAATCCCGCCCTAGCTTTATCAACACTTTATTGAAAAAAACTAGCAAACAAGGATCTCACTCAGGCGTGGACGACTATATAAAAATAGGCGCCCCAACCCAAATTCAAATTACGCCTTCTTAGGACGCTTTGCTCCGTACTTGGAACGAGATTGCTTACGGTCTTTAACACCCTGCAAATCAAGTGATCCACGCACAATGTGATATCTCACACCAGGCAAATCTTTTACACGACCACCACGAACCAGAACAACTGAGTGCTCTTGTAGGTTGTGACCTTCACCACCAATGTATGAAATAACTTCAAAACCATTGGTTAAACGAACTTTAGCTACTTTGCGAAGTGCAGAGTTAGGCTTCTTTGGAGTGGTGGTGTACACGCGTGTGCAAACGCCGCGCCTTTGGGGCGAATTTTGCATAGCTGGACTCTTGGACTTGATCTTCTCGACCGTGCGTCCTTGTCTCACCAATTGACTGATGGTTGGCATTTAAACGTCCCTCAACGTTGATAACGTAAATCTATTAACTTCTCGGGGAAATTCCGAAAAGCCTTCTAGTATAACAGTTTTAGTTAAAGCGAAAACCCAAATCTAAAGTAAATCAAGAGGAGTGGGGGCTAAATTGAGGCTTCGACCCAGGAAAAATGGCCGGGAACCCCCAACTTAAGGTCCATAAAACTCTAATATTTGAGGATTAAGGGGACTATTAAAGGGTTAAGAAGGAGTTCATGAGGCCCATTTGCCGGACTTAGAAAGCCCGGCAAGCTTATCTGTCTCATTTAATCCACAGGCGCAACGAGTCCCAGGTCCTACCAAGAAATCCGGCCTGCTCCACGTTTTGAAGGCTTAGCAAAGGGAGTTCAAGCAACGTCACCTCCTCTAATTTAACGCGCAACTTAGCAACCGATTGCCCAGTGGTTATTGGCGCGTAAAGTGGATCAACTCGGACCACCTCGGTTTTAATTTTGTTGGCCTGGCCCGCGGGCACTGCGACAACAATGGGCTCTAAGCGTCCAAGCTTTACCGTTGACTCACGACCTTGCCAAACCGGCGGGGCTTGAACGACTTGGTTAGCGTCATACAACTTTATGCCCTCAAACGTCGTAAAGCCCCAATTGAGTAACTTTTGAGCTTCATTGGCACGCGATACATCGCTTGAAGCACCTAAGACAATAGTGAGCAGTCTTCTTCCCGCGAGGTTAGGAAAGTCTCTCTTAGCAGTTGCAATCATGCAGTACCCAGCAGCGTCTGTGTGGCCCGTCTTTAGGCCGTCAACTGAGGGGTCTCTAAACAAGAGTAAATTTCTATTGTTCTCGTTAGACACTGGAGTTCCGGGGTAGCGGTACTTCTTGATTGCATAGTAGCCCACATACTGAGGAAAGTCCTGCATCAATCGAGTGGCAAGTATGGACAAATCTCTCGCGGTCGTGATGTGACCTTGCTCGGGTAGGCCCTCAGGATTTTTAAATGAAGTATTTTTCATACCGAGCAATTTGGCCTGCTCGTTCATCATCTGCACAAAATGCTCCTCCGTACCCCCAACGCCCTCAGCAAGCACGAGGGTCGCGTCGTTGCCAGACTGAACAATCATTCCCTTGATCAAGTCCTCAACTGGCACTTGCATTTTGGGATCGATGAACATTCTGGAACCCTCAACCTTCCAAGCACGCACACTCACAGGGAAGGTCTGGGTTAGGCTGATTTTTTTAAGTCTCAATGCATCAAAAACCAAGTAAGCCGTCATGAGCTTAGTAAGGGACGCGGGCTCTACTGCATCATCCGCCCCTTTCTCAGCCAAGACTTGATGCGCACTTACATCTAATAAGAGGTAAGCCTTTGCAGCAACCTCTGGGGCCTGGGGTTGTTGAGCCTGGACGCTTACCAAAGTTGTCGTGAGCAAACAGCCCACCACCCAAACGCCTATATTAGTTATCCGTGCCAGCGCATGATTCGCGTCAAATATTTTCATTAAGTTTCTCAAAGTCTTCGTTTAAAAATTTTATGTTCATCACATCGTCCGTCAATCAGTCCATCAGTCCATCAATCCATCAATCCATAAGTCAGTCCATCAAATGCTGCATGACGAGTGACTTCAGGAGTGGCAATTGACCGTGAAAGAAATGCCCAACAGCAGGCACAACCGTCACGGGCAGTACCTGAGGACGAGCCCAGTCCATTACTGAGCTAAGGGGCACTGTATCGTCCTCCTCACCGTGAATCACCAACGTGCGGCTATGCAGTGCAGGCGCAATTGGGCGAACATCAAAGCGAGTGGTTGCGGTCCCGACCAACACCACACGCTTTAAATCTCTACTCCCATCAACAGTTCCACGCTCAGAGATGGCCTGTACGCCGTGGGATGCAATAAAAGCAC
>Ga0007882_10001000_pt1 | contig 16726 bp, 13 predicted proteins | sample CryBogCBH12Aug01_FD_71195 | JGI IMG/M metagenome (GOLD analysis project Ga0007882, IMG submission 71195) | Freshwater microbial communities from Crystal Bog, Wisconsin, USA - CBH12Aug09.1 | ecosystem: Environmental > Aquatic > Freshwater > Lake | place: Crystal Bog, Wisconsin, USA | collected... | reverse complement strand
GTCGCGGGCGGGGCGGTGAAGCCGGTGATCCCCGCCTCCTCCAGCCGCCGTGCCGCCGCGAACAGGGCCGCCTCGCACCCCGGTGCGGCGATCAGCTGGATGCCCAGCGGCAATTGCCCCACCCGCAGCAGCGGCGCGGTCAGCACCGGAAAGCCGGTGAGGCTGATCGGCTGGGCCATCACCCCGAGATTGGCCCGCGCTGGCACCTCGATCCCGCCCAGCCGCATCACCGGATGATCGATCAAGGGCGCGACATCGGTGGTGGCGGGCGCGATCAGCACATCGGCCGCGTCGAACAGCGCCAGCGCGCGGGCGCGAAAGCGGATGGCGAAGGCCCCGGCCTCGGCGCGCACCTCGGCGGGCAACAGGCAGCCGGCGATAAAACGGTCGCGGGTGGCGGGATCGAATTCGCCCGCTCGGTGGCGCAGTTCGGGCAGATGCAGCGCCCCGCCGTCCGCCGCCGTAATCAGGAAAGCCGCCGCGCGCGCCGCCGCGACATCGGCCAGCGCGATGGTGGGCAGCGGGCCAAAGGCGGCGTCCATCGCGGCAAAGGCTTCCTCGAAGCCGGGATTGAGATCCTGCGCGAACCAGCCGCCCAGCCGGGCCAGCCTTAGCGATCCGGCCCAATCGGCTATGGCCAGATCCGGCGCGCACACGCGCATCGCCAGCTCCAGATCCGCCGCGCTGGCGGCGAAAGGCCCGATCACATCAAGCGATTCCACGAAGGGAAAGGTTCCCCCCATATCCACGCTGCCCCACGAGGGGCGAAAGCCATAAACCCCGCAAAGCGAGGCCGGAACCCGGATCGAGCCATTGGTGTCCGATCCCAGCGTCAATGGCAGCAGCCCGCCCGCCACCGCCGCCGCCGATCCGCCCGATGAACCACCGGCAAGCCGCGCGGTATCATGCGGATTATGCGTGGTACCGTAATGCGCGTTGACCGTGACGAAGCCATAGGCGAATTCGTCCATATTGAGCACCGCGACCGGGATGGCCCCGGCGGCACACAGCAGCCGCACCATCGTCGCATCATCCGTGGCGGGCTCGGCCTTGGCGCGCATCGCCGCGCCCGCCGTGGTGGGCAGGCCTTGCATATCGAACAGGGCCTTCACCCCGAAGGGCACGCCCGCCAGCGGCCCCGGATTTTCCCCCGCCGCGATGCGCGCATCCAGCGCCGCCGCCATGGCCAGCGCGCGCTCCTCCAGCAGGGTGACGACCGCGCCGATTTGCCCGTCGGCCTCGGCGATACGGCTAAGGCTCGCCAAAACCTGCGCGGTGGCGGTGGATTGGCGCTGCGCCACGCTGGCGGCAATCCGCGCGAGGGATTGGCCGGATACGGCGGACGGAGGAGCCACGGACAGCATCAGCGCGCCGCCACAGTGGCATGGGCGGGAAGAAGGGCCCCGGTATGGAACAGCGCAAGCCTCATCTTCCACCCCGCCTCCCACTGGATTGATCGCCATCCATCCACCCGGCGCATATCCGCCGGGCAGATGGACAACATTGCTCATGCGATGCCCCAAAGGCAATCGCGCATCCTTCAGAACTTGTAGGAAACCGAGCCAATGACCTGGCGCGGCGGCGCATATTGGCGGGTAATCTCGCCGCCGAACTGGTTGGTGAACTGGCCCAGCACCTCGCCCCTGTTAAACAGGTTCTTGACGACGACCGAGAATTTGAAAGTGCTGCCCGCTGGCTGATAGCCGATATAGGCGTTCCACAGCGTATAGGCTGGCGAGCGATAGACATGCACGCCGTTGATCACGAGATCGCCATAGACCGCGTTGACATAGGACGAGCGGTATTGCCCCTGCACATCGGCGGTGAGCACGCTGCCATCGCCAAAGATGGTGGTATGGGTCAGCGTGCCGGTGAGCGAAACATGCGGCAGGTTGGGCGCGGCATTGCCGTAAACATCGGCGTACAGCGGCGCGCGGGCGGCAATGTCGGCGTTGAAGCAATTGTTGCTGTCGAACAGGCAGTTGGGGTCGTTGTAATTGGCGAAAACCTGCTTGTCGGCGGCATAACCGCGCACGTTGTCCAGCGCCAGATAGTGCGAGGTGATCTTGCTCTTTTCCAGCGTCAGATTGCCATCGAAGCGGAAGCTGGCGGGCAACAGCGCCGAGACCTCGGCCTCCAGCCCCTCGATATACAGGCGCGGGATATTGGCCACGCCGCCCTGATAGGCCACGGCATCCTCGGCCTCGAACTGGGTGTTGTGGTAATCATAGTAGAAGCCCGCAAGGTTCACCCGCAGCTTGTTGTCGAGCAAGGTGGATTTGAGCCCCAGCTCGTAGGAGCGCACCGTCTCGGGGGCATAGGTGAAGCCAAGGTCGATCGGGAACGGCGAGATGTTGCCGCCACCGGGCTTGAAGCCGGTGGAGAAGGTGAAATAGCCCATCGTCTTGTCGGCCAGATCGTATTCCACGCCCGCCTTGCCGGTCCACGCGGCGTTGGACTGGGCCACGAAGGTTGGGGTGCCGCAGGCATAGTCGCAGATGTTGGTGGTGTTGTGGTCATGCGTGTAGCGCGCACCGCCCGAAACCCGCAGCTTATCGGTGATGTGATAGGTCGCCTGCGCATAGGCCGACACGGATTCACGCGTCAGCGTGGAAAGCGAATAGAAGTAGGGGAAGTAAAAATTGTTGTCGGCCCCGAGGAAGCCGAGATTGTTGGGGTCGGTCACCGCCGGGAACAGCTGGTTGACCAGCGAGGTCGGGTCTCCCGCCACGGGATAACTATTCACCGCATATTGGTCATAGCCCACATGATAGGTGGAGCTGAGATAGAAGGCGCCGACGATCCATTCCAGCGGCTTGCCCGTGGGCGATGCCAAATCGATCTCGCCGGTTTTGGCGGTGGAGTGGTGGTAGAGATATTCGATATCGTGGACGCTGGTGAAGCCCGCAATGCCATAGGCGCTGATCGCCAGCGGCAGGGTGAGGCCATCCTCGTTGATCGAGCCATTCTGGCTGACCATCTGATAGCTGCCCAGCGCCTTCAGCTTGGCAAAGCCCAGATCATAATTCAGCGTGCCGCTGAACAGCGTGTTCTTGTAAGCGATCGTGCCTGCCCAGTCCGAGGTTTGCTGCCAGGGGTTGGGATTGGGGTCGTAGATGCTCTTGCCCTCGGTGTTGTGATTACTGGCCTGGGCATATTCGGCGCGCAGCATCAGCGACAGGCGATCAGTAGGGGCCCAGAGCACGCTGGCCCGCAGGTGATGGCTATTGTCGTCCGAGAGGCCATAGTGGCCATTGGTGCCCGGCACGGAAGTGGCGTTGGCAAAGCCATTATGCGACTGGACTTCCCCCGCAAGGCGCACCGCCACCGTGTCGCCCAGCGGGATATTGATCGCGCCCTCGGCCTTGATAAGGTCGAAAGTGCCGGCATCGAGGCTGATCCAGCCGGTGGTCTTGCCGAGCTTGGGCTGGTTGGTCACCACATTGATCGTGCCGCCGGTGGAGTTCTGGCCATAGACCGTGCCCTGTGGCCCGCGCACCACTTCGAGATGGTCGACGTCGAGGAAATCGGTGTTCAGCGCCACCGGGTTGGCGATGTAGATCCCATCCACGTGATAGGAAACCGAGGGCTGGGCGCTGTCGTTCTGGGGCACGTTGAAGCCCACGCCGCGAATGGCGACGTTGCGCTCGAAGCCTTCCGAGGTGGTGATCACGAGGCTCGGCACATTGCCGTTGAGGTCCACCGCATCCACGATATGGCTTTGCTGCATCACCGCCGAAGAGAGGGCGGTAACGGCGATTGGCGTTTTCTGAACATTGGTTTCGCGCTTCACCGCAGTCACCACGATCTCGCCCAGCTTACCGGTGGCGGTGTCTGGCGGCGTGGTTTGGGCGGATGCCGCAGAGGCGAAAACAGTCAGCCCGAGCAGCGAAACTCCGGCGAGCAAAAAGGGTGTCCGGCGGGCCGGACGCGCAGAAAGAGTCATGATATTCCCCCTATTTCTTATTCCGAAAGCATCGCCCGCGCCCATCTCAGCGGGGGAACGTGGCGCCGATGATCCTCTGGGAGCGAGAGGTATCAACCCTTTCCGTCCTAATCTATTTCAATTGATTGGACTGTCCGTCCTAATTAATGATACGCCAGTCACCATAACCCCCTGTTGCCGCCAGAGGTTAGCCTCATGTTCTCGCGCTTTTCCCTCTATTTCGACGAAGTCGTGCGCTCCGGCTCGATCCGGCGCGCGGCGGAACGCCTGCATATTTCCCCCTCCGCGATTGATCGGCACATCCTGCTGATGGAGGAAAAGCTCGGCGTCTCGCTGTTCGAGCGGCACGCCCAGGGGCTGCGGATGACAGCGGCGGGCGAGGTGCTGATTACCCATGTGCGCCGCTGGCGCCGCGATCTGCGTCATGCTCAGGCCCAGATCGACGATTTGCGCGGGCTACGGCGCGGCGAGGTGACCATTGCCATCGCCGAGGGGGTGATAGACTTCCTTGCCGCCACGCTTATCCCCTTTCGGGATGCCTATCCGGGGATCGATCAGAACATCATCGTGGCCGGCGCGCAGGTGGTGGCAGACATGATTCTCGAAGGCCGCGCTGAAATCGGCCTGACCTTCAACCCGCCCGAGGGGCCGGGCCTGCGGCTGGAGCGCACGCTGGTGTATCAGGTGGGCGCGGTGGTGGCTCCCGGCCATGCGCTGGCGCAGCGTAGCGAGGTGGCCTTTGCCGAATGCGAGGATCACCGCCTCGTCATTCCCGATGACACCCTCTCCTACCGCGCCATTCTGGAAACAGTGTGGGGCAAAACCATCGGCGGCCGGGTGCGCGGCGCGATCAATGCCAACAGCATCGCCATGATCAAGAAGCTGGTGAAGGCGGGCGTGGGCGTGGGGATGCTGACGCAAATCGACATCGCCGCCGAGATCGCCGCGGGCGAGCTGGTGTTCATCCCGCTGTCCGAGCCGGGCATTCCGCTGTCGGTGCTCTCGCTGATCACCGCCAGCGGGCGCACGCTCTCCGCGCCCGCCTCGCTGCTGCTGCAGGCGGTGTCCAAGGATATGCGCGACACCGACGGCACCGGGATCGGCTGAACTGGCCCGTTCTACTTATTAGAACGCCAATGTCAAAAATATGCGATTGCCAGAGCGGGGCCGATCCCCGATCCCTCGGGCATGATTGATCGGGTGTTGTGGGATGATTGGCACGTCGTGGCTGAAAGCGATTGGCTGCGCGCGGGCGAAACGCTGGAAACCACCCTGCTGGAAGTGCCGCTGGCAATAGACCGCAAGGGCCCCGACATCACCGCCGTCCGCCGCGATGGAGCGCCGCTGCATCAGGCGCTGCGCTATGGCTTTGTGTGGGTCTGCCTTGGCACGCCAGCGCACGATATCGTCGATATTCCCGAATTTTCCGAGCCGGGCCGCTGCATCGTCACCGGGGGCTCGTTTGGCGTGCATGTGGCGGGGCCGCGCGTGATCGAGAACTTTCTCGACCTTGGCCATCTCGGCTATGTCCATGCGGGCTACCTCGGGGCCGAGCCCGACACCGCCGTGCCGCCCTACGAGGTGCGCCCCCTGCCCGAAGGCGGGATCATCGCCACCGGCTGCAAGGTCTATCAACCACGCTCCTCGCCGGCGGCCAGCGATGGTTTCGTGGTGGATTATGTCTACAAGGTGCTGCGCCCCCTCACCACCTGCCTCTACAAGGCCAACCCGGTCGATCCGGCGCGCGACGATGTGATTTACCTCTTCGTGCAGCCGGTGGATGAGGAACACAGCCGCGCGCATATGCTGGTGCTATTCCTCGAAGAAAGCACCGATGCGGCCGAATTGCGCTGGTTCCAGCAGCTGATCTTCCTACAGGACAAGCCCATCCTGGAGAACCAGCGCCCCAAGCGCCTGCCTATCGGGCCGGGTATGGAAATGCCGATACTCGCCGACAAATCCTCGGTGGCCTATCGCCGCTGGCTGCTGGAGCTGGGGCTGCGCTATGGCACCATCGGCGTGCCCGATGCCCTGCCCGATCCGGTGCTGGTATGAGTCTGGAGACCGGGCGCTGGTATCCCGTGGCTTCGGCGCATGATCTGCCGCATGGGCATATCTATCGCACCCAGCTTGGCCTGCACGAACTGGCAATCTGGCGCGATGGCGGCGGCGGCGTGAATATCTGGGAGGATCGCTGCCCGCATCGCGGGGTGCGCCTCTCGCTCGGCGCGATAATCGGCGACGAGTTGCGCTGCGCCTATCACGCATGGCATTTCGCCAGCGGATCGGGGGCCTGCCGCTTCATCCCCGCCCAGCCCGACCGCAAACCCGCCGCCGCCATCCGCGCCGTGGTGTGGCCCGTGGCCGAAGCGGATGGCCTGATCTGGACCGGGCAAGACCCGCAAGGCGCGCCGCCAGTGCTGGGAGCGGGAGAGGTGCTGCGCGCCATTCCGGTGGGGCGCGGTGCCGATAGTATCGCCAACGCCCTCTCCGCCCTACCGGGCCTGAAGCTGGTGCTGCAGCCGCAAGGCCCGGATCGCTGCACCATAAGGGGCATTGCCGAAAGCCTCTCGCCCCGCGCAGCCGACACCGCGCTAGAGGCGCTGCGCCGCAAGCTGGAGGCGGCCCCATGCTGATCCTCCACGACTTCGACCTCTCCGCCGAATGCTACGCCGTGCGGCTGCTGGCCGCCTTGATCGGGGTGCCGCTGCAGCTGGTGCGGGTCGATGTCTATCCCGGCCGCGAGAACGAGAGCGACAGCTTCCTCGCGCTGAACCCGCTGGGCACCGTGCCGGTGCTGGAGAGCGAGGCAGGCTTGCTGCGCGATTGGCAGGCGATTCTGGCCTATCTGGCCATCCGCCACGATGAAGGGTGCCATGATGCCGGCGGGCAGTGGTGGCCGCGCGAAAACCCCGCGCTGATCGGCTGGCTGGGCCTGGCGCGCGATCTGGCCAACAGCGCCGGCCTTGCCCGGCTGCACGATGGCATGGGGGTGCGCGTCGATATCGCGAAATGCCGCGCCAGTGCCCACCGCCTGCTGGGCGAGATCGAGCGCCAGCTGTGGTTTGCCGAGCGGGCGGGGCAGCTGTGGCTACTGCCCGGCGACCAGCCCAGCGCCGCCGATATCGCGATCTTCGTCCACGCGGTGCTGTGCGAGGAAGGCGGCATCGAGCGGCTCGATTATCCCACGCTGCGCCGCTGGATCGACCGCATCCGCCACCTGCCCGGCTTCATCCCCATGAGCGGGGTGTTTGCCCCCTCCCCCGGCAGCGTGACGCCATGAGCATCGGCGCCCGGTTGCGGATGGCGGTGGACATCCTGTTTCACGGCGGCATCGCGCTGTTCTTCCTGGGCTGCGCCATCACCCTGCTGCGCGACGAGACCCACAGCGAGAGCGACCTGATCCGCGTCGGCCTCAACTGGGTGCCCGAAACCGACCATTGCGGCTTCTTTCAGGCCGAGGCCGCCGGGCTCTATCGCAAGGCCGGGCTGAAGGTGGAGATCATCAACGGCGGGCCCGATGTGAACCTGCCGCTGATGGTGGGCTCGGGCCGGATCGATCTGGCGCTGGGCACCAGCTTCACCACGCTCAATATGCAGAGCCAGGGCATCGATGCCATCACCATCGCCTCCTATTTCCAGAAAGACCCGCAAACGCTGGTGGCCCATGGCGGCCAAGGCGTCACCAGCTTCGACGATCTGCGCCACCGCCCGATCATGGTCGGCAAATTCGCGCGGCAGGAATTCTGGCAGTTCCTGAAGGCGCGCTACGGCTTCACCGACGACCAGCTGCGCGCCTATGACAGCAACCCCTCCGCCTTCCTCGCCGACAAAAGCGCCATCGCGCAAGGCTATGTCACGCAGGATGGCGTGTTGTTTGGCAGCCATATGCCCGAGGGCATGGTCAGCTTCCTGCTCGCCGATTATGGTTTCGACAATTACAGCCAGACCATCTTCGGCCTGCGCGGCTGGATCGAGGCCCACCACGAGCAGGTGCGCCGCTTCGTGAAAGCCACCGCCGAGGGTTACAAGCAATGCACCTTTGGCGATGCCCGCGTGGCGATGGCCCCCATTCTGGCCCGCAACCCCGAGCATGGCGTGGCGCTGTATTACTTCAAGCAGAAGCAGATGCGCGATCTGGGCATGATCGGCGGCGGCGATGCCAAAACGCTGGGCATTGGCGCGATGACCGATGCGCGCTGGCACCATTTCTTCACCACCATGGTGGCGGCGCACGTCTATCCCGCCAGCCTCGACTACAGACGCGCCTATTCGCTGGAGTTTATCGGCTCAGACAATCGGGTGATGCCATGAACGCTGCCGCGAAACGCCCGCTCATCCGGCTCGACGGGATCGGCAAGACCTATCCCAATGGCTATCGGGCGCTGAGCACAGTGTCGCTGACCATCCCCGCGCAGCCGCAGTTCATCAGCCTGCTCGGCCCATCGGGCTGCGGCAAAAGCACTCTGCTGCGGATCATCGCCGGGCTGGAGAAACCCAGCACCGGGCTGATCGACTGGCCGACATCGGACTATGACGCCATCGGCAACCCCATGCCCACGGTCGGCTTCGTGTTTCAGGAGCCGACGCTGATGCCCTGGGCCAGCGTGTTCGAGAACGTCTACCTGCCCTTCCGCATCGCCAAAAAACCGCGCAAGGCGGTGGCCGATACCATCATGGATGCGCTCTCGATGGTGAATTTGCAGGATTTCGCGCAAGCCTATCCGCGCGAGCTTTCCGGCGGCATGAAGATGCGCGTTTCCATCGCCCGCGCGCTGGCCACCCGCCCGCAGGTGCTCTTGATGGACGAGCCCTTCGCCGCGCTGGATGAAATCACCCGCCACCGGCTGAACGATGATCTCCTCACCCTGTGGCAAAGCGCGCGGACCACGGTGATCTTCGTCACCCACAGCGTCTACGAGAGTGTCTACCTCTCCGACCGCATCGTGACCATGGCCGCGCGACCGGGCCGCATCGTCTCGGATATCGCCATCGACGCCCCCTATCCGCGCGGGGCCGCCTTCCGCGATACAGCCGCCTATCACGCGGCCTGCCGGCAAGTGTCGCTCAGCCTCGCCGAAATCGCTACCCCGGGAGACGAGCCATGAGACGCCTCGTCGAAACCCTCGCGCCGGGCCTGTTCCTGCTCGCCCTGCTGCTGGCGTGGGAGGTGGGCGTGCGGCTTGGCGGAGTGCCCAGTTTCATCCTGCCGCCACCCAGCATGATCGGCCACACGCTGATGGCCGATTGGCCGATCCTGTGGCCGGCGCTGGTGTTCACCTGCGGGGTCACCGCCTGCGCGCTGCTGATCTCCGCCGTGCTGGGGCTGGCTCTGGCGCTGGTGATGGCCAGTTCGCGCTGGATGGAGCGGATGCTTTATCCGGTGGCGGTGGTGCTGCAGGTGACGCCGGTGGTGGCCATCGCCCCGCTGATCATCATCTGGGTGCAGGATACAAGGCTGTCGCTGCTGATCTGCGCCTGGCTGGTGGCTTTCTTCCCGGTAGTGGCCAATGCCACGGCGGGGCTGCGGGCGGTGGAGCCCAATCTCGTCAGCCTGTTTGCCCTCTATGGCGCCTCGCGCTGGCAGAGCCTGATCTGGCTGCGGTTGCCCTCGGCCCTGCCCTATTACCTTGCAGGCTTGCGAATTGCCGGAGGCCTGGCGCTGATCGGCGCGGTGGTGGCGGAGTTTGTGGCGGGCACGGGGGGCACGCGCTCGGGGCTGGCCTTTGTGATTGTGGAATCGGGCTATCGGCTGGAGATGAGCCGGATGTTTGCCGCGCTGTTCCTGATCTCGCTGGCGGGCATCCTGATCCATGCCCTCACCAGCCGCCTTACGCGCCTTTTGCTGCGCCACTGGCACGACACCGCCGCCGGATCATGACCCCCTTCACCCTCCGCGCCAGCGCCTTTCACACGCCCGGGCGGGGCAGGCTGGAATATCTGCCCGATGCGCTGATCCGCGTTTCGGCGGCGGGCGTGATCGAGACGGTGGAGGCGGCGGGCGACGAGGCCCCGGATGGCCCGCTCATCACCCTGCCGCAGGGCCAGTATCTGCTGCCCGGTATGGTCGATCTGCATGTCCACGCGCCGCAATGGCCGCAGCTGGGCCGCGCGCTGGATGTGCCGCTGGAGGAATGGCTGCAAGCCCACACCTTCCCGCTGGAGGCGCGCTATGCCGATCTCGCCTTCGCGCAGGCGGTGTATGGCGAGCTGATCGACACGCTGCTGGCCCATGGCACCACCTGCGCCGCCTATTTCGGCACGATCCATCTGGAGGCCACCGCCCTTCTGGCGCAGCTCTGCCTCGAGAAAGGCCAGCGCGCGCTGGTGGGCAAGGTGGCGATGGACGCCCCCGGCGAGTGCCCCGACTATTACCGCGATGCCAATGCCCACGCCGCCACCACCGGCACCAGCCAGCTGATCGAGCGCATCGCGGCGATGCAGCCGCTGGGCAATCCGCTGGTGTTGCCCGCCATCACCCCGCGCTTCCTGCCAAGCTGCACCGAGGAGCTGCTCGGCAATCTCGGCGCTTTGGTGCGCGAAAACCCGGTGCATATCCAGACCCATTGCGCGGAAAGCGCCTGGGAAGTGGCGCATGGCCGGACGCGCTTTGGCGGCAGCGATGTGGCGGTGCTCGATGGCTTTGGCCTGCTGCAGCCGCACACGCTGCTGGCCCATGGCAATTTCCTCTCCGGCCCCGATCGGGCGCGGATTGGCGAGCGCGGCGCGGCCATTGCCCATTGCCCGCTATCCAACGCCTATTTCGCCGGGCGCATCCTGCCCGCGGGCGAGATCTTGGCCGAGGGGCTGCGCATCGGCCTCGGCACGGATATCTCGGGCGGGCACTCCCCCTCGCTGCTGGAAAGCGCGCGCTTCGCCGTCACCGCCTCGCGGATGCTGGCGGCGCAGGAAGGGGCGGCGGCGATCAGCGTCGTCGAGGCCTTCTGGATGGCCACGGCGGGGGGCGGCGAGGCGCTGGGCCTGCCGATCGGGGTGCTGGCACCGGGGTTTGAATTCGACGCCATCGTGATCGACACCACCGGCAGGCCGGGCCTATCCGAGCCGCTGGCCCATGCCGATGATACGCCCGGAGGAGTGTTCGAAAAAATCGTCCGCCGGGCAGGCCGGGCCGATATTCGCAAAGTGTGGGTGCGCGGGCGGGAGATTGGCGGCTAGGCTCCGCCATCAGCATCCAGCGCCTCCGCCAGCGCCTCCGCCAGCACCCGGCTACGCTCTGCCAGCAATTCCAGATTGGCGCGCACCGCGCCAAGGCTGCCGGGCACGAGTTCGATGCCCAGCTGGCTGACGGCGGCGATCAAGGCCTCGTCGCTCCATTGCCCTGCGGCGAAGTCTTTTAGCTCCATGGCCACCCCTGCCCTCATTTCGCCCCAGCCTGCACCGCGCCGGGAACGTGCTCCGCATAAACATCCCAATGCCCGGCGATCTCGCCCACCACCCGGCTGCCCACCTGATAGGCCGCGTCCAGCGAGGCCTTCAACTCGGGCAGAGCGGTATTTTCGCGGGCCAGCAGCCGCGCCGCGCTCATGCCCGGTGGTGGCAGGGTATAATCGCTGGCGGTGCGCAGCACCATCAGCCGATCCGGCGCCGCCTTGCCCATCTGGCCCAGCATGGCCAGCGAACGGGCGATGCCGCTATCCTCCATGGCACTCATCACAAAGCGCCCCGTGCCGCCAGTCCAATAAGAGACCCAGCGCTCGGTATGGCGGTTCATCCGCGCCCCCAGCCAGAAGGCTTGCCCCGTGGCCTCGTCGCCGATCAGCACTTTGGGTGGGGCTTGGGCCAGAGGATAGCCCGAATAGTGAGCCCTCTCCTTTTGCAGGATCGGCGTATCGGGCAAAGGGGTGTCGCGCGTCAGCCGATAGGCCCAATCGCGCAGGGCCGTGTTCAGCGGGAAGAGATTGTCGCTGCTGTCGGCAGGCACCGGCTGCGCATAGGGCTTGGCCCGGCCCATGGGCACGAAGCCGGTGGGCCAGTTTGCGGGCACCTCGCGCGGGTCGATCAGATAGCTGAAATCGGTGTCGATAATCGCGCCAATCCACGCCGCCGATCCCGCCGAGGCCGTATCGGGATTGACCCCGGCAATCGCCGCCACCAGCCAATAGGCATGGGTGAGATCGAAGCGCGGATCGCTGCCCAGCGCCATGATCGAGGCGGCGGCATGGCCGGTGCCCTCGCCGGTGCTGATCGCCAGCACATGCGTGGCCGGATCATAGCGCAGATCGCGCACCCCGGCGGGAAAGGGAATCTTCTGCGGCAGCACGCTGGCCCATGCCTGAAACTCGCCGGGGGCATCGCCGGTGTCCGCGCCGATCTCGAAGGCGGTGACCACCACCACGCGCACCGCTAGCGGGGGTGCCGGTTCGGGGGCCGCGAGGGCCGATGCGGAACCGGCCAGCGCCAAGGCCGCCCCGACCAGCCATTTTCGCACCATCAACAGGCCCCTTCTCCTTGCGGAAAGGCCGGATCCCCGCCGATTGCGGCGGAAATCCGGCCCATTTTCTTAACGGCGTCGAGCCCTTAGAACGGCACGCGCAGCGAACCACCCCAGACGGTGGGATCGTTGATCATACCGGTGAAGTTATTGAAGTCGATCGCGCTGATCGCCCGGATCTGGTTAAGGATATTGCGGCCATAGAAAGCCACCTCCAGCCCGCTCTTGGTTTGATAGCCCACCTTCACGCCGCCTTCCGTCAGCGACCTGCCGGTGAACTCCTTGGCGGTGTAGAGGAAGTAGTTGATCGAGCTGCGATAGGCCCAGTCGGTCATGAAGAACATCTTGGAGCCATCGGGCAGCGGCACCTCATAGCGGGCGGTGAGGCTGGCCACATATTTGGGGGCCTGTGGCAGGGCGTTGCCATCGATGAAGTAACGGCCGGGATTATTCAGATCGGGCAGATCGGTAACTGTGCAGCCCGATCCGCAGGCCGGGATGCTTAGCCCCGGTGCCTTCATCTTGGTCCAGTTGTAGCTGCCGGTGGCCGAGAGGGTGAAGCCGGGCAGCACCTTGGCGTCGAATTCGGCCTCGAAGCCATGGCCCAGCACCTTGGGCACGGTGACCAACGCCGCCGAATTGCCGACGCCGCCCACCTCGGTCAGCGTCATGTCCTTGGTGTTGCTCCAATAGCCATCCACCGAGAAATTGACCTTGTGCTCGAACAGCGAGCCCTTGAGGCCGCCTTCCAGCGACAGGGTGGTCTGCTTTCCGGCGGTATTCTGGATGCTGCCAAAGGTCACGCGATCCTGAATGGCCGGGCCGAGATAGCCGGAGGCGGCGCGGCCATAGATATTGATCTGCGGGCTCAGCGCATAGGTCGCGCTGGCATCCCAAGTGGCGTCAGAGCCAGAGACATGGGCGATCTGCGGGGCGAGGGTGGGGTAGAAACTGCCGCTGGGTGCCTGGGTTGTCGCGGCAGTCACATAGACGCCGCTCAGCCCCGAGGAATAACCCCACACCACATCGTGCTTGTGGTCGTCGGAGTAGCGCACACCGGCGCGCAGCGTCAGTCTGTCGATCTTGTATTCGCCCGAGGCAAACAGGCCAAGGTTGTCGTTGCGGTCGCGGTGTTCGATGTCCTGATCGAGATTGGCGAGGCGCGTGGTGTAGGGCGGGCCGGTGTAATCGTACTCGCTGTAGGTCAGGATCTGGTGGAAGACATTGACGCCCGCCTGCAGCCGGAATCCGAAAAACTCGTCGGTGGCGAAGCGCAGTTCCTGGCTGAATTCCGTGGGGCTGGTGTCGCCGCCGGTGTTGTCCGGAAACAGCGCATTGTTGAGGCCCAGCGCCGGGAAGGTGTAGGTGGCGCCGCCGTCGATATCGCCGGTGCTTTCCACATGGGCGTGCTCATAGGCGCTGACCGAATAGAGCGTGCCCAGCCCCTCGATGTGATAATCGAGATGGAGGTTGGCCCCCGATTGCGACATGCTCTGGCTGGTGTAGCCATCGAGCTGCACCTGCGCCGGATTGAACCCGGCCGAGAAATTATTGCTGCCCAGCTGGAACAGACCCGCCCGGAACAGGCGCGGCGTGCCATTCAAACCGCGCCCATGCACGTTGAGCAGGGCGTGGAACTCGTTGTCGGGTGAGGCATAGGCCAGCTGCATACGGCCGGCATAATCGGTGTAGCCTTCCAGCTTGGCGTTGGCGGCCACGCCGGGCTGGCCAGCGGCGGTGTTGGTCACCCAATTGTCGCGATGCTGCACAAGGCCGGAAAAGCGCGCGTCGAAGCCCCCGCCCAGCGGCACATTAAGCGCGCCCTCGGCGTTGACCGTGTTGTAGCTGCCATATTCCACCGAGCCATAGCCGCCGAAGGTATCGGTGGGCTTGGCGGAGGTAAGCTTTATCACGCCCGCCGGGGTGTTGCGGCCAAACAGCGTGCCCTGCGGCCCGCGCAGCACCTGCACATCGGCCAGATCAAACACCGGGAAGCTTTTCAGCATCGGGTTTTCCAGCGCCACATCGTCATACACCACCGACACCGGCTGGGCCGCGTTGGGGTCGTAATCGGTGTTGCCCAGGCCGCGAATGTAGAAGCGCGGGAAGGTGCGCCCAAACGAGCTTTCGATCTGCAGGCTGGGCGTGCGCGACGACAGGAAGCGGATATCAAGGCCGCTGGAATTGAGATCATCGAGCTTTTCGCCGCTGATCGAGGTGACCGCGACCGGCACATCCTTGGCGCGCTCCTCGCGCCGGGTGGCGGTGACGATGATGTCGCCGGTGCTGGCCGAAGGCATATCGGCAGCGACGGCATCCGCCGCCCAGGCCATCTCCGGCATGGTGGCGGCGATGGCGATTACGGATAAACCCAGACGCACACCGCGCGATACGCTGTGGGAAAACGAATGATGACGCATAGACCCCCCTGAAAGGCTGCTGGCCCGCGATATGGCGGGAAGAGCTGCAGTCTACGGGGAATGCTGCAACGCATCAAATTGCGAATTTTGCGCCCTGCGTTCTTAAAATTAGAACGCTACTGCCCGCCGCAGCCGACAGGAGCGCCTTGAATCACGCTGCCAGGGCGCGGATCAGGGTCGGGCGTTACCACTCATCAGCCGCACCATCAGCGCCTCCACCCGCGTGGGATCAACCGCGCGGATCACCTGCGCGCTCTGCTCGCCCAGCCCCGGCTGATAGCCCGCCCGCCACGACAACAGATCGCCATAGCCCGCGCTAAACTGGGTGTTATAATCCACAAACAGCGTGTCCTGTTTGGTCACCACGGCGGGATCGAGCCACACCGCCGCGGCCAGCTCGTCCCACAGCGGAAAGCCGACGGGCAGCTTGGCGATCAGCGCGGCCAAGCCCGGACGGGCAACCTTGGTCAGCCGCGCTACCAGTTCCGGGGTCAATTGCGTGGCGGTGGAGGGATCGACCGGCACCACCGTGATCTTGCGCCAAGGGCTGCGCGAAACAATGCTGGCAGCCTCGGGATCGAAGCGGATGTTGAACTCGCGCCGGGGCGAATTGACATATTCGCGGGCGAAATCGGCAGCCGACTGATTGTTCAGCGCCTGATGAGGATTGAGGCTGCCACCCATATAGACCAGCTCTTTCGCCAGCCCGGCAAATTCAGGATCCAGCTTCTGGGCCAGCGCCAGATTGGTCATCGGGCCGCACTCGATGATGGTGATCTGGCCGGGAAACTTATGCACCATGCGGATGAGATAGGTCGCGGCCACCTCGTCCACCGGCTTGATCACGGGATTGCCCCAAGGCAGGTTCACCGGATCGAAGGGGCCGTAATAGGTGGGCGCGGCCTGCAGCGTCGGCTCTACCCAGGCCTTCATCCACGCCCCTTTCCATGTCAGCTTGCCATAGGCCGCCTCCCAGCGCTCGGTCTGGGCCTCGGAATTGAGCAGGGGAAAGGTGGCACCTTGCCGCACCGGCACGCTGGTGTGGCCGCTGAGTTCGAGCCCGCGCAGCGCATAGGCCGTGGCGCGATTGGCCCAATTATCGCCCGACACGCTGGTGATGCCGAGCACATCGACATCCGGCGATTCCAGCAGCATCAGATGCATCAGGCCAAAGCCATCGTCATCGATGATGATTTTGCGCTTCTCCGGCTGGGCGGGCGTTCCGGCGTGGGCCGCGCCAACACCCGTCAAGCATAGCAGGGCGCTGGCCAGCAGCAGCAACCCATCCTGGAGCAACCTGCGTGGCCAGCCGTTGCCCCGCTGCTCATGCCGTTGTGCGGGGGTCTTGGAACACCGGGGATGGGTCATGCTCAATCCTCTGCTGGCAGAAATGCTGCACCGCAGTAAACGGCAAAGGGATGGCCCGTGTCAAATCGATCGTATCGGCGATGGGCGCGGGCAGACTCCGCGCGATGCTTTGTTACTCGCTGGCCCCCAGCGCCTTGCCCAGCGCGATCCAGGCGGTGGCGGTGGCGGCGCGGGCGGTGAGCGCCGATTGCTGCGCGGTCAGCGTGGCCAGCCTGGCCTCCAGCGCCTGCGCGCGGCTGTCCTCGCCCTGGGCAAAGCGCGCTTGCGCCAATCGGCCAGTGTCGGCAGCGGCGGCGGCGGCCTCATCGGCGGCGGCGAGCGACTGGCGGGCGCGCTCCAGCCGGTTGGCGGCGGTCTCGCTGTCGGCCAGCGCATTAAGCACGGCCTTTTGATAACGCGCGACGGCAGCATCGGCGAGCGCGCGAGAGCCCCTCAGCTGCGCTTTCAACAAGCCCGCCGCGAAGATCGGCCAGTGCAGCGAGGGGCCGAAGCTGTAGCGCGCGGAATCGGCGGCGGTGAAATCGCCGGTATGGGTCGCCT
>Ga0007882_10000998_pt1 | contig 16741 bp, 20 predicted proteins | sample CryBogCBH12Aug01_FD_71195 | JGI IMG/M metagenome (GOLD analysis project Ga0007882, IMG submission 71195) | Freshwater microbial communities from Crystal Bog, Wisconsin, USA - CBH12Aug09.1 | ecosystem: Environmental > Aquatic > Freshwater > Lake | place: Crystal Bog, Wisconsin, USA | collected... | reverse complement strand
AAAGACCAGATGGTCATCTTATGGGTTTTGGTTGTAAACAGTGTGGAATAGAACAACAAAGATTATCAAATAATGAATTTATACAATTATCTTCAATAAAACATGATAATAAATATGATTATTCTAAAACTGAATATGTAACAGCAAAAGGTAAAGTAATTATTATATGCCATGAACATGGTGAATTTGAGCAGGAAGCAAAAAGTCATTTATATGAAGGGTGTGGGTGTCAAAAATGTTCTGGTGTAAATAACACAGAAGAATTTATTATTAAATCAAATATTATTCATAGCAACAAATTTGATTATTCCAAAACGGAGTATGTAGGATCAAAATCAAAACTGATAATAACTTGTCAAGAACATGGTGATTTTTTACAAAATCCGACTGCCCATTTAAAAGGACAAGGTTGTCCTACTTGTGCTGGAATAACACCTATACCACAAGAAGTGTTCATAGAACAATCAAAAAAAATACATGGAAATAAATATGATTATTCTAAAGTTGAATATATTGATAAATCAACTAAAATTACTATAATATGTCCTGTCCACGGCGAATTTAAACAAAAACCGAATGATCATTTAAAAGGACATGGTTGTAAACATTGCAAAATATCAAAAAAAGAGAATGAATGGTTAGATTCATTAAAAATACCTAAAGAATATAGAAATTACAAGATATATTATAATGATAAAAAATATTATATTGTTGACGGAATTAAACTAGACACCAATGAAATATACGAATTCAATGGTGATTATTATCATGGGAATCCAAATAAATATGATAAAGATCAAATAAATACCTTATGTAAAAAAACTTTCGGTGAATTATATCAAAAAACAATAATCAAAGAACAAATTTTAACATCTCTAGGATATAATGTTATATCTATATGGGAAGAAGAATGGGATAAAAGGAATAAAAAATGAGTTGGCAGAAACACTTCACGACAATTGATCCGAAAAAATCTTTGGATTTAGCACTTAAAAGAAGTCAACAAAATCAGGGGAATGGATACGGAAAAGATTCTACATCAAAACATTCATCTTTTTTACCTGAGTTCTACGCTGGTCATTCAGGTCGTATCCAGAGATACTCGCAATATGATTCGATGGATAATGATCCAGAAATAAATCAGGCTCTCAATATTATTGCTGATTTTTGTACACAAATTGAAGAAAAACAGGAAGGAAAAATATTTCAGATACATTATAAGTCTGAACCAACTGCTGAAGAAGGTAAAATATTAAAATTATCTCTTGAGCAATGGATTACGATGAATGATCTTGTCAGAAAAGTATGGGAAATATTTAGAAAAACTATAAAATACGGTGATCAATTTTTTATAAGAGATCCAGAAACTCTTGAATGGTTATGGGTAGAACACACAAAAGTTGATAAAGTTATGGTTAATGAAGCTGAAGGTAAAGAACCTGAACAATATATTATTACTGATCTTGATTTAAATTTACAGACCAAAGTTGCAACATCTAAAACAGAATATCAAACAGTTACTACACCATTTGGAAATATGAACAATAGACCGAATGATCCGAGGGGATTTTCTGGAGCATCATATGCTAAACCAAATTCTGGAACTGCCAGCAGATTCGTTAATGAACCTAATGCGACAGCAGTAGATGCTAAACACATGGTTCATATATCATTAAACATTGGCTTGGATAATAATTGGCCATTTGGGACATCTGTTTTGGAACCAATATATAAAACATTTAAACAAAAAGAATTGCTGGAAGATTCTATTTTAATTTATCGTATACAACGTGCACCAGAAAGAAGAATATTTTATGTTGATGTTGGTAATATGCCACCGCACAGAGCTGCTCAATATATTGAAAGAATCAAGAACGATATACATCAGAAAAGAATACCAAATAGAACAGGTGGTGGATCGAGTATAATTGATGCTACATATAATCCGCTTGCACAATTAGATGATTATTTTTTCGCAACTACTTCTGAAGGAAGAGGGTCCAAAGTTGAAACTTTACCAGGTGGCGACAATTTAGGTCAAATTCAAGATTTGCTTTATTTTAACAATAAATTATTAAGAGGTCTTGGTGTTCCTGCAGCATATGTTTCAACTGGTCCGGAAGATAATCAGGCAGCATACTCAGATGGTAGAGTTGGAACTGCATTTATTCAGGAATACCGTTTTACCAGATATTGTCAAAGATTGCAAAATATTGTTGTAAAAGTGATTGATCAAGAGTTTAAAAGATATGTTGCAAAATGTGGATTTGAAATAGATAGTTCGCTATACGAATTAAAATTTAATCAGCCACAAAATTTTGCTAAATTTGCTCAAATTGAACGTGATACAGCACAAATTCAGGTGTTTCAACCATTGGCTGAATTGAAATATTTTTCAAAAAGATATTTGATGAAAAGATATTTAGATATGTCTGAGGAAGATATGGATGAAAATCTTCGTTTATGGAAAGAAGAAAATGCAGAAGCTGTTGAAGAAAAAACAGGATTGAAGCCAGATGAACTAGAAGGTAGTACCGAAGGAATGAGTGGAATAGGTATTAGACCTGGTGGTGATGATCTTGGTGGGGATATGGACCTCGAAGGCGGCGGTGATCTTGACGGTGAAGGTGGCGGTGATGCTGGAGACATGGGTGGTGACATGGGCGGCGATGCTGGTGATGCCGGTGGTGAAAATCCTCTAATGTAATAAATAATATTGAATTGAATATTTGGGGATATTATGAAATATAAAGATATTACAGAATCTGAAGAAGTTGATTTTGACAGAAAAATGGGCCGTTATGATCCAGAAGAAGATGATATGCATAAACAAAAACGTCATAACACCAGAATGCCCAAAATGACATTAAGAATTATAAATCGTATGAAAAAAATGCATACGACAAGAAAACTAGAAGTTGCACAACAACGTGATATATACTCAATAATGTTTAATCCACCTGCTGAAGAAGGTGGTGGTGATATGGGCGGTGGCGGTGGATTATTCTAATCTGTTTTTAATTTATGAAGCATTGCTAAATTTTTAATACCTAATGCTTCAATTTCATCTAGTTGTAATTGCTGTAATGCCAATCGTTGACGTTTCTCAAGAATGTCGCCAGAATTCCAGTCATAAGAATTTAAACTTAAAGAAATAGTCTGAAATGCCAAAGTATCATGATATACGCAATCGGACGATGCCACCGCTTTCCTATAATTGGATATCAATAATTTGACATAATCAAGTTCATCGCCAGGTTCAATAATGGTTGCTTCTTGAAAGTTTATAGTCCATCCGAATTTACTCCAGAAGACTAGTTTATCTGACCATTCTTCGTGATTTGAATTTGTTTTATAGGTTGCTGTTAAAACTATACCCAAATTATTCATTTTCTGTTTCCGAAATAGATTTAAATATCTTTGATCCTGATTCTCCTTCATCAGAAGTCATGATTTCTTTGATTGATTCTGACATGGATTTCTTTTTTATTTTTGATGTTTTTTTATTTTTGGATGTTTCAGCAGATGCTGGTAATTCAACAATCTCGTACTGAAATGTTTCGAGGATCATTTGTTTTGTTAATTTAAGATAGTCTACAGGAACATAAGTAGAACCAGTCGTTGCAGTAGAAAAAAATTTATTTAGAACATCAGCCCATTGTTGTTTGTTTGATACTTCCATTCCTGCTGGCCAACATTTGGTGACCATCAAATAACGAATACACATTCTTGGAAAAATATCTTCAATTTCATAAGACAGCAGAATTGGTAAAAATTCCTCGCTAATTGAAATTGCTTCATTCCAATCTTTTAATTTAATAGAATGAAATTTTTTAATCAAATCAATAACTTTCGTATTCATAATTTCTCCGTGATAAATAAGTTTAACAAATAAATTATATAGCATTTTAATTAATTAAACAATAGTTTTTTATTTTTAAAATTCATCTAAATATCGGTTTTTTCATAAAAATTAAAAAAACGATCATTTTTAGGCTATTTCGATAGTCTTTTTAATTGATATTGCTAAATATTTTAAAGGTGGAAATAAAACCCATTTAAATTAAGGAGTAAGTATAATGGCTAAATCACAATTAGAAAGAGTTTTAGAACATCTCATTAATGAAGATGTTGATTCTGCAGAATCATTATTGCACGAATTTATATTATCCAAAGCCCGTCAAATTCATAAAGAACTTATGGAAGACGAGGACGAAATGGATCAGTCACTAGAAGATGGTGAAGAAGGTTCAGACGAAGACTTTGGTGCAGAAGGTGACGAAGGTGAAGAAGAAGGTCTAGACGATGCTTCTGATGATCTTGGTGACGATATGGAAGGTGAAGAAGAAGGCGAAAAGACAGTTGATGAATTGTCAGCAGAAGTAGCAGATCTTCAGGCAGATCTTTCAAAACTTCAGGCAGAATTTGAAGAATTGATGGACGTAGAAAAAGAAGAACATGAAGGCGAAGGCGAATTCGATGATCTTGAAGGTGAAGTTGAAGGCGACGAAGATTTAGAAGGTGAAGAAGGATCAGAAGAAGGATCAGAAGACGAAGGTGAAGAAAATTTTAACTTTCAGGACTTCGATGATTTAGAAGAATCTTGGGAACTCGAACCTGTAAAAGCTACTGTTCAATCTGGTCAAGAAATCGGATCAGCAGGTAAAAAAGTTGGTGTAAACGACGAATCACCAATCCCACAAGAAAAAGTCGGAAATCGTGCATTTAAAGGAAAGCCAGTAGAAATTAAGGCAACTGAACATGCAGGATATGATCGTGAAACACCACCATCAAATAAAGAATTTCCACAACGTAGAAATCAAACAGGTCAAGCAGACCCAAAGAAAGCTATGAAGGGAACAATTTCTAAAGAAGGCGGTTCAGAAGGATCAAAAGCAAAAATCAATTCTACTGAAAGAGAATTTGGTGGTCCAAATACAAAATCACCAATTGGTTCTAGTGGATCAAGAGGCAATTAAGGATAAACAAAATGGCTCTAGTATTATCAGAAAGTCTTTCATTTGAACAAGCAAGAATGTTGGTGGAATATGCAGAATCTGCAGATTCCACCAAACCAAAAGACTTGTTTATGAAAGGTATTTTTATTCAGGGCGGTGTCAAAAACTTAAATGAACGTGTTTATCCTGTTCACGAAATACGCAAAGCAGTTGACGAAGTTAAAAATAACATCGGAAAAGGTTTCAGTGTATTAGGTGAACTTGATCATCCAGACGAATTAAATATTAATCTTCCAAACGTTTCGCATGTCATAACAGACATGTGGATGGATGGAAGTAATGGTATGGGTAAATTAAAATTATTACCTACACCATCTGGAAATATAGCACGTGCCATTTTAGAAGCTGGTGTGAAACTTGGTGTAAGTTCACGTGGTAGTGGCAACGTCAATGAAGATGGAAGCGTAAGCGACTTCCAGATGGTTACGGTTGATATCGTAGCCAGACCATCTGCACCTGATGCTTATCCAGTTGCTGTAAATGAAAGATTACAGAACTATAAACGTCACGCTGTATTAAATGATTTAGCATCAAGTGTTAATGGTGATAAAAAGGCACAAAAGTATTTGAAAGAAGAAGCCTTAAAATTCATTAACAGTTTAAAGATTAATTAAGGAGAAGGCCAATGGAAAAAGAACTTCAGGCACTTTTGAAATCCGAATTGTTGAACGAAGACGTTCAAGAATCGATTCAAGAAGCATTCGTCAAAAAGTTGGAAGAGGCCAAAAAAGCAGTACGCGAAGAGGTAGAACTCTCTGTAAGAGAAGAATATGCTCGTCGTTATGCTGAAGCAAAGGCTGAGTTAATTGATGCTACAGACAAAATGGTTACAGAAACAGTTTCAAAATTCATTACTGATGGTGCGGTAGAACGTAAAGCAGTTCTTGAAGAAAAACAAAAACTTACAAAAGCAATTCGTGAAGCAAGAGCAGATTATAAAGCCAAGTTACAAGGTCATAAAAAAATGCTTGAACAATTCGTTCTTAATACAGTTAAGAAAGAAGTTTCTGAATTAGCTCAAGACCACAGAGATGTAGCAATTCAAAAAGTAAGATTACAAAAAGAAATAAATGAAGCAAAAAAAGTATATGAAGCAAAAGTAGCAAAACATCTTAAGATGATGAACGAAATGGTTGCTAATAAACTTAAATCAGAATTATCTGAATTGTCGGAAGACCACAAAGAAATCGTTGCAAACAAAATCAAACTAAAAGAAACGAAAGTTAAAGTAGTTAAAGAACTTAGAGAACATCGTGAACACTTGAATGAAACATATCAGGACCGTTTAGGTAAACTTGAAGGTTTTATTGTTGAACAACTTACAAAAGAGTTATCCGAATTAGAACAAGACCGTCAAGAATTAGCAGAAGCAAAAGTAAAATTATTTGCTGAAAGTAAAGCTAAATTACTTGAAACACAAAAATCATTTGTTCAACGTGCATCAACAATCGTAGAAAAGAAAATTGAAGCACAACTTCGTAAAGAATTCACAGAAATGCGTGATGATATTATGGAAGCAAGAAGAAATAATTTCGGTCGTAAAATATTCGAAGCTGTTGCTTCAGAATACATGGTTTCTTTTTATAGCGAAAGCAAGGAAATCTCAAAACTTACTGAGACAATGAAAAAACAAGCTGCAAAACTTAATGAAGCAATGTCAAAAGTAGGTGAACAACAAAAGTTACTCGAAAATACTAATCGTAAAGTCAGATTAGCAGAAGATAAGGCAACAAGAGTTGTTGAACTTAATAGACTATTAACACCATTAGATAAATCCAAAAGAAAAGTAATGGAAGGTCTATTAGAAACAGTTAAAACAGAAGGACTTAAGGATGCTTATGACAAGTATCTTCCACATGTAATGACTGGAAATACAAAACCAACTGTAACACCAAGACCAGCACAATCTGGTAACGGTATATCTTTGTTAAATGAAACAAGATCAGTACAACCTGAAAAGAAAACATTTATAGAAGTAACAGGAAACAAAATTAACAATAAATTGGCTGAATCTATAAGAGAAGAAGCCCAAACAGAAACAGCAGAAATCGTTAATCTACGCCGTTTAGCCGGTCTAAGTGATTAATAATTAGTAAGGAGTTAAAAATGAATACTGCAAATTTATTATTAGAATCTCATTGGGTTAAGACCAAAGATGCACTTTGCGACGGTCTTGAAGGCACAAAGAGAAAAGTTATGGAAACAGTTCTTGACAACACTCGTAAAGAATTGTCAAACTTAATGGAATCAGCAACAGCTGGAGCAACATCAGCAGGTAACGTAGCAACTTTAAATAAAGTTATTCTTCCTGTTATTCGTCGTGTTATGCCTACAGTTATTGCTAACGAAATCATCGGCGTTCAGCCAATGACAGGTCCAGTTGGCCAAATCCACACATTGCGTGTTCGTTATGCAGATAACGTTCCTGTAACAGGTGGTCCAGGTGCAACAACAATGGGTTCAGAAGCATTATCACCATTTGATATTGCACGTTTCTACTCAGGTAACGAAAATCCAGCATTGCCAGGTGCAGCACCAACAGCATTCCTTGAAGGACGTGCAGGTAATCGTTTGAGTATCCAAATCCTCAAAGAAACAGTCGTTGCTAAGACACGTAAATTGTCAGCACGTTGGACATTTGAAGCAGCACAAGATGCTCAAGCACAACAAGGTATTGATATCGAAGCAGAAATTATGGCTGCTTTAGCACAAGAAATCACCGCAGAAATTGACCAAGAAATCTTGAATTCCTTGCGTTTACTTCCAGGTACACCTTCTGCTATATTCGATCAAGCAAAAGTATCAGGTACAGCAACATTCGTTGGTGATGAACACGCTGCATTAGCAGTTCTTGTTAATCGTCAAGCAAACTTAATTGCAGCACGTACACGTCGTGGTGCAGGTAATTGGGTTGTTGTTTCCCCAACAGCATTGACAATTCTTCAATCAGCAACAACATCTGCATTCGCACGTACAACAGAAGGCGTTTTCGAAGCTCCAACAAATACAAAATTAGTTGGTACATTGAACAACTCGATGAAAGTTTACGTTGATGCATATGCTTCAGACAATACACCAATTCTTATTGGTTATAAGGGTCAAGGGGAAATCGACGCCGCTGCATACTATTGTCCTTATGTTCCATTGACATCAAGTGGTGTGGTTATTGACCCACAAACTTTCGAGCCTGTGGTCTCCTTCATGACGAGGTACGGTTATGTTGAATTAACAAACAGTGCAAATTCCCTTGGAAACGCTGCTGATTATTTAGGACTTGTTGGTGTAAACATCGGTACATTATCATTCTTATAATATTGAATTAAATCAATAACTTAGTTGATAAATTTAATGGTGGGGAGCAATCCCCACCATTTTTTATTTAATCAATTTGCATTGTTTGTAATATCTAACTTCAAATGTTTATTAATCAAATTTTAATGAAATTCTATTAAAAATTTAATAACAGGTTCAAATGTTTCTTTATCAAATTATGATAAATAATATTGTAATTATTCTAAAATTATAATATAATGGTTCAAATGTATAAGGAACAAATATGAAAGAACTTATTAAAGAGTTAAAAGAGAAATATTCAATTAAACATTATGGTATAGGATTAAAGAAATATCCTTTATTATTGCATCAAGTTGAAGAATTAAAAATAAAATATCCCGGATTATCTAATACAGCATATATCTATATATTGGAATATGATATTGATCCTATTTGTCCAAAAGGAAATTTAAAAGGATTTAAAGATTATAATTCTGGATTTATATTTTGTGGACGTGCTGGAACTTGTCAATGTGCCAAAGAACAAGTATCTAATAGTGTAAAAGAATCAAAAAGTAAATTTACTAAAGAAGATATAGAAGAACAGAATAAAAAAAGGGAACAAACAAATTTAGAAATTTATGGTGTCACAAATGTTGGACAAACAGCAAAAGCCAAAGAAGCACATGCTGCTTTTTATGCAGATCAAGATAAAGTTGATTTAGTTACTATAAGAACAAGAAGAACATGTCTTAAAAAATATGGAGTGGATAATTATTTAAAATTACAATCAGTTAAAGAACAAAACATGATTAAAAAATATGGAATAAAAAATCCTTGGAATATCCCAGAAAATAAAATAAAAAGAAATGTTGTGGTAAAGAATTTAACTGCAAATGGTCATTTTTTAAAATTTGGTTATGATAAATTATCAAAATATTTATTGAATTATGAATGGGAATTGATTGAACCATTTGAAAATTATACTGGAGTAGGACAACAAGGAATAAGTTATAAAGTAAAATGTGCTTGCTGTGGAACTGAACATGATCTGAAGATGAATTATGGTAGAATGTATAAATGTAAAATTTGTTATCCTGTTGCAACAATATATCATAGTAAACAAGAAGATGAAGTTTTTGAATATGTACAAAGTCTTGGGGTAAAATGTTATCAAAGTGATAAGTCAATAATAAATCCATATGAATTGGATATTGTATGTCCTGATCATAAAATTGCAATAGAATATTGTGGTTTATATTGGCATTCAGAATTTTCTCAAGGTAAAGGAAGTGAATATCACAAAGTAAAAATGGAAAAAGCCAATAATAAAGGTTATAGACTTATTACATTGTTTAGTGATGAATGGATGAATAAAAAAGATGTAGTTAAGAACTTTTTGAGAAATATTCTTATGAAAGATACAAATAAATTGGGAGCAAGAAAGACTACAGTAGTAATGGTATCTACTAATGATAAGAATGGTTTTTTGAATAAGTATCATATACAAGGTGCAGCAGGAAGCACATTAAATTATGGTTTATATTATGAATATCAATTGGTTGCTTTGATGTGTTTTAAAAAAGAACAAATTATGAAAAATAGTACAATGTATAAAACGACGGATGGATATTATTGGAATTTAACAAGATTTGCTACAGGTGATTATTTAGTTCAGGGTGGTGCAAGTAAATTATTGAAGCAATTTATAAAAGATAATGATCCTGAATTAATTGTTAGTTTTGCTGATCAAAGAATATCTGAAGGTAATTTATATGAACAAATAGGATTTGAATATTATGGTTGTGAGCCAGCAACTTATAGTTATGTTGATGATAAGTATGAAAATAGAGTTCATAAATTTAATTTCCGTAAATCTAAATTAGCTAAGTTGGGATATGATCCAGAAGAATGGACTGAGCGTGAGGCAATGATGGATTTAGGCTATGATCGTATATGGGATTGTGGTAAGAAGCGTTATATATGGCGAAAGTAGAAATATTTTGTCAATGTCAAACAACATAGTATGATTTGATATATTGGAGGGAAAATTGAATGAATATGTTGAAAATTTCAGTGAAGAAATCATTAAAATCATTAATGGTCAAATTAGGAATTTCACATGAAGAAGCTGAAAAGCAATATGAAGAAGAAAGATATATTAAATGATGAATCGCTTGTTGCATTTGAACGAATGACTAGAATAAAATCAAATTAACCTGTTGTCCCAGAATTTTTTACCAGAATGTGATAATAATTTTGATGGTTTTATTTTGAATCCATGTGATTCTACGATTTCATACATAAATGAAGCAATTCCTTGACGTCGATATTCTTCTTCTACATATAAACATCCACCATAATAATATCCATCGTCATTTTTAGTAAATGATACAGATGCTATATTATCTGAATTACTATTTGCTTTTATTTTGTCATTTATTGTTGTTGTTTTATCCCACCAATTGATTTTTTTAGATGGTTTTTGTTTTAATGAAATTGAAACAACTATATGATTGTTTTCGTATTTGATATCGATACAATACATTAGCATCCATCTTCATCAGAAGTAGCATCTAGTTCAGGCAAATCCTGTGAATAATTGGAATTAATTTCTGGAACATTGTTGATAATTGCGACTGCAACTCGTTTTCTTGCCTCCCACAATTTATATTTTTGGTCTTTTGGTATTAGACATCCAATTCCTACAGATTCTTGATCTGGATTAACTTCTTCTGCTATGCAAATGATTCTACATATTTTTTCAATTAATGGTTCATTCAATTTATAAAATTCCCTATATTAGTTCAGAATAATTTGCTGGTAATCCCAAATCATACGCAGCAAGATTGCTTATGTTTAATAGCACATTTTGATCTTGATTGTCAACAACAGATTTAACAATATTTGTTATTTCTTTTACTTTCTCTAATTTGGGTATATTTTTATTTTTTATTTGTTCAAATGCTGATTTGTATGTTTTTGCTATGACTTTATTTAATTTTGCGGTCTCAGCATTGAAATTTGCTCTGGATGGGCGTTTAATCCATATTGGATTAATGCCTTTGTTAAGATTTTTAATATTAGTTTCTATTTGATCTAAATAATCTGCTTCTTTTAATCCTAAAGTGAAAATTTCTTTGTATGTTTTTAATTTTTTATCATAAGGATACGATACAGTACCTTCTGCGATGATAGTATCATCGTTGAGCATTTTGTGTTTTAATATAGATGCAACACCATTTATAGAAATGGTTAATTCTAATTTGTCGTCAGGTGTTTCTATAGTGCAATTAAAAACATTATTTTTATGAGTAAATGTTTTGCTAAACATATTCTCTCCTTTCTTATTCTCAGACAGAATATAATGTTTTTAATCGAATGTCAATTTATTTTTTGACATGCTTACAAGTTGGGAATGAATTGCACCCTTTGAATTCACCGAACTTCCCTTTACGTGGAACAAGAATATCGCCACAATCTGGACAATAATTATTCTTATCAATGGCGTATTTCCACAAATCCCTAGCGCGTTCCCTCATATTAGGAATGGCATTCATAGTGCGATTAACACGTTTTTCAACTGCCACAGGACGTTCTTTAACAACATCAAAAAGCATTACGCGAATAGCGTCTTCACCAACACCACGACTTTTGCGACATACAATTGAAGAATAAACTCTAACACTGAAGTTAGTTTTTGGAATAAATCGTTCCCAAACACGTTCTGTAGTCCCATCCATCTTGATTTCTGTGAAGCCCATATTTTTTTCGATAACATTCTTAAATGTTTCTACATCGATTGCTACATATCCAGTGGTCATGACAAAATCCTCTGTTGTTCAAAAAACCTCGTCCTTTAGGGCGAGGTAGTTCATGATAGCACACTATGAAATAATGTCAATTGAAATTGCATTTTGAAATAAACAAGTAATCATCAAGTATAGATTCAAATTTTGACAATATAATGTAACCTTTTCTATAATAATAAAAATAGAAAAGGAGAAAAATGGCAAATAATACAGATTATAAAAATTTGGAAAAAATATTGAATACTTCCGGATGTAAAGTAAAGTTTAAAAATAAAGGTAGACGACCAGAGCAAATACGAATTAATTTACATGATAATACAATTGATTTTATGGTTGTACTGAATGAAGCAGGAAAACTGGAGGAAACAGATGTATTACTCTCAAAAGAACATGGAAGTAAATTTTATCTACTATCAACAGATGATAAAATTTATAATATATGCGTAACATCTAAATTGGTAAAACAAAAACAGTACACCCCACAAAATCTTAATATTACTGATAAAAAATATTCAAGTCACATTGAATTAAGTAATGATATTAAAAATGTGTTAAGTGATAATTCGGATGCTTCAAAATTATTAAATAAGGTGATTGATGATGATTTTAATGTGGGAAACATTAATGGTTGTGAACAATATTTAAAAGATTTTGGTGAAATAATTGCTGGAGTATGTATTTTAAAAAAATACGAAGGTAACGGATTCTGGCTTAGATTTCCTGGAAAAGCAAATCATCCTTTAATAGATATAGAAACATCTGATGGAAATTATGCCGTGAAAAGTGCTGGTGGAAGCGGTTCATCTTTAAAAGCATTTTCAAAATACGATGTGGATAATGAAATATTAAAAATATTGGTAAGTAGAAAATCAGGAAAAGAAAAATTTAATGATATTCTTAAATCCAAGTTATTTGCTGTTGATCGTATAATAGGATCATTTCATGGAAAGACCTATGAGCAGTTGGAAAAAGAAGTTGTGACTATGACTTTTGGTGAATATATAAAAACTACAGATATATTTGATGGTATAAATTTACCAGATTTAAATAAAAGTGCAATTAATGGTATTGTATTTGCTATATTTACAAGAATGGCGAATATTTTAAATGGAAATAAAACTGATGAATTACGAAATTTAATAATGAATGAAAATTACAAGTATTTTTGGTTATCAGTTTATAATAACGTATTAAAAATAAATGAATTTGCTTTGAATGAAGTTGATTTTAAATATCATTATTGGGCAAATATAGGAAATCCATTTAATAATCTTCCCGGATTTAAAACTATATTGAGATAATTTTTATATTATTGTATAATTGATGTTTATAATAGGAGAATAAATGGTATATAAAGTATATAATGGCGCAATGGAAGAAAAAGAAATCGAAATTGAAAATAGTAGTATTGATTTATTATTAACTGATCCGCCATATAACATATCTATTGATAATGATGATACTCCATATTTAAATTGGGAAGGAAATACTGTTCATAGACTGGATTTTGATCATGAGAGTGATAATAATTGGGATCAAAAGTCGCAGGTAGAATTTCAATTGCAATTAAATGATTGGGCAAAAGTATGGTCAGATAAACTTAGAAAAAATGGTCAATTTTATATTTTTACTGGCGACAAATATATATCTGACCTGTGGAATGCTCTTGAAAAAAATGGGATGACGCCGAAGAGAGTCATAACATGGAGGAAACCAAATGCTGTCCCATTTAACAGAAAGGCATTGTACATAAGTTCTTGTGAATATATTATTTGGGGCGTCAAGGAAAATGGATCAGGAAATAAGAAAAAAGTATTTAATGCTACACCAGAAATGGGAAATATAGAAACTGATATTATTGAAACTGAAATTTCTGCAGATAAATTATCAAATATTATTCTTAAAAATTCAAGAATTGTATATTCAGAACTATCTGAATTATTTAAAGATGACTATGAATTGATAGTTGATAAAATAATTGAAAAATCAAAAAATGAAATGATTTCTTCCCTTGCTAGAATGCGTCCGGATGAAGTTTCTTACAATAAATCGTTAGAAAAGGCAAAGGCAACATTTGAAATAAGAAAAGCTAATGCGATTGGTGCCGGTAAAGATATTCCGATATTTAAAAATCCTGAAACATTTGATAATAAATTACGATTAGTATTACCGAATATTATAACATATCCAACTGCAACAGGTAGTAATAGAATACATCCAACAGAAAAACCAGTTGGATTATTGAAATATTTCATATCTGTATCAACGAATATTGGGGATACTGTGCTCGATACGTTTGGTGGTAGTGGCTCAACTGGAGAGGCATCACTAATGTTAAAAAGAAAAGTAATTCTTATAGAAAAAGAACAGAAATATTATGATAATATAGTAAATCGCTTAAGTAAATTAAATATAGATTCAAATTTTGACAATAATTGTTCTTAGTTATTATAATAAGGAATATAAATTATAGTAACAAGGAGATAAATGTTATTTACAGAAAAAAGTTTTAGTGAATTGCAATGGTTAGTCGCTAATAAAGGTGGAATGTTACCAACTGGAAATATTATTGAAGAATATATTTCTAGGGTAACACAATCAAGTAATGTTGCAGGAGAAAATATTTTATCTGACATTATTAAATTAAATATTGGATATTCTATAAAATCGCAAAAACAAATTGAGCGTTGTATTAAAAAACCAAAATCTGTTGATTATCACTTTTTTGATATTAATATGAATTATATGCCTGAATTTATAGGTGGTTTAACTTATTTTAAGTTAAAGAAGAATTTCTTCATGATTGAAACTAGACCAAGGGGTGTAACAATACAAGATGGTATAGTTAATTTGGAAGAAAACTTTAAGTTCGCTTGTGAAAGTAAAAAGTTAACGAATATACGAAGTTTAACATATTTATATTCGCCAATATTTGTTAAAGATAATAAAAAATTCGTTGCCATATTATTAATAGACACAGATTATGAAATATATTATAATGAAAGCAACTATAAATTGAACAAGTTTAACATTTCATCAAAAGTTTTGGCAAAAGAATATTTTGTTAAAGATGTATTTGGGAGAGCAATAGTTCCTCTCAAAGAAAAAGAAATGCCGCCAAATCCGAGAGAGTTATTGGATGCGGAAGGTGGAAAAAGCTATTTGGGATTGCAATGATTTATAAAAAAAATAATATAGAAATGTATAATCAAGATACTTTGATTTGGATGAAACAAAGTAATGATAATATAATTGATTTGACTGTAACATCACCACCATATGATGATTTAAGAAATTATAATGGTTATACATTTCCGTTTGAAGATATATGTAAAGAATTATATAGGATTACTAAGCCTGGTGGCGTTGTCATATGGGTTGTTGGTGATGCTGTTAAGGATGGTTCTGAATCTGGAACATCCTTTAGACAAGCCTTATATTTCAAGGAAGTTGGATGGAATTTGCATGATACTATGATATATGCAAAAAACAATCCTATGCCACAAACAGGAAAACGATATGAACAATGTTTTGAATATATGTTTTGTTTTTCTAAGGGAAAACCAACTACTTTTAATCCTATTATGATTCCGGCAAAATATGCAGGAGCAAAAACAGCAAATATGAAAAATAGAGGAAAAGATGGTTCTCTTGACTATGAAAAAAGAGAAAGAAATGAAATGAGAAAAATTGGAAATATATTTTCATATTCAATTGGCGGTGGAATATCAACGAAAGATAAAATAGCATATGACCACCCTGCGATATTTCCTGAAGAACTCGTAAAAGATCAAATTATAACATGGTCCAACGAAGGTGATTTGATTTTTGATCCATTTTTAGGAAGTGGGACAACAGCAAAAATGTCATATTTTTTAGGAAGAAAATTTATAGGAACGGAAATATCTAAGGAATATTTCGATATTGCTGTTAAGCGTTTAGATATGCATGAGAACATATTATTTGATGAAAATTTTTTTGAAAAGGAATAAAATGAAAGAAGTTAAGATAACTGTAACTGGTGGACCCGGAACAGGGAAATCAACAGTAGCATCTGCTGTGGCAAAAGCATTAAAAAATTATGGATTTACTGTTGATACCAATGGAATATGTCAAGACACGCCAGAATTGCGTGAGACCAGATACGATAATTGTAAAAATATAGTCAATGATGTAAAAATCATTATTGAAGAAAAACAAACAGCAAGAAAAATATTATTAGGTTAAAAGGAGGCTGAAGCCTCCTTTTATCCCATAGCATAGCGTAGCGGGGTTGCCTGAGACCTCTTCCTTTAGGTTTGGGTCAGGGCAACATCCGCATAAAATCTATCAAAATATACATCTGTGATAAATATATTATATAAAAGGAAATATAATATGTTTAAATCATTTAAGTATAAATTAAAACCAACACAAGCACAAATACTACAACTTCAACAAATCGGTGGTGGTACAAGATGGCTATGGAATTATATGTTAAATCAAACGATACAACAATATTCTATTGATAAAAAATTCATATTTAAAAATCAAATGATTACACAATTACCACAACTAAAATTACAATACCCTTGGTTACAACAAATACCTTCACAATCCCTACAACAAAAATGTATGGATTTAGATAAAGCACTTAAA
>Ga0007882_10000997_pt1 | contig 16743 bp, 12 predicted proteins | sample CryBogCBH12Aug01_FD_71195 | JGI IMG/M metagenome (GOLD analysis project Ga0007882, IMG submission 71195) | Freshwater microbial communities from Crystal Bog, Wisconsin, USA - CBH12Aug09.1 | ecosystem: Environmental > Aquatic > Freshwater > Lake | place: Crystal Bog, Wisconsin, USA | collected... | reverse complement strand
GCGTGGATCACAAGCCGGCGGGGCTGGCTGACACGCCCTACCTCTCGCGCGCGCTCGGCCTGGAGCCGGAGCTGCGGATCGATCATGCGGTGATCCCGCTGCAGGAGCACGACCGGCTGCTGCTGACCAGCGATGGCGTGCATGGCGCGCTCAGCGCGCAGGCGCTGGAGGAGGTGCTGAACCGGCGGGGCCCGCCCGAATCCGCCGCCGGGCAGATCGTGGACATGGCGCTGGCGGCGGGCTCTGCCGATAATGTCAGCGCGATGGTGATCGACCTCGTGGCCCTGCCCGATGCCGATGGGGCTGGCCTCGCCGCGCTGGCCGCGGGCCTGCCGGTGCCGCCCGCGCCGCAAGTGGGCGAGGTGATCGACGGGCTGGTGCTGGAGCTCCAGCTATCCGATGGCGAGCAAACCCGCGCCTTTGTCGCCCGCCGTCTGGATGATGGCGAGCGGCTGGTCGCCAAATTCCCACGCCCCGAGCGCACAGGCGAACGCGCCGCGCGCGAGGCCTTTGTGCGCGAAAGGCTGATCGCGGCGCGGGTGGATTCGCCGCATATCGTGCGGATCATCGCGCTGGCCCCCGAGGCCCAGAGCCGGGTTTACACGCTGATGCCCTTTTACGACGGCGAAACGCTGGAGGCACGGCTGAAGCGGGGCACGCCCTCCTATGCCGAGGGGCTGAAGATTGCCGCGCAACTGGCGCGCGGGATCATCGCGCTGCACCGGATGGGCATCGTGCACCGCGACATCAAGCCCGATAATGTGCTGGTGGATCAGGATGGCGGCGTGCGCCTCAGCGACTTCGGCGTGGCCCTGATCCCGCAGCTGGAAGAGCTGCGGCACGGCGAGGTGCCGGGCAGCCACGGCTATCTCGCGCCAGAGCTGTATCGCGGCGAAAGGGGCGACGAGGCCAGCGACCAGTTTGCCTTTGGGGCCACGCTCTACCGCCTGTTTACCGGCCAGTTTCCCTTCACCGATCTGCAAACGCTGCAGCGGCCCGGCTATGACAGCCCGGCCGATCCCGCGGCGCTGCGGCCCGATATGCCGGCGTGGCTGGCGCTGGCGCTGCGTCAGTCGGTGCAGGTCGATCCGCGCGACCGTTTTGGCGACATGATCGAAGTGCTGCACGTGCTGGAGCGCGGCAGCGAGCGGGCCTCGCCGCGTCCGCCCGCGCTCTCCATTGCCCAGCGCAATCCGCTATTGCTGTGGCAGGCGCTCTCGCTGGTGTTGGCGCTGGCGGTGATCGGGTTGCTGTTGCGCCGCTAGGTGGTGGGGCGCTGATCGACGCCATTTATTTCCTTGTGGTAAACTTATGTGCAGATTCTTTAGCGCCCCCTCACGGGTTGGCTAAGGCTTGCTGGGAGCAGCATTCCTTTTCAGCTGCTTTGAGATATTGAAAAATAGCGCAAAACTTAAAGAAATAAGGCTGTAATTCCTACTTTCAGCCCAAATTTCCCGGATCGGCCAATTGCTGCATTGCGTCAAACCATGTTGACAGCCAGCCGTCATTATGTTCTCTAAAGAAACTAGATTCACTTTAGGGAAACTTGACGGAGGGTTGCGCATGTCCGAGCTAAGAGCCGATAGTTTAAGTTTCATGGAGGCGATCGGGCAGTCCGTCGCCAATGTTTCTCCTACTCTCACCCCAGCCATCGCCGTCGGCGTGGTCGCTGCCACAGCGGGCACGGCATCGTGGCTGGTATTCCTTCTCGCCACGATCGCGCTGGTCGTGGTCGGCTACAACATTGGCAAGCTGGCCAGCAAAATCTCCGCCGCCGGCTCCTTCTTCCTCTATATCTCGCGCGGGCTAAACCCGGCGCTGGGCATGCTCTCGGGCTGGGCGATGCTGGCCGCCTATGTCACCACCGCCATCGCGCTGACCGCCACCACCGCCCTGTTTGTCCAGTCGCTGATCACCGGGCTGGGCTTCTCGCTGGTGGTGCCGCCCGTGGTGCTCTACGCGATCATTTCGGTGGCCGTGTATTACTTCGCGGTGCGCGATATCCGCTTTTCCTCGCGGCTCGGGCTGGGTCTCGAGGTCATCTCGCTGATCGTGATCGCCATCGTCTGCTTCCTGTCGTGGCAGGCCCATGGCTTTGCCGCCGATACCAAGCAGCTTAGCCTGACCGGCGTCAGCTTCAGCGCGGTTGGCCAATCGATCGTCTTCGGCATTTTCTCCTATGTCGGCTTCGAGAGCGCGGCAACGCTGGGCAAGGAAACCCGCAACCCCAAAAAGGTGATCCCGCGGGCCGTGATCCTCACCCCCATTCTGGCGGGCGCGGTGTTCATCCTCACCACCTATTTCATCGTGCAGGGCTTTGGCGATGATACCACCAAGCTGGGGGCCAGTGCCGGCCCGCTGGCCGATATTGTGCCCGGCAAGGCCAAGGGGCTGACCATCCTTGTGTACATCGGCGCGGCCGTCAGCATGTTTGCCTGCGCGCTGGCCTCGATCAACAGCTTCTCGCGTATTCTCTTCTCGCTGGGCCGCTATCAGATTGTGCACAAGACCATGGGCAATGTGCATGCCAAGCATCAGACCCCTTACGCGGCCGTGGCGATCGGTGTGATTATCAACTTTCTGGTTTGCGCGGCCTTCGCGGCGCATGCCTACACCGATCTGCTGGGCTGGTTCGGCACGCTCGCCAGCTTTGGCTTTATCTTCGTCTACTTCCTCTGCTCGCTCGCCTCGCCGGCTTTGCTGCGCAAGACGGGGGAGGCCACGCTCATGGTCTGGGTCATGGGCGGGCTGGGCTGCGTGCTGATGCTGTTCTCGCTGGCTGGCAGTCTCTATCCGGTGCCGGCGGCGCCGCTGAACTATCTGCCCTATGGCTTCGCCGCCTATATGCTGCTGGGCGTTGTCTGGTTCTACATCCTCAAGGGCAGGCTTCCCGAGGCGGCGCTCTCGATTGAGCACGACCTCGAAGGCTTGGTCATGGGGCAAAAGTAACCCGCATTTTCTAATATACTATCCCGGTCTTTAGCATCCGGCCCCGGCACAACCGGGGCCGGATTGCTGTTTGGGGGGGTAATCAGAAAGGCCCTTGCGGAAATTGCTTTGACCGCTGCTATCACGCTACAAGGGCGGTTGGCAGCTCCGCAAAGGGGAGAGGGGGATGAGCTTGGCGCAAACCATTCAGGCGGCGCGGCGGCAGTCGCTCTCGGCGATGCTGCGGCGGTCTGCCGCGCGGCATGGTGATCGCCCCGCGATCCTGTGTGGCGATACGCGCTGGAGCTATGCCGAGTTCAACCACATCGTCGACAGGCTTGCCGCCGGGCTGAAGCAGCACGGCTTGCTGCCGGGCGAGCGGGTGGCGATCCTTGCCCGCAACAGCCACGCCTTCATGGCCCTGCGCTTCGCCATCGCCCGCGCCGATGCCGTGCTGGTGCCGATCAACTTCATGCTGAACGCGAGCGACGTGCGCTATATCCTCGATCATTCGGGCGCGCGGGTGCTGTTTGCCGATGCGACCACCATCGAAGTGGCCAGGGCCGCTGCGCCGGACACGATCGAGAGCCTGTTCGGCATCCCCGGCGAGAGCGATGGGCCGCCCGCCGGAGTGCCCTCGTGGCAGGAATTGCTGCGCAACGAAGGGGTGCAGCATGAAACGCGCGGCGGCGACGATCTGCTGCAGATCATCTACACCAGCGGCACGGAATCGCGGCCCAAGGGGGCGATGCTCTCGCACAATAGCGTGCTGTGGGAATATCAGAGCTGCGTCATCGATTGCGAGTGGACGCGCGACACGGTGGCGCTGCACGCCATGCCGCTGTTTCACTGCGCCCAGCTCGATTGCATGATCGGCCCGGCGCTGCAGGTGGGCGGGGCCAATATCATCACCGGCACGCCCGGCGCGGAGAATATCCTCGCTCTCTTGGCGCGGCATCGGGTCAGTTCGTTCTTCGCGCCGCCCACGGTGTGGATTGCCCTGCTGCGCTCGCCCGGCTTCGAGCAGAGCGAGCTGGGCGCGCTGACCAAGGGCTATTATGGCGCGTCGATCATGCCGGTGGAGGTGCTGCGCGAGCTGCGCGAAAGGCTGCCGGCGCTGCGCTTGTGGAATCTCTACGGCCAGACCGAAATCGCTCCGGTGGCCACTATCCTGTTCCCCGAGGAGCACGCGGCAAGGCTCGGCTCGGCGGGCCGCCCCACGCTGCATGTGGAAACGCGGGTGGTGGATGAGGCCATGTCCGATGTGGCCCCCGGCGAGGTAGGCGAAATCGTCCATCGTTCGCCCCATTTGCTGAGCGGCTATTGGCGCGACCCCGAGCGCACGGCGGAGGCCTTCGCGGGCGGCTGGTTTCACAGCGGCGATCTCGGCCTGTTCGATGCGGAGGGCTATCTCAGCGTGGTCGATCGCAAGAAGGATATGATTAAATCTGGCGGCGAGAATGTTGCCTCGCGCGAGGTGGAGGAGGTGCTCTATCGCCACCCGGCGATCAGCGAGGCGGCGGTGATCGGCCTGCCCGATGCCAAATGGATCGAGGCGGTGAGCGCGGTGATCGTGCTGCGCGCGGGCGCGAGCGCCAGCCATGCGGAAATCATCGCCCATTGCGCGGCGCATCTGTCCCACTTCAAGGTGCCCAAGCGCCTCTTCTTCCATGGCCAGCTGCCCCGCAACGCCAGCGGCAAAATCCTAAAGCGCGAACTGCGCCTGACGCTACTGGAACGGGGCGCTGATAGATAAACCGCCCTTCCTTCAGCGTGGCCACCACGTGCAGCCGCATCAGCTCCTCGCGCGGGAGGCTCAGCGGATCGGCATCGAGGATCACCAGATCGCCCAGCTTGCCCGGCTCCAATTTGCCCTTCAGCGCCTCTTCGTGGATTTCAACCCCGATGGCTCGCTCGATCTGCTGCTGCAGGCCGATGATCCGGGGGCCGACAAACACGCCAACTGGCTGCCCGTGCCGCGCGAGGCCTTCAACCTCACCCTGCGGCTCTATCGCCCCGCGCCCGAGGCGCTGAATGGCGAGTGGCCCTTGCCGGTGATCGAGCTGCTACCGGAAAAGCCCAGCGGAGGGTGAGGGGGCCTGCTGCGCCTCACCCAAGGGCAGGCTGGTGGAGCCGGGGCCGGGGTGAGAGGCGCGGCGGATCAGTTGCTCCAGCAGGAGCAGGCCAAAAGGCCATTCGCCTAGGCCGGAATCGGCGTTAATGTGGCCCACCTTCCCGGCATCGGCGAAGGTGGCCCCCCACTGGCGGGCGAGTTTTACCGCGGCCCTGTAGCCCATGTAGTGATCGTTGTGGCTGCCGATCAGGATCGTGGGAAAGGGCAGCGGCTCCCTCGGGATGGGCGCGAAGCTGGCCACGCGCGGATCGTCCAGCCGCTGATCCACCTCGGGCGGGGCCACCAGCAGCGCCCCGCGCACCTTGCTGGCAATGCTGGAACGCTCCAGCTGCGCCCACCAGGCGACGGTGAGGCACCCCAGCGAATGCGCGGCGAGGATCACCGGCCGGTCTGCCGCGTGGATGGCGTGGTTGAGCTTGTTCACCCAGGTGTTGCGGTGGGGCATATCCCACATTCCGAGGTCCACCCGCTGGCAATCGTCGCGGCGCTGTTCCCACAGCGTTTGCCAGTGATCGGGCCCACTGTTGTTCAGCCCCGGAACGATCAGCACCAGCGGCTTGGCCGCGGTCGTGTTCTCCTGTTCCAGAGCCATCGGTTCGCCTTTCGTTTGCTGCGTTTCGCAGGGGGCCGCCACAGGCAGCGCCTGTCGCCGCCTATATATCTCAACTAAAATAGTAGACAATTAATAATGGCTGAACCCCGCGATAGTCCAGCTTGCAGGCGAGGCAGGACTCCCGCCGTCCCCGGTGCGGTATCGAGGACGGCGGGAGGGCGATCATGGCGAGGGTTTCCCGGCTTATGCCTTGGTCGCAGTCTGTGTGGGGGCCGGGATGGTTTTGACCTTATCGGGCGCAACCTTATCCGGCGTGTTTACCTTCACGAACAGCTGCCAGGACGAAATAGCCAGCACCGTGGCGAGCAAGGGGCGCAGCACCTTTTCCGGCGCGTGCGTGGAGAGCAGGCTGCCGACGATAACGCCCGGAATCGAGCCGACCAGCAAATTGGTCAGCAGCACGCCATCGACATCGCCGATGATCCAATGGCCAATGCCCGCGATCAACGTCAGCGGCACGGCATGGGCGATGTCCGAGCCGACGACGCGCACCACCGGTAGCTTGGGATACAGCAACAGCAGCACCGTCACGCCGATCGCGCCCGCACCCACCGACGAGACCGACACCGCCACGCCAATCACCGCGCCCAGCAAAACCGTGCCGATCACCACCTTGAACGGCGGATCGAGCGGCTCAATATCGGCGGCGAAGCGGATCAGCCAGTTGCGGAAGATCACCGTCAGCGCGGTCACCGCCAGCAGGATGGCCAGCGTGTAGAGGATCACATGCTGCGCCGATTTGCCGACATGGCCGTAATGCGCCAGCACCGACAGCGTGATAATCGCGGCGGGCACGCTGCCATAGGCCAGGCGGCGCACCACTTTCCATTCCACCGTATCGCGCCAGCCATGCACCCCCGTGCCGGTGATCTTGGTGATTGAGGCATAGAGCAGGTCGGTGCCGACGGCGGTTTGTGGCGCAACGCCGAACAACAGCACCAGCAATGGCGTCATCAGCGCGCCGCCGCCAACCCCGGTAAGGCCGACCAGCAGGCCAACGAATGCACCTGCCACCGCGTGCAGCAGGTCTATATGTTGAATGAAATGCATGATTTTCTCCCCAGTTTGGCCATGGGCCATAGCCCTGTGGCAGAAGTTGCTTCCCGCCCTGCCGGGCGTGGTGGTTCAGCCTTGCGGCAGGGCCCCCTTGAAGGCGATTTCGCTCAGCGGTTGGCGTGGGCTCGGAAACTCGCGGGCGCGCAGGCCCTCGGGCAGGCTGGCGGGATCGCCGATCCGGCCGATGGCGATGGCGGCCTCGATCTTGTAGCGCCCCCCGCTGCCCAGCACTTGTGCGGCGCGACCATGATCGAACCCGGCCATGGCATGGGCGTGCAGGCCCAGTTTCGTTGCCTGAAGGGCCAGCAGGCCCCATGCCGCGCCAGCATCAAAGCTGGCGGTGGTGGCGGGCCCCGGCTCGTTCTTGCCCGGCGGCGTGAACAGCGTGTCGGAAAGGACATAGACCAGCGCCGAGGCATTTTGCGCCCAGGCGAGGTTGAAAGCCAGCAGCGTGGTGAGCAGCGCCTCCCACGGCGGCGTGCCGCGCAGGCCATAGACGAAGCGCCACGGCTGGGCATTGTAAGCGGATGGCGCCCAGCGCGCGGCCTCCAGCAGGGTCAGCAGCGCCTCTTCGCTCAACCCCGAGCCATCAAAGGCGCGCGGCGACCAGCGCTCGAGAAAGGCGGGATCGATGGGGTGATCGGCAAGCCGGGGGGCGGAAAGGGGCGCGGTCATACGTCGTTACACTCCGATGCGGCACCACGGGGAGTGGAGCCGACGGGGTGGGGGAGAGGAGCCACCCCGTCGAACAATTAATATCTACCTATATGGTTGAGATTTGTCATACAATCCTTCATTGGAGTCAAAGAAGAAATTCTTGGAACGTTGCGCAGGGTGGTGGTGATGAGCAAGCAGGGTGCCGCAGAGCTGCCGGTGGCGATTGTCGGAGCTGGATTTTCCGGCACTTTGCTGGCGGTAAACCTGCTGCGTCTGGGCGCGCGGGTGGTGCTGATCGAGCGCGACGAGGGCTATCTTGCCAAGGGCGTCGCCTATGGCACGCGACGGGCAGAGCATCTGCTCAACGTGCGCGTCTCGAATATGAGCGCCTACCCCGACGACGCCGACCACTTCCTGCGCTGGATGGGCTTCGATACCGCCGATCAGGCCAACCGTTTTGTTCCCCGCCTCACCTATGGCCATTATGTCCACGAGCAGTTTGTGGCGGCCCTCTCTGCCGCGCCTGATCGGCTTCAGGTGATCGGCAAGGAGGCCTTGGCGCTGCGCGACGACGGCGACGCGGTGGCGGTGCCCCTGGCCGGGGGCGAGACCGTGCGGGCGCGGGCGGCGGTGCTGGCGCTGGGTAATTTCCCCCCGCCGCCCTTCCCGCCCTTCGCTGGCCTGCCCGAGAACCACTATTTCCCCAACCCATGGCACCCCGGCGCAACGGAGAACCTCGATGCGGTCGAGCATATCCTGCTGCTGGGCACTGGGCTGACCGCGATCGATGTGGTGCTGTCGCTGGAAACCGCCGGCTATCGCGGCAAGATCACCGCCCTGTCGCGCCGGGGTCTTTCGCCGCGTGCCCATGCCGATCGCGGCCCGGTGGTGGGGGCGGTGGCCTGCCCCGAGGCGCGCGGATCGCGGCTGGTGCGCCATGTGCGCGATAGGGTGCGCTATGTCGGCTGGCGCGCGGCCATCGACGAGCTGCGGCCCCACACCCAAAGCCTGTGGCGGCGGCATGACGAGGCCGCCCAACGCCGCTTTCTGCGTCATTTGCGCCCATGGTGGGATGTGCATCGCCACCGCCTCGCCCCGCAGGTGGCCGAGCGCATTGCCGCGCTGGAGGCCGAGGGGCGGCTGGAATTCATTGCCGGCAAGGTGAGCGGGGCCAGCGAGGCAAACGGGCAGGTGGCGGTCACGTGGCGGCCACGCGGCGCAGGCGCGGAGCAAAGCCTGACGGTGGGGCGGATCATCAATTGCACCGGCCCGGCGGGCGATGTCACCCGCGCCACCCTGCCCTTGTTGCGCGATCTGCTAGCGGCGGGGCGTATTCGGCCCGATGTGCACCGCCTCGGCCTCGATGTCGATCACTCGGGGCGGGTGAAGGATGCCGGGGGACGCCCGCAAGACCGGCTGTTCGCGGTGGGCCCGATCACCAAGGGCGAGGCGTGGGAAATTATCGCCGTGCCCGATATCCGCCGTCAGGTGTGGAATCTGGCGCGGCTGCTCACATCAAGCCACTGGATCGGCGGCGAAGGCCTGTAGGCGGCCGACAGGAACGCCCTGTCGGCCTGCCCATTTACAGCATCCGCACCACGCGGATCAGCGCGTCAACATCCCCCAGCGTGTTGTAGAGGCCAAAGCTGGGCCGCACCGTCGCCTCCACGCCCATGCGCCGCAGGATCGGCTGGGCGCAGTGGTGCCCGGCGCGGACCGCGATGCCCTCGCGGCTGAGTGCCTGACCAATGGCCGGCACACTGTGGCGATCCATCACGAAGGAGATGACGCCCGCGCGCTGCACCGGCTCGCCGATGATCTTCACGCCCGGAATCTGGCGCAGCTGCATCTCGGTATAGGCGAGCAGCATATGCTCATGGGTGCAGATACCCTCGCGGCCGATGGCCAGCACATAGTCCAGCGCGGTGCCAAGGCCCACGGCATCGGCGATATTGCCGGTGCCCGCCTCGAACTTCATCGGCGCGCCATGATAGCGGATATGCTCGAAGGTGACGTCCTCGATCATATTGCCGCCACCCTGCCACGGCGGCATGGAATCGAGCAGCGCGGAGCGGCCATAGAGCGCGCCAATGCCGGTGGGGCCATAAATCTTGTGGCCCGAGAACACGAAGAAATCGGGATCGAGCAGCTTCAGATCAAGCGGCATATGCGACACGCTCTGCGCGCCATCGAGCAGCACCACCGCGCCCGCCGCATGGGCCAGCTCGATCATCGCCTTGGCCGGGGTAACCGTGCCCAGCGCGTTCGATACCTGCGTGAAGCCGACGAACTTCACCCCGCCGGTCAGCAGCTTGGCATATTCGTCGAGGCGGATATCGCCGCGATCATCCACCGGGGCGACGCGGATTTCGAAGCCCAACTCTTGGCTGAGGCGCACCCACGGCACGATATTGGCGTGGTGCTCCAGCTGCGAGAGGATGATGGCATCGCCCGCCCGCAGGTTCTGGCGGCCCCAGCTTTGCGCCACGAGGTTGATGGCCTCGGTGGTGCCCCGGGTGAAGACGATATTCTCGGCCGATTCCGCGCCAAGGAAGCGCGCCACCGTCTCGCGCGCGCCTTCGTAGGCGTCGGTCGAGCGGGCGGCGAGTTCGTGCGCGGCGCGGTGGATATTCGAGTTCTCGTGGGCATAGAAGCACGAGAGCCGATCGATCACCGCCTGCGGCTTTTGCGTGGTCGCGCCATTATCCAGCCATACCAGCTGCTTGCCGTTCACCCGCTCGGAAAGGATCGGGAAATCGGCGCGGTAGTGGCGCACATCATAGCCGGAAAGGCCGTCCGATGCCGGCACGCTGGCCGGCAGGGCCGAGGCAACAGGCGCATTGAACGGATTGGCCGGCTGGATTTCCGGCATGGCGGGCAGGCCCTCGCCGGTGAGGAAATAGAGGCTGTCGGCCTGGCCCACGGGAGCCGCGCCGATACCCTTGCCCATGCCCGAAGACGGGGCGGAAGGTGCCAGCAACGAGGCAGGATCGAAGCCTACAAGGCCGAGGCCGGTGTCATCGGCGAAAGGCAGGGCATCAAGGCCCGAGACGCTGGTGGTGGCGCCTGGTCCGGCATTGGGCCCGGCATTGGGCAGAGAGGCTGCCGGCGCGGCGGGCGCACTGGATATCTGCGCGAGGGGAACAATCCCCGGCAGGTTTTCCGCCAGCCGGGCGGCATCGGGCAAGCCCGCCGTGGCCCCAAAGCCCCCCACCGCCGGCGGAGAGTTCAGCCCCGGCGGGGTGGCCCCGGGCAAAGGCGCGCCAGTGGCCGGGGTGAAGGAGGCTGGCTCCTCCCCCGGAAGCGCCGCGAACAGGGCGCTGGCAATTCCCGCCAGCGCCTGTTCGTCGGCACTCAGCCCTGCTCCGGGCAGGCTCAGCGCATCAGGCATAGTTGTAGGTGTGATAGAGGTCGACATCGACGTCTTCCAGCACCGCCAGCGCGTCGTCGGTCAGCACGGCCAGCGAGCAGTAGAGCGAGACGAGGTAGGAGGAGATCGCCTTGTTGTTGATGCCCATGAAGCGCACCGACAGGCCGAGGCTCTGCTCGCCCGGCAGATTGGGCTGATACAGGCCGATCACGCCCTGCTTGGCCTGACCCGTGCGCAGCAGCAGGATCTTGGTCTTGCCCTTTTCGATCTTCACCTTGTCGGAGGGCACCAGCGGGATGCCGCGCCAGGTGATGAAGGGCGAGCCGAAGATGTTGATGGTTGGCGGCGGCACGCCACGGCGGGTGCACTCGCGGCCAAAGGCGGCGATGGCGCGGGGGTGGGCGAGGAAGAAAGCGGGCTGCTTCCACACCTTGGCCAGCAGTTCGTCGAGATCGTCGGGGGTGGGGCGGCCATCACGGGTCTTGATGCGGTGGCCCTTGGCGGAATTGGCGAGCAGGCCATATTCCGTATTGTTGATCAGCTCGGATTCCTGCCGCTCCTTGATCGTCTCGATGGTGAGACGCAGCTGCTCGGCAACTTGGTTGTAGGGCACGGAATAGAGATCGGCGACGCGGGTATGCACCTCGACCACGGAGTTAACCGCGCTGAGCAGGATCTCGCGGGGGCTTTCCTCGTAGTCGACAAAAGTCTGCGGCAGGCTGCGCTCGTCGCGGCCAGAGCACTCGACGTCGATGGTGCTGTCTTCCTTGACCTTGTTCAGGCGGAAGATACCGGCCTCGACCGGCACCCACTCCAGAAAATGGGTGAGCCAGCGTGGGGTAATGGTGGGAAGTTGAGCGGTAGTCTTGGTGGCATTGGCAAGCTGGCGCGCGGCCACATCGCCCAGCGCCGTAGGCGCGATGGGTTGATCGGTCATGAGACCCCCGTTGTTTCAAAATGTGAAGGGAAGGGGGCCTGCCCTCGTGGGCTCGGCCGTGCCCAAGACAAAGCCTTGGTGTGGCGGCTTGTTAGGCGTTCGAGCGGGGCGAGTCAACTTTATCTTGTAAAAACAAATCTCTACAAGATAGATTGATTTTGTCGAGGCCTGCTATCTGGCTGAAATATCATCGCGTAAGGCTGGTTTGGGAATGTGCATGGCGCTGTGGTGTGGAGCGCTATCGCGGCTGGATGGTGGGCGGATAGGCGTCCAAACCCACAAGGGCATCACCCAATTTTCTGAAATTGAACCGTTGACTGGCGTGGCTATGTCCCCGACGAACACCCACGCGCCAGCCTGTGACCCGGCCGACCCGAACATCAAGGACAATGCCCATGCAAAAGCGTCAACTGGGAACCAGCGGTCTCGAAGTATCGGCCCTTGGCTTGGGCTGCATGGGGCTGAGCTTCAGCTATGGCTCGCCGGTGGCGGAGGCCGATGGCATCGCCCTCATCCGCGCGGCGGTGGAGCACGGCGTGACCTTCTTCGACACCGCCGAGGTCTATGGCCCCTTCACCAACGAGGAACTGGTGGGCAAGGCGCTGGCCCCGCTGCGCGAGCAGGTGGTGATCGCCACCAAATTCGGCTTTGCCGGTTCGCCACCCCGCCCCAGCGCCGGCCTCGATAGCCGCCCCGCGAGCATCCGCGCCGCCTGCGAGGGGTCGCTCAAGCGGCTGGGGGTGGAGTGCATCGATCTGCTCTATCAGCACCGCGTGGATCCCGCCGTGCCGATCGAGGATGTGGCTGGCACGGTGAAAGAGCTGATCGCCGAGGGCAAGGTGAAGCACTTTGGTCTCTCGGAAGCGGGCGTGGATAACATTCGCCGGGCCCATGCCGTGCAACCGGTGGCTGCGGTGCAGAGCGAATATTCGCTGTGGTGGCGCGAGCCCGAGGCCGAGGTGCTGCCGACGCTGGAGGAGCTCGGCATCGGCTTTGTGCCGTTCAGCCCGCTCGGCAAGGGCTTCCTCACCGGCGCGATCAATGCGGACACCGCCTTTATCGCCAGCGACCTCCGCAACAATGTCCCCCGTTTCGATGTGGAGAACCGGGTGGCCAATCAGGGGCTCGTCGCCAAGCTGCGGGAAATGGCCGAGGCGCGTGGGGCCACTCCGGCCCAGATCGCGCTGGCCTGGCTGCTGGCGCAAAAGCCGTGGATCGTGCCAATTCCCGGCACCACCAAGCTGCACCGGCTGGACGAAAATCTGGGCGCCGCCGATCTTAGCCTCAGCGTCGAGGATCTGGATCTTATCGCGCAGGCCCTGTCGGCGATACCGGTGCAGGGCGACCGCTATTCGCCAGCGCTGATGGCGCTGACCAACCGCTGAGGCTGCTCAGGCGTTGGCGGCGGGCATGGTCTCGTCGATAGGCAGCACATCCACCGCCACGCGCAGCGTTTGCCCTTCGCTGCCGTGAAACACCCCATCGACCGGGGCCACATCGGCATAGTCGCGGCCCATTGCCACCAGAATGTGATCGCCCGCCGCCACCAGATTATTGGTGGGATCAAAGCCGATCCAGCCCAGCGCCTCGCCGCACCACACATTGACCCAGGCGTGCATCGCGTCGCAGCCCACCAGACGCGCGCGCCCCGGTGGCGGAATGGTGCGTAGATAGCCGCTGACATAAGCGGCGGGGATGCCATGCGTGCGCAGCGCGGCGATCATGATATGCGCGAAATCCTGACACACCCCGCGCCGCTGACGAAAGGCCTCTATCGGCGGGGTTTCGGTTTTGGTGGCGTCGCTGTCATAGGCGAATTGGCTGTGGATGGCTTGGCACAGGGCTTGGGCTGCCTGCAAAATGCCACTGCCGGGGATGAGATAGGGCTGGGCCCATTCACCAATTTCCGCGCTGATCCGCACGATCTGCGAGGTGAACAGATAGGGCGATGGGGCAAACTTCGAGAGATCGCGGCTGGCGCAGGCCGCCCGGCGGATTTCGGCCAGCGGCGGGCAGGGGCCGGCGAGGTTTACGGCGGCCGGGGCAACCTCGATTGAAAAAGAGCTGTCGATGCGCAGCGAGGCGATCGGCTCGCGCAGCAACAGGCGGTGCGCGTTGACGACATAGGGCCCCTCCACCCGCATGATCGAGCCGGGGTGGGGCGTGACGTTCAGGCGATAGTCGAACAGGCGCTGCCCAGGCCAGATGGTGGGTTCGAGCCGCACGTTGAACCGGGCGAGGCGAACCACCGAGGCATAGCGGATATCCGTGAGGTGATGGACGCGGAAGATCATCCCAGCAGGCTGCCCTGCGCGCTGCGGTCGGGCCGCTCGATCGGCAGGAAATAGCGCTGCGACAGGGCATCGGACAGCGCCAGCAGCCTGACCTCCAGCCCCTGCAGCACTTTGCCCATCACGCTCTCGGCCTCAAGGCTTTGCAGTTCGGCCAGCATGGCGCGCGTGTCGCGCAGCGGCCGCTCGGGCACGCCATCTTCCACCAGCGCGGGCAATTCGGCGAGATGCTCGGCGATGCGGGCGATCTGAAACTTCAGCGAGCGGGGATTATGCGGATCGAGCAGCACCAGATCGATCACCGGCGCCCGCATCGGCCCGGTGAGATAGCGGCTGCGATAGACGATCTGGCTGTCGCACAGATCGAGCAGCGCGCTCAGATCGTCCACCTCGCTCTGCTCTCCCGCAAATTGCCGGGCGAGGCGGGCGGTGTTGAGCGCACGCTCCAGCCTGCGGCCGATATCGAGGAAGCGCCAGGCCGGGCTCCGCAGCATATTTTCCGCCGCGAGGCCCGATAGCGCACTCCACCGCTCGATCAGCATATTCGAGGTGTTGAGCTGCGATTCGGTGCGGTGCGCGTCGAACAGCGGCACCGGCCGGTTGGCCACGCGCCAGAAATCGGTGGACATGCGATCGCGCAGGCCCCGCCCAATCTCGCGGCTGCGGGTGGTGAGGGTGGAAACCCCGCCCGGCAGATGCCCCTCGCCCAGCGCCGCGCCGCATATCTGCGCGAGGGGCAGCTTGGCCTGCTTGGCCGCAATCGCGCCCCACTGCACCAGAATATCGACAAGGCGGGCGATGGTCTTGGGCCCGCGCCCGGCCCCGCCATCCACCTCGATCGGGCTGCCCAGCAGGCAGCGGATCACGCGCAAGGTCATCTCCGTGCGCTCGCCATAGCGGCTGAACCAGTAGAGATTGTCGGCGGCCTGGCTGGAGAGAATGCCGCCGCTGCGCCGGATCGCGGGGGAAACGCCGGCCCCCAGCAGGCTTTCCTGGCTCACCGGCACCTCATCCACCACGCAGACATCGGCGGAAAGATCGCCGCTGCCCATCAGCGAGGTATGCAGCTCTCCCGATGACGAAAGCCGGGCAAAACCGCCGGGCATCACCTGCCAATTGCCTTGCCCATCGCGGGCGACAAAGGCGCGCAACGTGAAGGGGCGGGGCACAAAGCGGTCTTCGATCAACACCGGGCTGGTCGAGAGATTGACGATTTCCTGACCACAGAAATCTATCGGGCGCTGCGCCATGGCGGCAAACAGCGACTCTTTCTCCGCCGCGCTGAACTGCGCCCCGGCGCGGGTGCGTCCGCCCGCCAGTCCCTCGACATGCCCGCCAAAGGCCGAGCTGATGACGAGATTGTCGAAGCGGCTTTTGACGATGCCGGCTTCGCTATCCTGCCCGCACCACCAGGTGGCCACGTTAGGCAGCTGCAGGCTGGTGCCCAGCAGTTTGGTGGCCAGCCGGGGGATGAAGGCCGAAAAGGCGCGCGATTCGACCACGCCAACGCCCGGCCAATTGGCCATGGTCAACCCGCCCCGCGACCACGCCTGAAACAGATCGGGCACACCGATCTGCGAGTGCACGTCGAAGGCCAGCGGGTCGATATGCTGGGTATCGATCCAGCGCCACAGCGCGTCGATGCGCTTGGGCCCGGCGATGGTGCGCACGAACAGCTTGTCGCCGATCACCGTCAGGTCGCGCCCCTCCACCAGCGGCAGGCCGAGATAGCGCGCGAGATGCGCCTGCTCGGGATAGCTCTGGTTGTAGCGGCCCGCGGTGAGCAGGGCGATGCGCGGCTCGTCGCGATGGCAATCGGCGGCGATGCCCCGCCGCAGATCGCCATAAAAGCGGGCGTGGCGGCGGGTGTTGATTTCGGAAAGCAGCGAGCCGGTGCTGCGCGACATCGCCAGCCGGTTTTCCAGCGCGTAGCCAATGCCGGTGGCCAGCCGCGTGCGGTCGGCCAGCACCCGCCATTCGCCATCGGGCCCGCGCGCCAGATCGGCGGCATAAACATGCAGATAGTGCCCGCCGCTGGGCTTCACGCCCACCATCTTGCGCGCAAAATGCCCGCTGCCCGATACCACGGCGGCGGGCAGATGCCCCTCTGTCACCAGTGTTTGCGGGCCATAAATATCGGCGAGGATGGTTTCGAGCAAATCGGCACGCTGCGTCAGCCCCTCTGCCACCGCGTCCCATTCCCGCGTGCCGATCAGCAGCGGCATGGGGGCAAGCGGCCAGGCGCGCTCATCCTCGTCGCCGGTCAGGCGGAAGGTGAGGCCAAGCTCCTGAATCTCGCGGGCCACCTGCTCGGCGATGGTGCCGTGGGGGCTGTGCGAGAGCTGGAGCAGGCGCGAGGCCACCCTGACCCATTTCGCCGCCACCTCGGGCCGGGCATCGGCATAGAGATCGCCACGCGGGGAGGCCGGGGCATAGTCGCCCAGAACGCCTGCAAGAGTGGGTGCTTCCCGCATCATTGTGGTTTGCTCGATTCCATCGGCCTTCGCGCCATCACTTAACTATGGCGCGAAGGCCGTCGCAGGTCGAGCGTCATGGGGAATTCTCCGGGCAGTTCTTCGGGCGGGATAGCCACGGTGCCGGGGGTATGGCCATGATTTTGAAACCGGGCCTTGCGGCGCGCTTCGGCCTCATAGCTGTTGACCGGCACATCATCATACGACCGTCCGCCTGGATGCGCCACATGATAGACGCAGCCGCCCAAGGATCGCCCATTCCAGGTGTCGAGAATGTCGAAGG
>Ga0007882_10000996_pt1 | contig 16754 bp, 16 predicted proteins | sample CryBogCBH12Aug01_FD_71195 | JGI IMG/M metagenome (GOLD analysis project Ga0007882, IMG submission 71195) | Freshwater microbial communities from Crystal Bog, Wisconsin, USA - CBH12Aug09.1 | ecosystem: Environmental > Aquatic > Freshwater > Lake | place: Crystal Bog, Wisconsin, USA | collected... | reverse complement strand
GATCGGCATGGGCTGGCGGGTTCTAGTCGTCTGGGAATGTGAAGTGAGTGGGCCGGACCTCGGTCAGCGGCTCCGGGAATTCATCGAATCGCCGTAGGTGTATCTGCTACATAATGCCGGTTATTCCTGGCTTGGAAACCTGTGTTTGTTAGGAAGATCGGCGTGTGTCGAGGTCGCCCGGGGTCACCACCATCGAAAAATTATATTTCCGTTTGTGGTGAAAATGCCTATATTTCATCAAATGGCAAACATCCCTCATAGCGAGATCCAACAACCAACGGCAGTCGATCAGGTGGACGCTGGGCTCACCATTTCCAAGGAGTTGGCGGAGGCGGCATTGGCGCCGTCGACGAGAAAGGTGTACCGCCGCGCCTTCGCGCAGTTTTCGGCGTGGTGCGAGGAGCAGGGTATAGAAGCGCGGCCGGCCACCGCGGCGGGGGTCGCTTCCTACATCGGCACCCTGCACAGTCAGGGTCTGACGCCGAGTCGCATAGCGGTCATTGTAGCAGCCATCGGGTATCATCATCGCGAGGTCAAGGTCCAGGATCCGACCGTAGACCCAGAGATCCTGATGGTGCTAAGGGGCACCAGACGGCGGGATGCGGGACGGAGCAAGCGCAAGGCCCGGGCGCTCCTGGCGCAGGGGATAGACGGGCATGACAGCGACATTCAACGAATGGCCGCGACAATGCCCGGTGCCGATCTGGTCGCCCTTCGGAATCGAGCCCTCCTGTTGCTGGGGTTTGCCGGCGCGTTCCGGCGGTCTGAGTTGGCCGGCCTGGCGGTCGGCGATCTCGACTGGCGGCCCGACGGTCTTGTCGTCGTGCTGCGCCGAAGCAAGGCCGACCAGGAAGGCACCAGGCCGGTCCGCAAGGCTATTCTCCCCGGCGAAGTCCTTTGCCCTATTCACGCCTTGAAAAGTTGGCTCGCTGCCCTCGAAGCGGCAACAGGACGCGAGGGTCGATGTAATGGAGCCGTAAATCGCGGGGCGCTGCCGGTCTTTGTCAGTTTTGGGACGAAGCCAAAACGACAGGCTGATGGAACGGTCATCCATGTCAGTTATCCGAAAAGTACAGCGATGTCGGATCAGGTCATCAATCAGGTGCTGAAGGCTGCGGCTGCGGCTGCAGGAATCGACCCGTCCATGGTCTCCGGGCACAGTCTCCGGAGAGGCTACGCAACGTCATCGGCGATTGCCGGAAACGATGTTGCCGGGATCCGTGACCAGCTCGGCCACTCGTCGGTGCAGATGACGATCAGCGAATATGTCCAACCGGCAGAGCAACTAAGGAAAAAGAACTTCCGCAGTCTGCTTTAAATGCCCAAGCCGATTGAATTGGTCACCTCAGGCGGACGTGAGAGCGCCGCTATATTTAAGGCCTGCCCTCGGCCAGGACACGGGCATAACCGGGCGAATCATTCAACAAGGAACGAGCGATTGCCAAATCACCATTGGCGCCGGCCCGGGAGGATGCTGGACAGGCCAGCCGCAGCTTCTGGCGAGTGGTGATGTCGTCGACAGTAACGCGTCTCCACGCCTCAAAAACCGACCTTCCTGGCGAGGGAGCCACAGTGCAGACATTAGGCAGGACGCCGAGGCCATCTATCGGATATCCGCTGGGGCTATAAAAACGCGCGACCGTGAGAGTAAGAGTGACCTCCTCCGGCAAGGGAATGACAGCTTGAACCGTGCCCTTTCCGAAACTTGTGGTGCCAATCAGGACGGCCCGGCCGCGATCCTGCAGGGCTGCGGCCAGGACCTCAGCGGCCGACGCCGATTGCCCGTCTATAAGCACCACTAAAGGTGCTTCCTCCTTTGGTACCGGCGAATTGCCTTCAAAAGAACGGTTGGCATCTTGGGTGCGCCCCGACGTAGTCACAATCACGCCACTGCCAAGGAAACGCTGGGCGGTGAGAACAGCTTCATCTATCGGTCCCCCCGGGTTACCCCGAAGGTCCAGAATAAGCCCGCGGAAACCCGGCATTGTCGCGGCCCTGCCAACTAATTCCTGAACCCTGCCAGCAGTGCCGTTCGTAAAGCGCGAAATTGTAATGAGCGCAATCCCGCTCTCGATCTCGCCCCTGACACCGGAGGAGGCAAATTTCGACTGCACCGATCGAAGGCCTGACGAGGAATCGACATCGAAGAACGAAGGTTCGGAAAGGTCCCCACCGCGAGGGGTGCTCCGTCCGGAATTAGGAACACCAACCGCATTCCCTGCCGCAGCCGGGTAGTAACGGGAATGTTCGTCGAGTGACCCCAGGGCGCGATCGAAGATGGCACGGCAGACCGCGGCAGGCGATGCGCGGGAGAGACGGATAGAGACAGTCCTGGCGTCTTCCACGATGCGATCGACCAGGACCGCCCACTGACCAGGATCGCTTTCGGGAGAGATGTATTCGTGAAACGCAGTCCCGCGATAGGTCAACGTCAACCCTCCGGCGGTCACAATCACGGCCAAGTCGCTATCCAACCGCGACAACCCCTGTAGACCTTCACCGACGAACTGCAGCAAAGAAACAGGTCGGATGTAGCGGTCAGCAATGGCCTGAAAACCGGCCTTGAGGACACCTTCGGGAGTCGCCGGCTGCAGATCGGCGATAGGGCGTGGCAGATCTCCGGCCATGACAGAGGCAAAGGGGATTGCCGACAGCAATACGGCTGACACGGCCAACGAAAGAAACCGTGCGGTCAAAACCATCCGTGTCATCCGCGGATCACGCGATAGTCCAGCGGGTCATCGACCGGGCAAATATCAACCTCGATGCCAAAACGTGTGGAAAGCTCATCTCGGATTTCATTATAGCGGAGGCATTCGCCATAATCGTTCGAGAGATAAGGGTGTGCCCGCCATTCGCCGGCCATTTTCTCCAGCTTCGTCAGAAGATGCTCCGCGGTCCTCAAATCCTGACTGATCGACATTGTTTCCTCCTTCAGCACTATGATTGGGTAAATCCTTGGTTCTAAGCAACAGGGCACCAGAAATTTATGAACCTGGTTATATTCATTGCAATCTGGTGAAAGTGACAACAGTCACTTCCTACCCTTTGATGATTGGATGGGTGACCGCTAAAAAAAATGGCCGCGTGCCCCGAAAGATGGTGAAAAATGTGATCGTTCCTGCTTGTCTTTTTGTTAGACGTATTGTACCGTTAATTCATCTTCGAGCGTGAACACCTCGGAGACGGCATGGGAGGATATCCCATACCACGGGAACTGACCCTCATTCAGGACTCCTAAGCACTGCGGTGCTTAATCAAACGGACCCTCGCCGCCTCGGCGATGTGGCTCTTTTACCAAAAACACAATGAAATAAAAAAGCGATCGCCTATGCGGTCAGCGTTGGGGAATCGTGCAGAAAAATAACAACGCGCAGCAATGACAAGCGCGAACGACTGCACAAAAGAAACTGGTGGCACACCTCTATGTGCCGTTGTCTGCCGTAATCCGTTCGCCAGAACGTCGACAGCCCCATCTTGCAGAATTTTTCAACCATCCCGACCAGCGACGAACTGGAGCGGCGGTGGATTTCATTCGTTTGGTTTTTTCTCTGTGTTTGTTTCCAGAATAGGAGGTTCCTATGGCCCGTATCAATCGTCGTAACAGTTGTCCAAAAGTAGAGTATGTAAATTTCCAGCAACAGGACAAAACATGTTCCCCGAAGTTTGTTAAGAACGTCAAAGGGCGTACTGCGAACCAGGAGTTGCTATTGGAGGCGATCGACACCAGTCCTTTGACTCTGGCGATCGGACCAGCGGGGACCGGGAAAACCTATCTCGCCGTGGTAAAGGCCGTGGAAGCTCTTTCCTCGCGCCGAGTGTCGAAGATCATTATCTCCCGGCCGGTGGTGGCTGCTGAAGAAGAATTGGGGTTCCTGCCTGGCGATCTGAACCAAAAGATGGATCCCTGGATGCGGCCTATTTTCGACGCTCTTAATGAGAGAATGGGGGCAAAACAGGTCCGTGACGCTATCCGTAATGGGGAAATTGAAATCGCCCCTTTGGCCTATATGAGGGGAAGGACGTTTTCCAATGTGTTCGGCATTTTTGACGAAATGCAGAACGCAACCCTCGGCCAACTGAAGATGGTCCTCACCCGGTTGGGGTGGCAATCAACGATAGTCATCACCGGCGATCCCGACCAATCTGACCTGTTGCCGGGCGTATCAGGCCTGACAGAAATCGCTGAACGACTGGCGGATCTTGACGGCGTGTCCATTGTCCGCCTCGAGGACGGTGACATCGTGCGGCATCCATTGGTTGGCGCGATGTTGCCTCGCCTGGCCAAAATCGGAGCGGCCCAATGACCATAGCCATCCCACAGATACAGGCATCGAAGATGGAAGGCTCCGCTGATCCAGCTCATAGGGAACCCCGTCCACTGGCGTCGGTCCGAGAAATTGAGGTGTTTACCGTCATTAAGGCGAACGGGGTTCCTTACCTGTACATCTTTGCAACCGTGCCTGTGCGCCAGGGATCGATTCCTGCGCCTCACCAATTAATCGACATTCGCCGCCTTCCTAAAACACTGACCTGCGGCTTCCTTGATTTGTATCCGAAGATGCAAATCTCCGCTCGGCTCATGGATGCCGCGTGGCGCTGGGAATGCGCGATTGCCGAGGGCCTTTTTGGTGAGGCTGTGCGAGCAGACATCCGAGACATGGCGTAGGGGGGCGCCAGGTGGCGGGAAAAAGCCGGCATTAGGTTGATATCATTTTTATCGGCTCCGCGGTGAATGGACCGACCACCCGGGCTTATGGCCGCCCACCTGCCGGGGTCAAATGCCACCGATCTCGGGTAAAGAACGCGGCAGGCCAGAACGACACTGCCGGGACGCCCGCGTTATCCGGTCATCCATCCAAGAACCAACCAATTTAGGGGTGGCCCCCGCCGACTGGTGGTCAGGGGGCCGATAAGAAGACATTATCGGCCGTGTGGCGGGTGGTACGACCACCGGGACTGACTGGTAGACCCCAATTTAGAAATCCCTTCTTTTCCGCACGGCCTTGGCAAGGGTCTGGTATATGCGCTATTGAATTGATATGTTCTTTGCAATCATTGTTATTGGTGAGAATGGGAAATGTCGAAAATTCTGACCGCCGCCGCGTTGGCATCTGCCATTTTGTCGACCTCGGTATCTCCGGCAAAAGCCGACCCGTGCAGTTCCGTCCTTTGCATGATGGGACTGGTCGAGGGTGTGGGTGTCGTAACCAGTTGTGGCGGATTCGTGGCTGATTTCTTTAGCCTTCGGCAATTCGGTGGCGGCGGCGTTTTTCTGCCTGGTGCAACGGCGGCATTGAGAATGGCTTTTCTATCCCAGTGCTCGGCAGCCGATCCGTCCTCCGTCAGCGCGATCATATCTGCCTTCGGCGCTGTCTACGCTCTTTAGGGGAGACGCCAGGTCGCGCTTAGTTAATCGAGCCTAAAAGATGTCCGCGATGAAGCTTTCGCCACGTCGGTTGCAAGCAATGCCGTGTTTGATACCGTGCAATTCGTATCGGCAAACCGGCACGTTTGCGATAGGGAGGGTGAGATGCTTCGCGACCATTTAATCAGAAGCAGAGGTAGAAGTCGTCAGACAAAAAGGTCTGTGACACCTCCGGCGCTGTTTGTGTTTGTCGCTGTGATTATTGCCCAGATCGGAATTGCCGGACCCTGTTGGGCCTGGGGCAAAACCGGACATGAAGTAATTGCCCTGATTGCGGAAAAGCATTTGACCCCGTCGGCGCGGGAAAAGATCGCGCCCATTTTGGAATCCGAGAACTCCGTCAGTCTCGCTGACCAGTCGAGTTGGGCCGATGTGTACAGAACCTTTCACCCGGAATCAGCGAACTGGCATTTCGTTAACATTCCATTTGATTCGGACATATATGACCCGGCAAGAGACTGCCCTGGAAATGACTGTGTCATCGCCAAGACACGCGAGTACGCCCGAGGACTGACGGCATTACCGGACGATCTCATCACGAAAGGAAATGCCCTATCTTTCCTCGTGCATTTTGTCGCAGATCTCCACCAACCGATGCATTGCATCGAGCGTGGACATGACAAGGGCGGAAACCTGGTAAAGGTGAAATACAAAGGCCATCCGACCACTCTCCACCATGTATGGGACATGGAACTGGTGAACTCCCTTGGCGGACCGGACGCTAATGCAATTGCAATGATGGTCGAGACCTACATCACCCCAGAGGCGCTGAAGCAATGGAGCGCTGGAACGCCGGAGGCCTGGGGCACTGAATGTCATGGCGTAGCAGTTCGAATGGCCTACGGGAAAATGCCCGCCGGCGATGAACCGGAACTGTCCGACGCCTATGCCAATCTCGTGAGGCCAGCAGTTATCACCCAATTAGGCCGTGCCGGGGTGCGGTTGGCTGGGATACTCAACGCTGTATTTTCAGCGAAATAAATCGACAAAAAAAAGAGCCAAGACAAGCCCCCTCCCCTCCGCACCAAGCGGAAAGGATAGGACTTGTCTGGCTCGAGAAAAGGTGACGCCACCGTTTCGGTAAGCATCCCTGCCCTGCTGCAACCGCGGTATTGGTTGACAGCAACATTTATTGGCCGACTTCCGGCGCCGTATGGACAGATAGGACGCCGGGTGTCGTCTTGTGGATCAAGCTGCGGCTTTGATGGCAAACACCTCCTCCACCGCCTGTTTGGCCCGTTCTAACGTCTCGTAACGATCGACCCTCGATCGTGCGTCGGAGACGCGCCCGACAAAGGCATCCCATCCCTGGCCCGACATGTTGGTGACGCGACCGAGTTCTCGTCCGTCTGTTTGATAGAGAAGAGCAAAGCCAGCCGGGACCCATGTCCGCCTGCCTGGTTTCGGCGGAAGCATCGCCAGGCGACGAGCCTTCTCATGAGAAATGGGGACGATATCCCCGTCGCCACCGTTGTCGGTGGTGACCCGAATATGAAAAGCCTTAACCCCGTCCTGCAACCAGAAGGTCACAGTGGCGGGATCCCACCCTTCTGCGATCGGAAACAACTCCGTCCCATGTCGGCGAAGAAGCCATATGTATTCCGTGCCGGCGGTCGCCTGAGCGAGGATGACACGGTCTGTCGCGTAGAGATCATCCCTGTAAGCAATAAGCAAATCAGGATAGGAAACCTCAACCTCACAGAGGCGAACAAAGATATTCATGGTGCTGTCCTTTCAAAAAATGAGGACAGGACTGGCCTTTCGCTCCCATCAGGGAAAGAAAGTACCTTTCCCTGCCCGATGAGTGGCGGAAATGACGGCACGGAGAAACGTCGCCGTGCTTGTCGTTCATGTACGAGAGCAGCCGGGATGAACCCGATCTTTTCCCTTGGAAAGCGTTTCCCCGGACAGGGGATAAACCGCTCATCCAGGCAGTGATGCGGTAAGCATGCCGGCCAGGATGACGATTGACGTGCTAAACGTCGGTGATGGGTAAAATTCAGCCCGTGAAGAGCTAAATCGGGGACCGTCTATTCGGGACGGCTACCAACCACCTGAGTGGAGCCGAGGGATCGACCGCTCGACAATTGAGGAGAACAAAAGCTCTCCCCGGAAGTGCTAAATAGCATAGCACAAACGACCGGACTGTCAAAAAAAAAGCGCCACTCCCCGAAGGAAATAGCGCTAAGTTTGGAAGTAACCGAAATATTAGTAGTAGTGTGGACGCAATATCAACCAGAGCACTTAGAGTATCCGCATGACATACAACTATCACACGACTCCTTTTTTACTAGGGTCGGTTGACTGCATTTTGGGCATGTCTTTCCGAACACCTTTGCCGAGGCTGGCTGTTCCTCGATTTTAGTGGTTTCCGGCATCACCGAAGGGTCATCCTTTAAGTAACCGATGGACCGAAGATGCTGCTGGAGAATGTCCCCGATTGCGGCGAGGATCGACGGAACATAACGGCGTCCCATCCATTGTCCTCCTCGCGGATCAAAGACTGATTGTAGTTCCTCCACAACAAAGGAAATATCACCGCCCCGACGGAATACCGCTGAGACCATCCGCGTTAAAGCGACAGTCCAAGAATAGCATTCCATGTTCTTCGAGTTGATAAAGATCTCGAAAGGACGGCGTTGTCCGTTTTCCACGACGTCATTGATAGTGATGTACATGGCGTGATCGCTGCTGGGATAGGCCAGTTTGTAGGTGGCTCCCGGAAGTTCCTCAGGCCGTGCCATTGGCTTGACCGGCGACGGAGCGGGTACTTCGGCGCCCTTCACGGGGGCCTTCGTCTCGCTGGTCGACAAGATGCTGCCAGTCACATCATTGGGCCGGTATGTGGTGCAACCTTTACACCCCATATCGTAGGCGTCCATGTAGACGGTCTTGAAGTCTTCAAAGGCGATATCCTCGGGAAGATTGATCGTCTTTGAAATCGAGGCGTCGATTTGCTTCTGTACACCTGCCAGGATCGTGAGGTGGTCGATCGGCTTCAGGCCTTCCGCTGTGACGAATGAGGCAGGCAAAGGTGCGCTGTCCCCTTTCAAGCGGCGGAAGAGTCTGTAGGCGTAATTGGATACTTCTTCGATCCGTGATGTGCCATCCTGGTTCAGAATTTTCCGGTCGTATTTCAGAGAAAAGACCGGTTCCAGACCAGAAGAGACATTGTCAGCGAAAAGAGAGATCGTCCCAGCGGGGGCGATTGAGGTCAGAAGAGCGTTGCGGATGCCGTGTTTGGCAATAGCCGAACGAACATCGTCATCCAATGTCAACACATTCTCTCCCTCAAGGAACTTGTCCCCGTCATACAACGGAAACACGCCCTTCTCTTCGGCCAGTGCGGTGGACGTCAGATACGCCTGCCGGCGAATGCTGGCCAACCACTGTTCTGACAAGGCGACCGACTCTGGGCTGCCGTATTTGACCCCGCACATGATCAGTGCGTCGGCCAAACCAGTGATACCCATTCCAATGCGCCGTTTGCTCTTGGCCTCCTGCTCGTGTTGAAGCAAAGGATATTTGGACACGTCGATGACGTTGTCCAACATCCTTGTACATACCGACACGAGCCGCGACAGCAATTCGCCATCAAGACTGGCATTATCCTCGAAGGGATTTTTCACCAGGCGGGCCAAGTTGATGCTTCCCAGCAGACACACCCCATAGGGCGGAAGCGGCTGTTCGCCACAGGGATTTGTGGCGTGAATGTTCTCACAATACCAGAGATTGTTCCGGCGATTGATGCGGTCGATGAAGATCACACCGGGCTCCGCGTATGAATAAGTGGCCCGCATGATCTTGTCCCAAAGATCCCGCGCCTGCAGGGTCTTGTAGTCGACACCATCGAACTTCAGTGTCCAAGAACCGTCGTTGCGAACGGCGGTCATGAACGCGTCGGTCACCAATACCGACATATTGAACATCCGAAGGCGTCCAGCCTCCCTCTTGGCTTCGATGAAAGCTTCAATATCAGGATGGTCGCAAAGCATGGCAGCCATCATCGCTCCTCGACGGGAACCAGCGCTCATGATGGTACGGCACATGCCATCCCATACATCCATGAAGGACAATGTGCCTGACGCATCGGCACCGACCCCCTTCACCCAAGCCCCTTTGGGCCGTAGGCTGGAGAAGTCGTACCCAATGCCACCACCCTGCTGCATGGTGAGGGCCGCCTCCTTCAGATGGTCAAAAATGCCTCCGAGATCATCGGGGATATTGCCCATCACGAAGCAATTGAACATGGTGACCCGGAGATCCATGCCGGAGGCACTTACGATTCTTCCGGCCGGCAGGAATTTGAAATCCTGCATCGCCCAAAAGAATTGATTTGTCCAATGCACCGGGTCGGTTTCGACCGAAGCAAGGGCACGTGCGACACGCAGATGCGTGTCGTCGATGCTGTTATCGAGAGGGAGCCCACCATGGCCCTTGGCGCGGTATTTCTCGTTCCAGATCTGGAGCGAGACAGGTAGCAGTGTATCCTCTTGTTTTTCAAAAAAACCGTCCATGTAACCTCCTTCACAATGGTAGCCCTGCCCTCCCCTCGTCGGGGAGAATTGAGCCGACCTGTTGTGTGTGTTGAATGCTGGCAACCGATTGGCCGGCAGCGATGGGGGGATCGACTGGCGTTGGCCGACCCCGGGAAATCCCGCCCCAAAACGAGGGCGCGAGAAGCTAAATGACTAGATGAAACGCAAGTGCGGTTGAGACCGAGTGCGTGTTCCTAAGTCGTCGTAGGTGATCGTCCTTACCCGATGTCGATTTCTGGATGATCTCCATTTCCTCCTGAAGGAGGGAATCGATACGGTCTTGGGTGTCATCGGCCAAAGGCGGCAACTGGAACTGTGCCATCTTTCGTCCTCCTTTTGGCCGAGCGGACGCACCCACACCCGCAAGCGGGCACAGACGCCCCCGCTCGGGGTGGAAAAATGTAATGGAATACGCAGGGCTATGATCCGGGATCAAAGTCATTGCGTGGAAGTTTTGGCCGCTCCTGGAAGCACAACGTGCAAAGAAGAACGACACCGCGCCGGTTGGAACCAGCCGAATAGGAAGCCAAAAATGGGAGCTTCGCTGAGGCCCTGCTGTGGGCAGGTTCCTTCCGCCATTGGCGGAACTGAGGGCTAAACCGCTCAGTTTTCGAGGTGAGCCGATTAGGGCATCACCATGAATATATGAAATCTACCACAAGAGAGGCAGAAAGCAAGTCGGAATTAAATGACCGCGAACCGGCGTCGGATGTTGGTGTGACGTCGCACCAAAACGCAAGTGGGTCTACCGTCGGATCCGGCGGATGCACCCCCGCTACGCGGTAGACAAGAAGACACACCCTATCCCCCGGCCACCACTTGGCTGGGGTCACCCGCGCGAACATCAGTTGTGTCGTAACCTAGGCTATTTCGCTCACCAGGCCGATTTCTCGTGCCCGCGAAAGCAACAGATGAACAGAACTCCGCCGCCACTTTTTCCCGCCCCTTGGGGGGCGTTGTCCGAGGGCATCGAGGTGGGTTCCAAGTTGTTGGAGAGTGATGTCAGGACGAGACATTTTAATCGCAGCGACCAGGGTTACGACGTTCTCGTTCAGTGGCGCAGGAGCAGCTCGTTCCAGCAATCCGACAGGAGCCAAACCATCCGCAGCAAATTGCTTAACCGCATGCACCAGGCGGCCAACAGTCCAACACCCCCTGCCCTCTTCCGTTGTCATGGCAGCATTAACGGAGCGAACCACATCGCCCCAGGGGCGATCGGGCCGCATGCGCAACACAACCGGCAGCCAAATATGGGCCGTGCTGTTGATCTTCTGGAAATACCGCCGGTCCTGCATTTCCTTGTTTCTTTTTAGAGCCTTTGCGTCCCCACGCCGCAGCGCGGGGTTTCCCGGTATTTTGCCGCGCCCTCGCGCTACCGCCATGCCGGCCTTGGTCCTTTCGGAAATCAAATTTGCCTCAAACTCGGCAAACGCGCCGAGAAGCTGGAACATTAGGGTGCCAGCCGATGTGGTCGTGTCGAACGGTGCAGTAAGGCAGCGAAGATGAACACCGGCATCCCGAAGGCGATGCGCGATTGCCAGCAAATGCTGGGCGGATCGCCCCAGACGATCGAGTTTCCAAAACACCAATGTATCGCCAGGCTTGATCTCGCGCAGCAACCTGGTCAGCTCCGGCCGCGCAGTCGAGGTGCCGGACATTCGCTCCTCATAAATGACAGTACATCCGGCGCTTTTGAGGGCGTCAATTTGCAGGTCAAGATTTTGCTCGACGGTCGAAACACGGGCGTAACCTATAAGCATGGCACCACCATTAGATCTGCCGCGACATCCAAAGCGTGGCTGACGGCGAGATTGGTGACATTCCGGCGCCTATTGGATTCGCGATGTCTTGCATTTTACGGTTTTGGCGGCCCGCTGTCCATTCCAACGAGGCCTAACAAAAGGGACGTTTCGGCACACAGATGCGAGCGTATCTCTGGACCGAATCGGGCCGGATGGGCTTCGCCCCCCGGCGGAACCTATGTGCCGACCGGCCTTGCGGTAACGTGGAAAGCGCGCGGTGGCCGACCCACGGCCGCCGCCCCCAAAAAATGCAGGCAGGGAAAAACACCCATCGCTATGCGCAGATCAAAATATCCCGATGGTCAACCGAGGCGCGGTTAGGTTACCCTATGGGACTCACGGTGATGTCCGGGAGATATCAGGGCAAAAAATAGGATCGGTCATGGCTGACCCAATTTCATCTCTTGTGGTAGACGCCGCCATCGCTATCGGCCGACTGGACGGCCGGCTCGTCGGGCATCCACTGGCTAAAGCATGGAGACACCGTGCACGGATCGAGGCGGCGAAGCGACAGTCCGCGGCTGATGGGCATCTCGTTGATATTCCGCGGCTTATGGCGGAGTTACACGGATTGCGCCTCAGACCGTATTCCGGCGGTGAACTGGCGGATCGCGGCGCTGACGTCGCAGGTCGCGTCCATGCGGTACGAGTAATGGCTTACTCATCGGGGGATGTCCCTGACACCGAAATCCGCGTGATGGCAGAGGCAACGCGGGCCTTAATGCATGACGATAAAGATGGAGCGCTGTTGTCGATATCCAGGGCATTCTTCCGGTGGATAGAAGATGGCGGGGACCGCTTGGCAATCCGGGCAGTGCTGCCCGAGGTCCTGCAGCGTCGCAAGATAACAATGAGCCCCCTGCCCTGCCTATCATGTGCGAGAGCCTCCTCAACGGAATATCTTCACTCTGGGCCCATAGGACAAAGAGAGTTCTTTGAATCTCTGCGCAAGGAGGCCGAAAGCGGCTGGAAGTTACTGGATCAAATGATTCAGGTCTGGCAACGCGCCCGCGCATCTGTTCCGGCCAGCCGTTCAACTTCCCGCCTGGGCGCGGTAGTGGACCTGCTATTGGCCAGCGCTCTGGCGAACCCCAGCCAAATGGCACAAGCGCTTGGAATGTCCCGCCAGGGCATCGCCAAGCTGCTGCGGCAATTGGAAGATGCAAAAATCGTGGTTGAGGTGACCAACCGCCGGCGTCTCCAGCTCTACGGTCTTTTCGACCAGGTCAGTGTGCGCGGTCAAACGCGCGGGCCGAAACGAGAAGACTGGAGAGGAAGCCGCGGACGACCGTCACAAAAGGGACAACAACGCCCTCCAACTCTATCCCCGGGCGATGTGGAGGCTCTGCATTATCCCCCAACTCCAGCCAAAGACGACCCCCCTCACCTCGACGATGCAGCCCTTGACAATCTCTTCGCGGAAATCGATCTGTCGATCGCCCGAATTTCGAGGGTTCTTGCGGATCGAGTAGCACCGGCATCAGCGAAACGGAACGAGACCAATCTCGCCGACGAACAAGGATCATAAGGAAGAGGCGTCCGGTTTTTCGTGTCGAGCCAGACTGTCTGGCAGCCTGTCTCGAGCCTGAAGACCATATATCCAAAGAAGCGGCATTGGAGCCCGCTTCTCAGGGGCCTATTCAAATCAGAGAAAATGGGAATGGATGGAGAATGAACTTTGGCGCAGCGCTATTAAGCACTGCGCCCAGGTGTTCAAACCTGCCACTGCTATCCTGCAGTGGAAAGGATATTACAAGGCGTGAACATGTCGCGCCCAGATTGCACCGATTGCCGCAAGCGGCAAGCAGATGGATGATCCAACACAAACCGACAAAGTCAGTTTGCAGGGCACTATCAACAGAAAGAGACTGCTGGTAGCGAAAGATGCCAAGAAAATGGCCACGGAGGCCAAAATCCAAATTTTGAGAGGATGTTTCATGGCGCACCTTCTTGGAAGGCACACCTCTCCCTGCGGGAAGAAGCTGTCTTCCCGTTGGGATTAATAAAAGCTAAGCCACCCAGTGGGTGAAATAGCCGTGGAGCGAACTGAATCGCCTGACTGCTGACGTAAGCAGTGGCCGTTGTGCTACAAGAGCAACAATAGGCCTATTATATTGGGGCGAAAAGTGAGCCGCAATAGAAAAGATCCAACACGGAAAAGAGCGGCACCGGCACACCCAATGCGGTGAAATGGGCAACAAGACACAACGGGATAAAGATGAAGGAGCACCCCTGCCCTTCCCGGCGTTATCGGTTACTTGTGACCGTTTTGGTGTGACGTCGCACCAAAGGCCGCGAACTCCACGATCCCTCCGGCCTTCCATGAGAAGGCCTGCAGCACCCTGCGCATTCGGCCGGAACCTAAGAAACGAGGAAAAGGCGCCGCGCCAACTAGCAACCAGCAGAATGAAAAGGTGTTGCTACTGGTATCTGATGTGGTATTTTTGTTCTCGTTACGGACTTTCTCGGAGCGAGCAAATGACAACAGGAACACAGGACCCAGAGCAGCCATCTTCCATGCCTGGCGCCGAAATGAGGGAACTCAGGAAGACCAAGAACCTTAATCTCAGCGCTTTTGCAGTGTTCCTTAATCAGTCGCTCGATCGTAATTACGGAAAGGCACAGATCAGTCGTTGGGAAAATGGCACCCAATCAATCCCCGCAAATGTGGCCCAATTTTTGAGGAGCAATGGCATGAAGACGCAGCGACGGACGCAGTATACCGTCGGCCGGTCGCCCATTGTTATCGCCATCGCCAATCAAAAAGGCGGAGTAGCGAAAACCACCACCGCCGTAAACCTGTCGTATGGACTGGCGGCCCGCGGGTTTCCAACGCTGCTGGTGGATATGGATGCGCAGGCCAGCGCCAGCCTTCATCTGAACATGAACATTGCCGCCGTGAAAAAAGCAGGCCGCACCATCGCTGACGCTTTACTCAGAAAAGTGGCCTTAGCTGACGTTCTTCATCCTGTGGAATGGGATGTACCTCTTCATGTGGCTCCTTCGTGTTTCGACATATCCAGTCTCGAGATGTTGATGGAGGCGGGTCGAGAAAAACTCCTCAGCGAAAGACTCGAAACCATTCCTGGCAAATTTGCATTCGTGATCATTGACTGTCCGCCGCATTTGGGTAATGCCACGCAAAACGCATTGGCTGCCGCGGACTATGTCCTGATCCCCACCCAGGCGGCCGTCCTCTCGGTCGACGGGCTTACTCAATTGCTGGGGTCTATTGAAGTGGCAAATCGCCGGCTTAACCCGCGACTGAAGATCTGGGGCATTCTTCCCACCATGGTGCAACCGCGCAATCGACAGGACGCCGATACCCTTAACGATCTCGAACAAACTTATGCAGGTCGGATTCGGCTGTTCCCGTACGTGGTTAGGTCAACAAACTACGAACAGGCGGCGGCGGCGGCCCGGGCCACCCTGGAGGTGCTACCAAAGACAATTGGGATTGAGGCCTACAATCTCCTCTGCGAGGAGGCTATCAACCTTCTTCCGGCCGTGAAGGAGGTGGTCAATGGGTAAGCCTCTACAGCGGCGCCTCGCCAATCGTGTCGCCGAACAGGGCGCCAATGCGGTCGAGCAGTTAATGGGTGTCTCAGCAGACCACCCTAAAGTGATCGCGATTGACGTGACCGACATCCATCCGAACCCCAAACAACCGCGTCGCATCTTTGATCAAGTCGATTTGGATGATCTGGCGCGATCTATTGACCGGTCCGGCCTCAAACAACCTATTCTCGTACAGGAAGATGAGGATGCAGGTGGGTATATCGTCGTCGCTGGAGAACGTCGTTGGCGTGCGCACCAGATGCTTGGGCGCCCCACCATTTATGCCATTCTGACCGGCGGGGATCCGCGCGAAATCGCCATTATCGAAAACCTTCAGCGGGTAGACCTGCATCCGATTGAGCTGGCTCGCTCGCTCCAGGGTCTAATTGAGGACGGCCAGTTCACACACAGGGAGGTCGGTGAAATCATCGGCAAAGATCATACAGAGGTCACGAGACTGTTGGGGTTGTTGGCGTTGCCCGAAGAGATCTTGGGGGAATATGAAACTCTCCACCGAGCCATTCCTAAATCGGTCATGATGGAAATTGCCGGTGTTTCGGACCCAACGGAAAGGACCGATCTGTGGGAACAGGCAAAATCTGGCGGGACAGTTAAGGAAGTGAGAGCGGCCAAAAAGCGCGGCCCTCAATCCGCGGATGGAGCACCAACACCGCTTCCTCAGAAGGCCCTGTCCGCATTCGTGAAACAGATAACAAAGGCTTTAGCCAGCCTTCGCGCGGGATCGCCGCAAATCGAAGATGGGCACAGAGAGGCGTTGGAAGCGCTTAGGCAGGAAATAGATCAACTGCTCACCGGGGTCGCTGTTGGTGAGACGTCGCACCAGTAATCCACGAGGGAGCCGATTAAAAGGCCGGACTTGAATGTGCCGGCCTTTTTTTTGACCCGGACCGAAGGACGATCGGTCTCGAGGATTTTTTCATTCCGGCCCCGATGGCGACGAAGCCACAGTGGTTACAAGCACAGGCGCCAAATCCCGGACCAGCAACCGACCGTGAACTTCACAACTTACGCCTGGCGCAAGGGTGAGCGACACCGCTTTCCGACTATTGGCCTGATCCGGAAGCAGGACATCTCCGGTCATCAGGAAAACGATAGCCTTCTCATGTCGGCCACCGCTTGGCGGAAGGCAACCACAGAGACATTCTACGCCACGGGAAATAACCCGATCGGGAACACAAATTGTGCTCCCTCCAGAATGAGGTGTTTCTCGCCATCGAGACCTAACATTGGTTCCCATAGAATGGGCCGAGAGTTGATCCGGATATTTCCTGCGACGCTTTTACCCGTTGTGAACGCCGGTCGAAATCCGCGTAATAACGCCGCAGCAAAAATTCTTGGCACCCAGTTTGCTTGGTGCAGAACCACCCATGGCAGTGATGGTGGCCAACACAGCCGGGATAAGCCAGC
>Ga0007882_10000994_pt1 | contig 16791 bp, 15 predicted proteins | sample CryBogCBH12Aug01_FD_71195 | JGI IMG/M metagenome (GOLD analysis project Ga0007882, IMG submission 71195) | Freshwater microbial communities from Crystal Bog, Wisconsin, USA - CBH12Aug09.1 | ecosystem: Environmental > Aquatic > Freshwater > Lake | place: Crystal Bog, Wisconsin, USA | collected... | reverse complement strand
GGCAAATATACCGGAAAAATTGGTTACGGCACTTGATGTAAAATAAGGTATGGATGGTAATGAGGAGCAACCATTAAATGTCCCATACATGGTAGTACAGGACGTAGACACGTTGAGGGGCGGCATCGATTGTAAACTGTAACATTGATAAAAGGTATTGTATAACGTAGTAGTCTTGCTATAATCTAACTGGGGGATAGAGACTAAACTGTTACAATTGTAAAATGTCTGTTGGAAGTCTGTTACTTTACTAGTATTAAGTTGTGGTATCGTTTTTAAATTATAACAACTAACAAACGTTCCATTTAAAGTTGATGCTGAAATTGTACTGAAGGATGAGGGCAACGACGTTAAATTACTACATCCTTGGAACATGCCCGATAAATTTGTTCCTTTACTTGTATCTAATACTGGAATAGTTGTTAGAGTTTCGCACCCCGTAAACATATTAGAAAAATTAGAACCAGATGAGGTATTTATTGAGGGAATAGATTTTAGGGAATAACAATTATTAAACATATTATTAAAGGCAGTACCCTTACTGGTATCAATGGAGGGTATTGATAATATATTATAACAGTTATAGAACATGTTGGTAAAAGTTGTTCCGGCACTGGTATTTACGGATGGTATCGTTTTTAAATTATAACAATTCGAGAAAAAATTGGTAAAATCCGTTACTTTGGAAGTATCAAATAAAGGTATCTGTTGAATATTATAACATCCAAAGAACATACCTCCCATATTACTAACATTACTGGAACTCATGATACTACAGGTCTGTAAACTATAGCAGGTATTAAATAAGCTATTATAGGAAGTTAAGCTACTACTAATCTGACCGACCATAACATTTTCCAAATAGGGATATGAAATAGTGCCACCGCCCAGAGTAAGAGTAGTTAAATTGGGCGAGTTAATACTGATATCCAGAAAATCCACGGAATGAGCCGTTGATAATCCACTTTGACTATGATTATATTGTAAGTTCAATCCCGTTAAATTAGCACTACCGGATGGATAAACTTGAATGATGGCCTGACCCATCGGCAATCCACAACTATGCGTAAAATAATTAGATACATTGGCATATTGATATTGATGATAGGAAGTAGCTCCACCCGATGCTGATGTTATGGTGCCATCGCCCCAATTAACAATATAATTACCAGAGTTTACGGATGCATTAATCGCCACATAATTACCTTCGCTATTAAGCACTCCCACCAATCCATAAAATGCCTGATTACTTCCAGTATTTGTTGGTAAGGCTAACCAGTTAGGGTCTCTTAACCATGGGGTTGGAGCAAGGGGAGAGGTGGCATAGGTATATTGTATCGTCTGACCAACGTCAATCTGGTTACTCCCCAGAAATAATGTATAATTTGGCATATTTAATTAAATGATATAGTATTGAGTTGTGCTACTTACTACCGTTATACTACTCAGTGGATTTATCGTCCATGAATTAGAATTGTCTATTACCACTGAGGATGTCAATATACAATTAGCACTCCCTCCATTTTTTATGCTATACTGAGAACCAACTGATAAACTTGATGGAAGAGAAGCACTTAGCGTGGTTGACCCCGACATAATGATACAACAATCAGTCGGTTGTATCTGATAGTTATTGGTTTGAAGAGTAAAATTTGATTTTACTCCATTGGAATAAGATGAAGTGGATGCATTAATCGAATAACTAGCGGAGTAAGGTTGAGAAATATCATTGACAATATATAGGGTGGTCGGATTAGGAGTTCCCAAAGCTGCATAACTGGCTGACGTTATGGAAACGACATTGGTTATGCCGGAACCAATAACGGAACCGGATGAGTAACTTGAGGAGGTAGCATAACTTGAACTGTTCACTATTCCAGAAATATTGCTGGCCGTAATATAACTTGCCGAAATAGAATTATTACTCCAACTGGATGTTCCCGACAGAGATGCCGTTATTCCCGTTATTGAAATTTGGCTTGGTAATATTAAGGGAGCATAGGACGAACTCAATGCATAACTAGAACTGTTAATCAATGTGGTAGTTAATCCGGCTACATTTGAGGCCGTTATATAACTAGCAGTCTGTGCCGTGGTAATAAATACCGAAGCACTAACCCAACTTGAACTGATGGAACTTGATACTAGGGTTGGAGCAACATAGCCAATTAAATAACTCGAAGTCGCTGAATAACTTGAACTATTTACAGTGCCGACAATATTACTACTGGTAATGTAGGATGCCGATACTGATAATTTAACATAACTAGCCGTGGCAACGGTCATGGAACTCGTCTTAGAATTGGTTACATAGGAACTCGTGGCGTTTAATAATCCAGATACTTTAGCATCATTACTTGAAGTGTAATTATTAAAGGATGACGTAGTTACGTAGTTATCAATATCGGTTGGAAAAGGAGCATAACTAGCACTAACCGCATTATTCGGAATATACGTTGAACCATACTGTAATAGACTACCTGATAAATTTAAGTTACCATACACATCAATACCAGAATTACCAAAATCAAGATTAGGAATACCATTTCTGTCCATCAATAAATGGTCGTCATTAAAAGTAATGGACTGAACACCATTGGCAACATCATATAAAGTACTGCCAAGTATTATCAGTGGTTGTCCGTTATAATTTATGTCTCCGCTTAAGTTAATATCACCATTAACATCCAAAGCATAACTTGGACTGGTATTATGTATTCCAATCCTGTGATTAACCGTATCATCCGTTATATCCGGTAATTGTTGGGGCGAATAAGAAGCCGATATTGAACTACTGATAACACTACTCGTAGTTAAATACGAAGAGGTATGATTAATCAATGAATTAACTTTGCTATCATTAGAACTAGTATAATTGTTAAAGGACGAAGTTAATGTATAACCTGTTAAATTAGTTGGATATAAATTGGGAACATAAGAAGCACTGAGAGCATATGAAGCACTAGTAACTGTTCCAGAAATACTTAAGAACCTAGCATCAGCGGCTTGGGCAGTATACCCATATAAGTTCTGATTGGTTGGAGTAATTATTTTAGAAATTTTTACGCCCTGTATACCAATGTCCGTTATGTTACACGTTGAACCGCTTGGTAAAATTTTGTCGCAGGTATTCTTGCTTCGACCAATATACTCCATCTTGTAAGGAAGGGGTAACAGATTTAGAGTGAGCGAAGCGGAAGCATCAGTCGTATGCTTGAAGGTATCACCCATTACGAAATAATTATTGCTGCCGGATTGGAGCATTACGTTTTTGTAGAGGGGACTAAAATAGATATCTGTGTGGGGCAATAATAAATTATTACCATCCGTTAAATTATTTATGGTAACGGTCGAATAGGAAGATGATAGGGTTGAACCCGATATAAGTGATAGCTGAGAACCAGAGGTGCTAAAGAACCAATCATTATCACTCTCCAAGTTACATTGCAAATCCCAAGTGGTATCGACGAGGTTGAGCGTAACCGGAGTAACTGAAGCTGAAATTATGTCACCTGTTGCTAATCCGCCAAGATTATTGGGGACGGGGTAGGTCAGGGGTTTGAGCGTTATACTCTGAGTTACTGGAGTACCATCGGCCAATATGAAATTTAAAGTCTGCATAAAAGTATTCGAACATCTTCGGTTATGGAGCATCCTCCATCTATTATATATATAAAATAAAGAGAGTAAACGTCATTTTATTTTGCCCATTTATTAATGGGGCAAAATTCTTCTTGGCGAGCCGTCTTTTGAAAAATGATACACTTACAGAGGGTACATTGGTTCATTATTGCTCGATTGAGTTTATCGCAATGAATGCAAATATCCATCCTTTCACCCTTGGTCTTGCTATCGACCAACCCAACTCCCACGGCTGATTTGGTTAGGGCAATCACTCCCTTAACGGCTTGGGAAGGTGATGGTATCAATATATTATTATTTTTTAAACAGGTATCGCACATAAATTTAACAGAAACGACAGGTTGAACCTATTCCACACTCGTTGGCTTGGGCAATGGCCACTTCCCATGGTTGTTGGAAATTATGAAAGTAATAACCCAATAGACCCGGTTGAGGCGGCATAACCATGGAAGGCCACGTTACACCGGATGGTAGAGGGGGACTCATGGAGGCCGTATTCAGCATGGCCTCAACATAAGTCGGTTGTTTATAATAATAAGTTAAGGCTCCGGACTCATCGGCTGCATCATCCGGACAAGAACCATTATCCTGAGCACATTTAACGGTTACACCAAGATTGGATGGAGGACACTTAGGAGATTGGTAAAGTGGGTCAAGGATACCAAACTCAACATTCTTCTGCCACAAATTACCATAAATAATATCAGGGGTAAATGACCCGGTTGGGAACCATGTTGTTATACCATTTTTAAATTGTTCTCCGGATGGCGAAAAGCAGACGACAGATGGGCTACAGGGAGAACCACTGATACAACTATCATAACTGGAACTAACCGAAGCCGTATTGCGATTAGTCCAATCCCATTCACCTCCTCGATAGGTTAATTTGGGAGAGAGGTCATTCCAGAAATAACTGGGCGAACCCATGGCTTGACACCACGAACTGCTGTGAAGAGCCGGAGTGAAGGCACTATTAATAATAAACTGAGAAGCGTTTGACCCTGTATTCACTTGGTAAGAATTGCTAATTACCATATTCTTATCATATAAAGTTATATAATCATTGTTATATAATCCATACTGAGGATTGCTAAAGTTGACGAAGGATGCCGAGGTTGAGGCACTGACACAAACTACACTCTCTCGACCAAGAATTGACCAGCAATCGGGAAATCTTAACTTAGCAATAAATCCATAATTGCCCAGAACGCTATCATCATTCCACGGATTACCCAAGTTAGAATTGGTAAAGGCATATTTAAAATCGGGTGGCAGTGAAGCAATTTTAGTCGGTAAAGTTATAGCATAAGTTCCATCGCCATTATCCGTTGTAATCGAACCCGTTGTATATATACCATCATAGCCGCTGCTGTAGGCCACGATTACCTTGTAAGGCGAGAAATCAATATTATTTTTTATCGTTAAATCATCGCTGAAGCCCTCGAAGATGGATGCGTCCGGAGCCGTTCGGTCACTTGAACCAGCCGGACGAAAATGATTATAAGAAGGTAAAGGTGTTCTTATTTCAGCATACTTTATACTAATTGTTGCTCCATCTAACCAACCGCCCCCTTTGAGCGCACCTCTCGGTATGAAGTGGGCATTAACATTATTTAAAGTATGAGTGGTGGTAGGTGGGAGAATATTGCTATATTGGGGTCCCTGCGGTACACCTTCGACGGATACATAGGCATCAGCCAGAGACCCGCCATAGAAATAGGGATAAAATTGCCAAGGGGGTGTCAGGCCACAATCATATTGGTCAGAGGGTGTCTTACAGAAACTAAATTGAGTGTAATCAAAGTCGAAATAACCTTCGCCATAACCATTTTTCATGATGCTACTCGAACCAACCATCGATGCGGTATAAGGAATGAGAAGGGGTTTACCAATGATAGCTCCATCATAGCTTGAACCAGTTTGGAGGGAGTCAGCCACGGTATAATCAAGAGACTCACTAACTATTCTCCACTTCCACCAATAGGAATTACTGTCGAGCCAATCCATTTGAACGTAGCCCGTCAGAGAACCAGAGGGGTCATATAGGGGTTGACGAAAATCATCTATTTGATTATAATTATTTACGTCGGGACTAACATTGGCATCAACTTCTCGGAGGGCTACACAGGGCATGATACCTTGCCACTCATCGGTGCGCCACGGATATTCTGCGTTATCCGTCAAGTCCCAATACTGCAACATACTATCGGTCTGGTCTCCAACCGTTCTCGTATCGTAACTATCCGTTAATTTTATAACGCAACTTATTGTAAAATAAATATCACCATAAGAACCGTCTCCGTAACTTGAAAGAATAAAAGGGTGATTATAATGACCAGCAATACTAAAGGAAAATTCGTCATTGGTGAATACACAACTTGAACTAACAATTGATAAATAAGGTGAAAGTGACCCAGATATATTATCGGTTAAGTTGGTTAAGAATTGTCCAGACGAAGAAAAATCATTGAAGTAATTATTATTAAAAGTTCCAAAAGAACCTGTTCCACACGCACAAGAAAAATCCGCTTGTAACATTTTAAAACTATCCACGAAATATAATAAAGAAGAAACGTCACTTGTCCCTACTCCATATATCAAACTTTGACTTGGACATAAGCCACAATCACTACCACCGTCTTGACCCCAGACATTACCATTCCAATCATTACTATTGAACTGGGCTAAAGCATCCGTGTCACTTGAACCACTTGCCCCTAACGGCACTTGCGCCCACTGATTACCGTTATAAGTTGGATAGTAACCACCATTTCCATACCATGAATAACTTGTATTTATTGAATTACCATAGTTACTTCGGGCAATTAAACCGGTAGCTTGGTCAACCGTATAAGTAGCGGCTGTTTGCCGTGCATATGTATAATCGGTATAACCATTTTCTAAAGTAAATCCTTGTTGGTAACAAGTGCAAGGAACAATTGCCCCAGTCCATTTATAACCGTCATTACCATTCATGGATAAACTTAAACTTCTTTCAATTGTTTTATATCTTATGTTATCAGGGGCATTACTTCTTTTTGTGGTATCATCACAAGTATCTTTTGAAAAGAAACCAAGCATACCATGGGTACGTTTTTTTGCCGCTACTACTTTATATGCCAGATTATAACATTGTGAGGAAGATATGTCGGAACCAGAGGCAAAGGTTTGTACGTTTAATAAATTAGCCGGAGTGCCATTGCCCAGAAAGGATGCTATATCATTTACCGTAACGTAATTACCTTGCCAATACTGTTCATTCTTATTATTCCAATTGGAGCCACTCGCTCCACCATCATCATATTCCTCAGTACAATCGCATAAGCCTCCACCATTTTTTGCACCGTCCTTAGGTACGGGTGTCGGTGAAGTAGTGTTATAAAAGGATTTATAGACAAATGGATTGGCATGGTTCATGCAACCACCCAGCCATTTTTTACCGAGGGAAGCTGAACTACAACTGGTTTGTCTAAAATTATTCATCGTCCGTTATATATGGTAAATAAGCCAAATTAAAATTTTTATCAAGGGCAAAGCCACTGACCCAATATTCATTCGTTGAACTGTTGTCGACACAGACATTTAATTTTATCATGGGTTGTAGAGCTTCCCAATAACAAACATTGACAGGATAAGCGCAGGACCCAGTGGGAACATCCGGTATAAATTCAGAAAGAGAAGCCGTGGTTGCATAGGACTTTGGTATCTCCGGATATATCGGGTAGGTAGCATTACCATCACTGCGAAAATCATTAAAGCCAATATAACCATAATCCGAATAAAATTGGATGGATGAAGATATATTGGCATCAAGGGAGGGAACGGGATTGACACAAATAAAAAGACCGGGTGAAATAGGACAGCGTGACCCCGATATATAATCGGCTGAACTGCCCAGCAACAGAGGAGAACCATCCCAATCCACATAACTGGAAGTAAGGCTACTCGTCGGAAATACTCGAACAACATCATTAATATTATAACTGGATGAGATATCAAATTCTCCAACATAATTCATGTAGACCACGCCATTATCAGGATAATCTTGGGTAAGAGTATAACCGAGATTATTGGCCTCAATATTAAGATTGCCGCCACCCGTTAAAGTGTTGGCATTGACGGTTCGATGGAGTCGATTAGCATAGGGCGTATCACTGGTTAGCGGGCGTAAATTCATACAAGGGGAAAATAAGTTGAGCCGGAAGGATAGGGTGAGCCTTCAGGAAAGCGATAACTATTATAGAGCCATTCACCCCAGTTAAAATCACATTGACATTGTAACTTGGTTGGACTCAGTAATTGCCATGTCGGACGACTAACCCCATACCCCCCTGCAACCATAATAGGAAAAGGGGTTGTTACCGTATTATTATTATCTTTCTGTTTGAAGTAACTAGGCGGTAAATCATTGCTGAGAACGTCTGTGAAGGCCAGATTATCAATGAGATACGTATCGGATACAATCGGCATATTATCATTCTCTAGACTACCTGAAGTAGTTGTATAGAGCGATTGTAGAGTATTATATATTGAACTGGAGATAGTGCTGGTCTGACCATTGAAAGGAAATACTACGGATAATTTTCCAGTAACAGTGCTATATCTCTCCGAGTCGACTTTATTAATAATCGCATTATAGCAAAATTGAGCGAAGGGTCCCCACGTTTCTATATCAGGATATTGAGTCATGATATTGACAGGGAAGGGTGAATTAATATTTAAAGTTGGGGCATTATTTTTTAAGGATTGGGCAATGAGGGTAAGCCATGGAGTCGGTAAAACGTTCTTCTCTCCGGATTTCCAATCGTGCGGTCCTTTATCATACCAATCGCCACCATCATCAAAGGGTGGAAATTTTAAGCCTCTGGATAAAATTGATATATCTTTCTGAGCAGGAAGGATTTCCCATGTTACCGAGGGGGCATAAATATAATTTATGGAAGCTGGATTGGTATTACCCATCACTTCATCCCAGGGAACCTCGATAGTAACCGTCAGAATATTTTCCACATTCTCTTGATAGGTATAAACAAATTTATTGACCTTGCAGTAATTGAAGATACCATATTGACCATTAAAATCAGAATGTTGACCGGTATATACTTTGGTGGTCGTGCCAATGGCTTGGGGACTCCAACCACCTTTTCTCGGTTGAAGATGGGCTGAGGCAAGGTTGAGAGGAGCAATGACAGTGCCATGGATATCAACGAAATTTGCTGAACTCCATGGGTCAAAAGGGTTAGCGTTTCCGGCAAGGACGCTGGAGATATAAGTTTTACTGGTGGAATAAGATGAGGTTATCATAATAATAAATTTTAGTTACCAAAGGGGTATTGGTTCAGGTTGGGATTGTTCATTCTTCTTGCGGGTATTGGTAGCAACTTCTTTCAAGTACTCTTGAGAGGTAGTTAAAACATCCAACTGTTGTTGGGCAAGGGAAGTCTGAGCCAATAGGTCAACGCCATATAAGTCACCAATCTTGGTATTAAGCCCGCTATTTTGTGATTGTATCAAATCTCGCACCATTGGATTATCCATAACATTGGCCAGACCTGATTTGTTTTTGACACTGCCATTATCGACAACATTAAGTGACCCGGCTGATGTTATACGGATACCCGTACCAATTGTTGCATCAACATCTACCAATTTATCGGTAAATTTATCAATGACGGAAAAGGCATGATTAAGTCCTCCATTAACTTCATATATATTTTTGCCTTTATTAAAGGAAAGTTCCGTTGCGCCTTTACCAAATCCCGAAAAAAATCCTTCGGTTTTAAACCCCATTGCCATTGGTAGTTTTAAGTGATTATCAAACGTCTTTTTAATAATACTTTTTGTCCACGGTTCTACAAAAGGAGACGCCGAAACTTTCTCTAAGGTAGTACCGACTTTTAACAGGGCTGATGCCGTTCGAAGTTTACCGGCAGCTTCAGCAGCCGCAGCATAATCAACGGCCAACCGAGAACCTGCTCCCGCTGCTCCTCCAATACCAACCGTCCCCACTATGGCTGCTGCATTACCCAATTGTAGCCCAGATTTTAATCGATTATTATTGGATTTGAAATCGGCTGCAAATTGACCGAAAGATAATACTTGGCCAATTCCAATTGCCGTTCCTACTGCGGTATCTTTCAACCGGATAAAATTTTCTGTCATTTTATTGGCATGCTCCGTAACATTATCAGAAACTTCCTTGCCACTTTCCCCGCCTAAAAATTTAAAATGAAGTAATCCTCGAATACCGTGGATAGCTAACATAACGGCATTATATAATAATCCAACACTATCCGTGATAACATGAACGACTGCCGTTAATGCCCCGACTAACATGTTTAATAAACCTAACAACACCTTGAAAATGGGAGTCATGGCTACCATGAAATCATGCCATTGAGCCTTGGTTGCTTCCAGCGTATCACTCATTTCATCAATGGTTTTTTCCGGAGCATTCTGACCACTGGCTAAGTACCCCTTATTGGCAGCTTCCAAACCACCCACCGCTGATAACTGTTTACCGATGGCTTCAGCCGCTGTAATATTTTTAATACCGATTAAGTCTCTTATCGTTTCGCCCTTGTCCTGCTGCTTCGTAATCTGTTCGAACATCGTCCCCAAATCTTGATTATAGGCTATCCCATGTTTGGCAAAGGCTTCCTGTGCCTTCATATCACCTTCCATTGCCAATTGTTTTTGAGCGTTTAATTTCTCAAACATACTATGGAGTTTATCAACGGCAACTCCGGCTCTCGTAGCCATCTTCTCCAACGTTTGTAGACTATCCGTTGAGATATCTAGTTCATCCGAAGTTTTCTTGATATCCTCAGCCCATTGCGCCGTGGACTTAGCGGCTTCAAGAATAACCGTAGCACTTATACCAGCCGTGAGCGCATTGGCAAATTGTGATTTGAAATCGGCTCCAAGATTGAGGACAGCACCATTGAGTTGACCGATGCTCTGCATGGCTCTCGTGTTGTCTGCGTCAAATAAAAGAGAAACTTTTTGCACGGCCATAAATTTAATATCCTCTCACTTTCTTAATTTGTTCTTGTTCGAAACCATTCATTACTCGCAAGGCTCCATCAGCTTCCAATCCGGCACACCACTCATAACAGAGTAAACGAAAAGGTTTTTTTAAAATGGTTGATTGGCTATAACCATAAGTTCTTAACATATAATTATATAAATGTTGTTCCCATTCAATACCGCTTGGTGGTTTGTCTTGATTTTTTTCGGTTGGTTCAAAGATGGGCATCTTATTATAAAACTCAATATAGGTTTTAATATTGTTTATGCACTCCAAGAGGTTCCAGCCCTTATGTTTCTTTATAAACTTTTTAAGATGGTTGGAACAACGTTTCAGTTCGCTAACATAATTAGGTAGATGATTATTTACTTTGGTGTTGAGTAATTCCACGGCATCATCAAAGTCATAGGAGCATATCGTCAAGAAAGAAATAATGTGACGAATGATAGCATCGCCTTCTAACTTCTCCACTTGTCCCGTCATGAATACATTATCCAACTTTCGCAGGAGGAGAACGTGACCTAAACTCAGAGGCTTCAGGGTAAACCCTGATATCATATAGGTTGGGGGGAGCAGAGCGTCAATGAACTTATAATCAGTGGTCATATATAAATAAATATGTAGCAGTTGTTTAAAACCGCTACATATTCGTGATATAATCCTAACTGATTAGGAGGTAATGCCCACGTAAGCCGTAGCGTTACAGGTATACTTCATCGCATCCGTTACCGCACGGTCTTCATCGACATCATCGACAATCCAATTGGTTCCATTGATGATTGACCCGCTGTCAATGGTATCCGTGAGGGTAATCATTGAGCCAACGGATGGTCTCGTGCCAATTGCATTGCCATCCAGCGACCCTGAGGTAGCTGCATACCAAGTAATGGACGCACCTTTCTGTTCATCATACATGACGACAACGGCAGTGTTACCAAGCTGGTTTGCAGCCGTAAACTTTGCCATCTTGTCAGTTGCCTTCGTATTTTGGATAAGCGCACTTGCTCCAAATACCGTTTGTGTTATCCCATTTAAACTCCATCTGCAATTTAATCCGTGATAATAATTTGTCATAATTTATATTTATTCTTTCTATACTAGTTGTTTGTGTTAGCCAATGAACCAACTATTCTCATTGTCATATTGTTACTACTGGCATCGCCCGTAGTTCCTTCATGCTGTCCACCTCTTACCAATTGACAACAGGAGAAATTCCATGTTCGAATAGCATTGATTTTTGCAATCGCTCCACTATCTTCAAACAAATTAAAAATGGTATCGGCCAATATACCCGTTTGACTGGTGGGAACATCTCCCATCATCTCTTTTATATAAATAGTAATATTACACCAATAAATGCCAGAATTATAAATTATTTCATCGGTTGACTCGCAATCAACGATACAGGCCGGAGCGATATCAAGGTCAACATTACCAATTCCAGAGTAGTAAGTGGCTGAACCGGAAGGTAATGAACCTGATATAAAAGTTATCAGAGTTTGTTCAACGGCTTTATTTATCGATGTGCGAGGCATATTAATTTCCAAATATCTTTTTTAAATTTTTGTTATACTTGTCAGTGATATATTTTTGCATGGAGGCTAGTTCCAAATTTATAGCCTTCTGTAAACCTTTTTGAATTTCTTCATGTTTTTGCTGAACGTTATTATCTATTCTTGCCCACGGATGGAAGGAGTCAGGTCGAGCATAAACGGCATCGCCCTTGGGTTTACCATATTGTTTTGCTCCCCCCACTTTAAGCTTGGGTTCCCGTAAACTATCCGTGGCATAATCTTTATTACGTTTGTAAAAGGGGTTAAGTTTATTTAAGGCTCCAATCCAACCTGACGCAATAAATCCAATGGTTGAATTTTTCTTCTTAATAAATTTTTCAATGGCCGTAGCCATGCTACTGCCGCTCAACCCTTTTTTATGACTGGCTTTTAATTGTTTATTAATTAAAATAGCTGCAAGGGGAGCTTTGGAATTGGTTCGGGAGGGAGAAAGTAAATTACTTCGGATACTTTCCGGAGTTGAATGTTTTGTTAAGTTTATAGCCGAACGACAAATAAACACGGCTTTCGTATTAATAATTTCCGAGGGTGCTCGTTTATTATACTGCGTATAGAGAGGCCACACTTTTTTCCACTCGGTCAAATCTAATTTGGCACTAAGATTAATCATAATCCTTTTGTGGTGGAGTGACAAATCATTCGCATATATGAATTGGTCGGGTCAATTTTAATACTCTCTATGCGATAGTTGGAATTATCCAAGGTATAATATATAATCTGTTGGGGAGATGGCATTCCATTCGAAAAAATTGCCGTGTAATCGCCCTCACTATAATCAAAGAGGCGCACGGTAGCCGTCAATAATTTTACAATCTGATATCCCCCCAGTTCCAATTCCCGATTGAACATGGTTATACTCGGAATAAAGTTATAAGAGTTTCCTTGCCACTCAAAGGTGGGATTGTCCAAATCAGCTTCAATGGTTTGAAGGTCAGTTACGATATCGTTGCGGAGACTCATATTAAAAATGGGTGAGATGAGTTTTTACTTCACCTCACCCATGTTGTTTTATTTATATATTTTATTTAGACTTAGTTGGACTGAGTCAAGAGCGGGATAACGGCATTCGGATTACCAGCCGCAGAACCAAACAAGCTGTAGATACCAAATCTCCAGGCCGGTTTGCTCATATCAAGAGCAGCCACGAACAAGAACGGCCAACCAGAGGTTGGTTCGACTGCTGTGTAGGTATAGGCACCGGGCACACCAGCGAAAGCTGAAGGAGCACGAGCCGCAATGACTAATCCGGCTGAGTTACCGGCGAAACCAATCAACTTATCCCCACCAGAGTAGCTGTCGCCACCCAAAGGCTTAGTCGCACCGAACAAACGAGGCGATTGATAAATGTTGACACCATCAACGAAGAGACCCGTTCCAGCAGAGTTGGAAACTTGACCATTGGTTCCAGCATATCCGCCATTCTGGACGATTTGGCTATTTCCATAGACCAAGGTCGAGAATAAGTTATTGCTGGCTTTCATAGCCTGAAGGGTATTCGGAGTTAAAATCGCATAGCGACCACCACGAGGAACTTCCAGATTATCCAAGGCAGCACCAATGTAGGTTAAGGAACCAGTCGGAGCCGCATAGACGAAGTTTGAGGAACTAGCAATCGTTACGGTATTCGTAAAGTAGCTGGAACTGACTTTGTTATAGACATCAACGCTGATACCGTTGGCAACTTGCTTACCAAGGATATTGCCGAAGGTATTGAGGATTTGAGCTTCGCCAATCGTATCCCATTCCGTAACGTTGAAAACGTGGTCATGACCTTTGGTTTTCACAGTTGCAGTGATGGCACTGGACGAGGCTTGCATGCTTTCCCAGCCATTGGCGAGGTCGTTCATCGCACCAAATTGACTGGTAGCGACACGAGTTGTTATGCTAACGCCTTCACCAGCGACAGCTTCATCGAAGTTACTCGTAAAGATATCACGGGGCGGAAGGTCAGGAGCGAAGGCTGGGAGTGATTTGAAGGCAAACACTTGGAGTGCGCCACCGATATTATTTGCAGATACTGACATTATATTTTATATTTTTATACTCGGTAATTGTTTTTATGTTGTTGATAGTTGAGCTTCAGAGTATTCATTAGTTTGTTTCACTCAACTATTTTTTATTTATTTCAGCCGCAAAGCTCGTGAAATGGTAAATTCATTCTTTTTAAAGTATTCATCCTTTTCCTTACCATTGGGCATTTGTAAAAATGTTTTATAGATATCCGACTCCTGTTGGATAGGAACGATTTCTTCCGGAGCGAATTGACGAACACCAATATTTCCCAAAGCAATATTAACCTTGCGATTAACCGATTTTTGTTCCACTTCCAACTTAGTTGACAATTCACTGACTTTAGTCTCGTAGTTCTTGGTTAAGTCCCGAACCTTACCATCATAAGTATTTTTTAAATTACTTAGTTGGGTTTCATGTTTTGATTTTACTTCCAGAAAATCGTCAATGGTCTTTTGATAATCGAGAATATCAGCTTCAAGGGCTTGCTTCTCCAATAACCATTCTGACTTTTCTTTTTGTAAAGTTGTAAGGGATTTATTATCGAAAAAGGCCATAAATTATTTTGCTTTTAATTGCTCAATCGTTTCATTGTGAGCCGCATAGAGCATTTGTTTGAAGGGGTCAACTTTGGCTGTAGCCCGTTTACCAAAGAATAAGGACATGTCAACTTTGGCATATTTGCCTTCTTCTTTTTCAACATACTTATCGTCGTAGTTGCCTTCTTTCTTATCCGGAGTTTTTTCTTCCTCTTTCTTGACTTCTTCCTCTTCTTTTTTCCCATCTTCCGGTTCGACTTTCTTTTCTTTCTTCATTTTGCCGCTGCCTTTGCAATGAGCACATTCACATTCGTCATCATCGTTTTCCGGTTTGATTTCAGCTACTTTCGTTTCTTCTTTCTTGACTTCTTCTTCATCTTTCTTCTCAACATACTTATCGTCATAGTTACCTTCCTTTTTTTCGAGGACAGGAGTAGTAGCTACTTCAGTCTTGATAGGTTCCGGTGATTTGATGGTCTTGACAGTGATATTCGGTTTCATAAGGTTATTATATTATATATATTAGTTAAATTTTCTAAAATTCGATTTATTTCAATGTTTCCATTAAAAATTCATCAAAACTATCGCAAACAATGTCCACAAGGCCATTATCCAACGCATCTAAGCCTTCATAGCTTAAACCTTCCATAGCTTCCGGATTGACATCAGGCCGTGTGGCCAAAATTGTATTCTTAAACTTTTCATGTTGTTTTATCACATCTTTCTGCAAGATGGATTGCTCCTCATCGGTTAAAGCCTTGAATTCATGCCCCATTAACTTATATTTTCCAGAGGCTATCGGATTAACCTTAGTTCCATTAGTTTTTAATTGTTCAGTAAGGTCAAGGAGTAACATATAGACACCAATTGAACCCGTTGAGGCCGAATAAGTCGAACCTAATTTTGAGCATTGCGACATCAGCCAATATGAAGCTGAAGCCGAAGCGGTTTCCGTCCAGCCATAAATCTTTTTTTCTTCATTGATATTTTTGATGAGCCGACCCAATTCTTCAATTCCCGTAGTTGTCCCGCCCGGCGAATTAAACCACATATAAATACATTTTATATTGGGGTTGAGATGAGCCGCTTTGAGAGCTTCAGCAATCTCATCCGTGTTGACCATACCCAATAGTTCAGCTTCTTCTTCGCTGACTCCTTTAGCTAAAATACCATTAACTGAAATAATTAAAATGTCTCCGCTCATATCGGGAGTAGCAGTTGGTAAAGAAACGGTTTGAGAAGTCATCAACGGATTTCCGAAGATTTTCCCGTAAAGACCGCCCGCACGAATTTCTTGAAGGCGTTCGACTGTTTTAGCAAAAGAATAAAAATCTTTTTTGGACATCATCCATTTTTCCGAGTAGAGTTGTTGGGCAATTGACATAGATTATGGGGTTGGTTGGGTAGCTAGTGGTGGCGGTGTCTTCTGCAACATAGTTTCACTTAAACGTTGATAGACAATGTTAATGGGAGTATTGGTAGTCGCAGAAATTTCGTTGGCCGTATTGAACCAAAGAATATCTTCAGCCTTCTTCTTGGCTAAGAAATCTTCGACGGGGATATCAATCGTTTGTTCGAGGGTAGCCGTTCCCGCAGCATAGGCTTTTAACTTATCGCCTCTATCATAACTGGAGTTAAGGGATAAAATTGGAGGATGGGTGAAGTCAAATATTTCACCAAGATTTTCATCATCGTTTGGGGGTAAATCACCATTTTTTATAGCTTTGGCAACTGCCCATCCTAAAATAAATTTTGCTGACTTGTCCAATACTTCTTGGCGATGCTCAATGGCCGCATTAAATAATTTAACGACCCCATCTGAGATACGTCCACTAACAGTATCATGGGAAAATAACAGAGCATGGGGGATACCAATACATTGTAATACTTGGGCTTCAAGGTTGGATATATATTTGGTCGTTTGGTCAGCCGGAGTCGTTGAGTTCAACGATTTAATATCACCATCAACGGAGATATAACGGATGGCTGGGTCATT
>Ga0007882_10000992_pt1 | contig 16800 bp, 12 predicted proteins | sample CryBogCBH12Aug01_FD_71195 | JGI IMG/M metagenome (GOLD analysis project Ga0007882, IMG submission 71195) | Freshwater microbial communities from Crystal Bog, Wisconsin, USA - CBH12Aug09.1 | ecosystem: Environmental > Aquatic > Freshwater > Lake | place: Crystal Bog, Wisconsin, USA | collected... | reverse complement strand
TTTTTTGGAGGAGTTTCCTCTGGCGCAGACTGGCCAACCTTTGCTGACCACTTTTGAAGTTGCGGCTCATGCCTAGACGACAGGCCGGTTCGTCCAGCGGTTCGACCACTCCAGTGACCTGGTGGTTCCAAAACGCGGCAACCGTTTCACCTTCTCCTGGGGGAGAAGGCCGGGATGAGGGCGGACGATACCACCAATATTTATTCCTCGCGGCTGGCAGTCACCGCGCTTTCCAAAGTATTGAGGTCAACGCCCACCCCGCTCCCTCGGAGAAGATATCACCGGGCACACTATGCGCCGGTTCTCCTCATCCGTGTCCATCCGTGGTTGAACTGCCTGGTCACGCCGCCGCGCGGCGCAGGCGGTCGGCTATGCCGGACCATTCCGCCGTTTCCGGCGGCGCTTCCACCACAATCAAGTCCGCGCCCGCCGCATCGCACCGGTGCAGTTCGCCGTAGAGCGCCCGGGCAAACGCCTCGGCATCGTGCGGAATCACACTGACGTTGTCCGCGCCGAAGCCGGCGGGAATGTGGGTGTGGGCAATCACCTGGCAGCGATTGGGAGCCGCCCGCCCAACCAGTTGGCGGCGCAATCCGTCTTCGCTCTCCCACTTTAGAATCACCAGTTTGGTGCGGGGCGAGTAATGTTTGGCCAGCAAGCCCGGACTCTTCAAAGCCGCGCCGCCAGCCGTCGCCGCCACGGTTTGCACTTCTCCGAGCACGGCCGCCAGGGTTTCGGCGTGAATCATCCCCGGCCGCAAAATCCGCGCCGGCATCGTTGTCAAATCCAGCACCGTGGACTCGATGCCCACCTGCGACTGGCCGCCGTCCACGATGAGGGAAATCTTATCCCCGAGCTGCCCGCGCACATGCTCCGCATTGGTGGGGGAAATCTGGTTGGAAAGGTTGGCGCTCGGCGCCGCCAGCGGAAAGCCGCATTCGCGAATCACCGCCTGCATAAACGGGTGGGCGGGCCAGCGCACGCCCACGGTCGCGCCGCCGGCGCTCACGAGGTCGGGAATGCCGGCTGCGCGCGGCAGCACCAACGTGAGCGGCCCGGGCCAGAAGGCCCGCGCCAGCCGCTCCGCCGCCTCCGGCCAGGCGGTCACGGCCGCGCGCGCCATTTCCAGACCGGCCACATGGACGATGATGGGATTGTGCGCGGGACGGCCTTTGACTTCGTAAATCTTGGCCACCGCCGCCGCGTCCAGCGCATTGGCGGCCAGGCCATAGACGGTTTCGGTGGGCAGGGCGACCACCTGACCGGCGCGCAGCCGCGTCACCGCCTCCCGGACGGCCGTTTGAAACAGCGCCGGGGTATGGGTGGAAAGGATTTCAGCAGCCACGGCTTATTCGTAGCGCAAAGCCTCGATGGGGTCGAGCCGGGAAGCTTTCCAGGCCGGATAGAATCCCGAGACAATGCCGATGCCGGCGCTGGAGACACAGGCGATGCCAATCCAAGCCACGGGCGTAATGGTCGGCCAACCGGTGGTGGCGGCGACAATCTGGGCGGCAATCATGCCCAAGGCGATGCCCACCAACCCGCCGGCCACGCTCAGGGTGACCGCCTCGATGAGAAACTGGATGAGGATGTCGCGCCCGCGCGCGCCCACCGCCATGCGGATGCCAATTTCCCGGGTCCGCTCGGTGACGCTCACGAGCATGATGTTCATGATGCCAATGCCGCCGACGATGAGGGACACGCTGGCAATGGCCCCCAGCAGCACGGACATGATGCGCGTGGTGGCGGTGGCCATCTGCATCAGTTCGAGCTGGCTGCGCACGGTGAAGTCCGGCTCGGAACTTTTGTGCCGCTCGCGCAGCAGCGAGGTGATGTCGTTCTGCACCTGGTTGATGCTATCCTTGGTGGCGGCCTGCACCATGATGGAATTGATGAAGTTGCGCTTGGTGATGCGGCGCATGTGGCTGGTGTAGGGAATCAGCACCACGTCATCCTGGTCCTGGCCGAAGAGGTTGAAGCCCTTGGCCTCCAGCACGCCCACCACCTTGAACGGAACATTGCGGATAATCATGGTCTGGCCCACCGGATCGTCGCTCCCGAATAATTCATCCACCACGGTTTTGCCGATGACGGCGACCTTGCCCAGGCTGCGCACGTCGCCTTCGGTGAACATCACGCCGCTGGCAATGTCCCAGTCCCGGATTTGGGGGTAATCGGGGGATTCGCCCATGATTTGGGTGTTCCAGTTCAGCCCGTTGGCGAGCACCTGCGAACGGTCGCGCACTTCCGGGCTGACGGCGGCGACGTTGGCGACCTCGCTCTTGATGGCGCGGGCGTCCTCCACCGTAAGCGTGGCGGCACTGCCCCAGCCGCCCCGGCTGCCGCCGCTGGTGAAGGCGCCGGAAAAGACGGTGACGATATTCTGCCCCAGGCTGGCGACCTTGTCCTCCACCTGCTTGCTGGCCCCGGTGGTGATGCTGACGGAGGCGATGACCGAGCCGACGCCGATGATGATGCCAAGCATCGTCAGCAGCGAACGCATCTTATTCCGCCGCAGGGCGCGGGCGGCGATTCGGAATGGCGCAAAAAATCTCATGCCAGTTTCACCGCCTGCTGGGCGGCTTTCAGTTTGGCCAGTTCGGCGGCGGCATCCATGCGTTCCCGCACCGGCTCATCCGTGACAATTTTCCCGTCGCGCAGCACGACCATGCGCTTGGTGAAGCGCGCCACGTCGAGTTCGTGGGTAACCATTACAATGGTGATGCCGGACTCGTTGAGCTTCTGGAACACGCCCATGATTTCGATGCTGGTCTGGCTGTCGAGGTTGCCGGTGGGCTCGTCTGCGAGCAGCAGGGCCGGCTGGTTGACGAGCGCGCGGGCAATGGCCACGCGCTGCTGCTGGCCGCCGGAGAGTTGGTTCGGCTTGTGATCCCCGCGCGCCCCCAGCCCCACCAGTTCCAGGCTGCGGCGGGCCCGCGCTTTTTGCTCCGGCGCGGGAATGCGCTGGCGGTTGTAGAGCATGGGCATCTCGACATTCTCCTGGGCCGTGGTGCGGGACAGGAGGTTGAAACCCTGAAAGATAAACCCAATCTTGTCGTTGCGGATGATGGCGCGGTCATCCCGATCCAGCGTGGAGACGTCCGTGCCGTCCAGCAGGTATTGGCCGCCGGTGGGCCGGTCCAGACAGCCGATCATGTTCATGAGCGTGCTCTTGCCGGAGCCGCTGGAGCCCATGATGGAGACAAATTCGCCGGGGAGGATGGCCAGCGAGATGCCGCGCACGGCGTGGACATCCACTTCCCCGGTGCGATACACCTTGTGGATTTCCGTCAACTGGATGACCGGGCGCGTGGACACAACAAATCAGTGCATGCGCGGGAAGCCGCCGCCAAACGGGCTGGAGCTGGAGCCAGCCGCAGCGGCGTCGCCGCCCGTCGCGGTCGTGACCACCTTGTCGCCCGCCTTCAGGCCTTCGGTCACCTCGGTGAAAATGCCGTCGGTGATGCCAATCTTCACCTGCACTTGGTGGAGTTCCGGCGCGGCCTCATCCCCCGTCAGGACATAGATGGTGCGGAGATTGCGATTGCCTTTGTTGTGCTGGCCGTGCCCGTCGTGTTTGCCGGCGGGGGCCGCATTGGTTTCGACCACCAGCGGGGCGTTGGTGATGACCTCAGCGCCTTCCGGCGGGCGGAACCGGAGGGCGGCATTGGGAATTTTCAGGGCGTCCGCGCGCTGGGCGACGATGATGGAGACATTCGCCGTCATGCCCGGCTTGAGCTTGTAATCGGCGTTGGTCACGCCAATTACGGTGTCATAGGTCACCACGTTGTTGACAGTGATGGGCGAATTGCGCACCTGCCGCACGGCCCCGTGAAAGGTCCGGTAGGGGTAGGCGTCCACGGTGAAATCCACATCCTGCCCTTCCAGCACGCCGCCGACATCCGCCTCCGCCACATTGGCGTCAATCTGCATCTTGGTCAGGTCGTTGGCGATCTGGAACAGGGTGGGCGTGTTGAAGCTGGCGGCCACGGTCTGGCCCACGTCCACGGTGCGGGAGATGACCACGCCGTCCACCGGCGAATAAATCTTGGTATAGCTCAGGCTGGCCCGGGCATTGTCCAGCGCGGCCTGCTTGATTTTGACCACGGCTTCCGCCTGGTGCAGGGCGGCGATGGCGATGTCATAATCCGAGCCGGAAACCAGACTGTTGGTGTAGAGCTGGGCGGCGCGTTTGGCCTGCACCTGCTGCAACTCCAAGTTGGCCATGGAGTTGGCCAAATCGGCCTCCGCCTGCGCCACCTGCGCCAGGTAGGAGCGCGGATCCAATTGGGAAATCAACTGGCCGGCCTTCACCTGGGAGTTGAAGTCCACGTAGTTGGTGGTGATGGTGCCGGACACCTGGCAGCCCACCTGCACGCTTGTCACCGGGTTGAGAATCCCGGTGGCGGTGACCACCTGCAACAGTTCACCCTGTGTCACTGGCGTGGCACTGAAGGTCACCGGCGACTGGTGGTTGTGCCGAAAATAGAGGTAGCCCCCGCCCGCCGCCCCCAGGACAACGACCGCCAGCACCCAGACCCATCCCCGACCGCCAGTTTTTTCCGCCATAAAAATCCGTTTAATTCACCAAATGGTTACCGTCACTACTTAGACAGCGCGACGAACGACCAAGTTACTTTAATTTTGCCCCCACCGCAATTTCAGTTTGTGCCAGCGGCGGAGTCCCGTAAAATCGCGCCGTGCTGGAATCCCTCACCCAACAACTGGCCGGCGGCCAGCCGCTGGCCGCTGCCCAGGTGCAATCGGCCGTGGAAGCGCTCCTCGCGGAGTCCGTCCCGGCGACGGCCAAGGCCGCGTTTCTGAGCGCCCTGGCGAAGAAGGGCGAAACGCCGGCGGAAATCACCGCCTTTGCGCTGGCCCTGGGTGAAAAATCGGTGCGCCCACCCATTGACGCCGCCTGGCGCGAATCCCGCGAGCTGCTCGACATTGTGGGCACTGGCGGGGACCGGCTGGGCACGTTCAACATTTCCACCACCGCCGCCCTGCTGTGCGCCGCCGCCGGTGTGGCCGTGGCCAAGCACGGGAACCGCGCCGTCACCTCCAAATCCGGCAGCGCGGATGTGCTGGAAGCCCTGGGCATTCCGATAGACCTGCCGGCGGACGCCGCCGCCCGCGCCCTGCGCGAAAAAAACTTCGCCTTCTTTTTTGCGCCCAATTTCCACCCGGCGTTTCGGCACATCGCCCCGGCCCGCAAGCTGTGCGCCGAACAGGGGCAGCGAACCATCTTCAACTTTCTCGGCCCGCTCCTGAACCCCGCCCAGCCCTCGGCCATGCTGGTGGGCGCCTCCCGGCCGGAATTGTGCGATACCCTCGCCCGCGTGCTGCAATCACTGGGCGTGCGCCGCGCCATGGTCGTGACCGGCACCGTGCCGGTGGAGGGGCAGACCCGCACGATGGACGAGCTGTCCACCCTGGGCGGCAACACCGTGGCGGAATTTTATCATGCGCGGGGTTTTACCGGCTCGGAATTCACCACCGCCTTTCTGCCGCTGCAGCCGGCCACGCTCCACGACCTGCTCGGCGGGAATCAGTGGGAAAATGCGGAAACCACCCGGCGGATTCTGGGGGGACAGGAGCGCGGCCCCAAGCGGGACGCCGTGCTGCTGAATGCCGGGGCGGCGCTGTTTGTCGCGGGCAAGACGAAGTCACTGGCTGAAGGCTGGGAGCTGGCCGGGGCCACCATTGACACCGGCGCGGCGGCCGCCAAGCTGGCCGAACTGGCCGTGCGCCCGGCGTGACGCACCCGCGCCGCTCCAACTGAAACCGGAACCCTTTCCCCCTACCACGGCCGCGCGAGGTCGGGACGGCGTTTGCCGGACTTCGCGTGCTTGCCCGCAGGCGCGGGCGCGTCGCCGGCGGCGGGTGCGGCGGCCTTGGCTTCCGCCTGGATGGCGGTCATGGCCTCGTCAATCACGCCCAGCAACTCCGCCCGGCCATGGCCCGTCTCCGACGAGCACATAAACGTGGCCGGCGGCTGCACGAACCACGGAGCGATTTGCTCCATGAAGGCTGCCATATTGGCCGACACCGTGGCCGCATTGATCTTGTCCGTTTTGGTGAAAACCAGCACGAACGGCACGGCGTTGCGCGTGAGCCAGCCGATGAATTCGATGTCAATGTCCTGCGGCGGCAACCCGGATTCAATCAGCGCGAACACGCTGCAGAGGTTCGTGCGCTGCTTCAGGTAATGGGACACCGCTTGGTTGAACTTGGCGCTGTCCTTGCGCGCGCCCTCGGCGAAACCGTAGCCCGGCAAATCCACGAGCCGCCAGCAGCCGTTCATGATGAAAAAGTTAATGAGCTTGGTGAATCCCGGCGTGGGCGAGACCCGGGCTAAATCCGGGCGGCCGGACAGCATGTTCAGCAGCGAGGACTTCCCCACGTTGGAGCGGCCGATGAAGGCAAATTCCGGCAACGACTCGTCCGGACAGGTGTCCAGGTCCGGGGCGCTGCATTCAAAAATGGCGGAGGCAATGTTCACAATGGAAAACGGACCCCGCCACTGTCGCAGCAAAACCCCCGCGCGGAAACACCTATTTTTGGCGGCGGAGGCGGCCAGTCTTGAATGCGAGGAGTTTTCAGTTCTTAGTTTTCAGTTTTCAGTTGGGGAAACCTCATCGCGCGCGTCATTCGTCAATCGCAAATCGTAAATCCCAAATCTCTCATCGTCCCGGCGGCCGCCAGCGCAGCAGCCGCAGGGCGTTGCCGATGACGATGAGGTCGGAGCAACCCATCGCGGCGGCGCAGACCACGGGGCTGATGAAGCCCAGCGCGGCCAGTGGCACGCCGAGCGCGTTGTAGAAAAACGCCCAAAAAAGGTTTTGCCGGATGGTGCGCAGCGTGGCGCGCGCCAAGCCCAGCGCCTCCGGCACCGCGCCGATTTCCGACTTGAGCAAAATGATGTCCGCCGCCTCGCGCGCGATGTCGCTGGCCCGGCTCACGGCAATGCCCAAATCCGCCTGCGTGAGCGCGGGCGCGTCGTTGATGCCGTCGCCCACGAACGCCACGCGCCGGCCCTGCGCTTGGAGGGTTTTGACAAACTCCGCCTTTTCCTCCGGCCGCGCCCCCGCCCGCACGTTCGCTGCCGCGATGCCGACGGATTGCGCGATGCCCGCCGCCGTCAGCGCGCCGTCACCGGTCAGCAGATAGATTTCCAATCCCTGCGCGCGGAGCTGGCGCACCACGCCGGCGGCGTCCGGTTTCAATGCATCGCTCACGGCCAGCAGTCCCAGCAGCGTGCGGCCCGCCGCCAGGCCGATGACGGTGGCACCTTGCGGCGCCCATTCGGCGATGAACTTCTCGCCGCCGGCTAAATCCACGCCGGATTCCCCAAGCCAGCGCAGGGAGCCGAGTTGCACGTGGCCGGATTCCGATGCAGCGCCGGGCAGGCGGGCGGCCACCCCGGAACCGCGAATTTCCCGCCAGTCGTCCAAGGCGATGGCCTCCGCCGAAAGCGCGGCGATGGCCTGGCTGAGCGGATGGTGGGAACGGCGGGCCAGCGCGGCGGCCAGGGCGCGGAAGGAAATGGCGGGCGGCGCGGCCAAGGCGATTTCCGCTGCCACCACCGGCTGGCCCCGGGTGAGGGTGCCGGTCTTGTCAAAAACAATGGCCGTGATTTCCCCGGCCTTTTCCAGGGCGATGCCGTCGCGGATGAGAATGCCCCGGCGGGCGGCGGCGTTCGCGCCGGCCATGATGGCGGCAGGGGTGGCCAGACCCATCGCGCACGGGCAGGCCACAATCAACACCGCCGCCGCGATGATGAAGCCCGCCGCCGAACCCGGGGGAATATGCGAATGCCAAAGCCAGCCGGCGAGGGCGTCATGAACGGCCGCAGCCGAGGCGGGCGCGAGGCCCCACCAGAGGCCAGCCGCCAATGCCACCGTCACAATGACGGGCACAAACACATTGCTGATGCGGTCACCGAGCCGCTGGATATGGGCGCGGCTACCTTGGGCACGCTGCACGGCGGCGATGATGTGCGCGAGCGCGGTGTCCGCGCCCGTGGCGGCCACGCGCATGACGAGGCGGCCGTCGAGATTCACCGTGCCGGTGAACACCTCGGCCCCGGCCTTTTTGTCAGCGGGCAGGGATTCGCCGGTGAGCATGGCCTCGTCCACGGCGGATTCGCCCTCCAGCACCACGCCATCCACCGGCACGCGGTCGCCGGGCCGGAGCACCACGCGGTCGCCGGATTTCAAGGCGGCCACCGGCACTTCCGTTTCTTGCGCGGCAATTGGCTTGGCCGGGGCGGCGGAAAAACGGGTGCGAAGGTCGAAACCCGCCGCGCTGGACGCGGCGGCCGGGGTGGCCGGCGGCACCAGTTTGCGCGCTGTGGCCGGGGCCAGCGTGAGCAGGGCTTGCAGCGCGGCCCCCGCGCGGTCGCTCACCCTGGCTTCCATCCAATGGCCGGCGCTGATGAGGGAAATGATGGCTGCCGCCTCCATGAAATAGAGGTGCCCGCCCGCGCCGGTGAACAACGCCCAAGTGCTGTAGCCGAAGGCGGTGGTGGAACCGAGCGCTACCAGCGTGTCCATGTTGGACGCGCCCACCTGCAACTGCCGCCACGCGCCGCGATAAAACGCCGCGCCACACACCGTCTGCACCACGCCGGCGAGCGCGAAGGCCAGCCACTGAAACCAGGCCACTGACGAGAGGTTGAAAATCCATTCGCCCGCCATGAGCACAGCGGTCACGGCCAGGCCGAGCAGCAGCGTCCCTTGCCAGCGGCTTTGTCGGGAGGGCGCCTCGCCAGATTGGGCCGCGGCCGCCTCGCTGGCCTCAAAGCCGGCGCGAGTGATGGCGGTGAGCACGGCAGGAACATCCTTTTCCGCGGGGGAATTCCAGCGGATTACCACGCGGCCGGTCGCCACCGAGGCGCTAACACTGTGAATGCCGGCAAGTTTCTGCGCCGCGTCCGTCACCTTGCGGGCGCAGTTGTTGCAAGTCATGCCACCGACCTGCAGTTCGGCAGTGGAACTCGCCGGAGGCGTGCTCATTATGATCTCCGGTCAGGCGCGGGGCCGTTCGCCGCCGCCTGGCCATCGGTGGTTCCCAATGTTTTCATATGCCCATGTTAACCCTTAAAAATAACAATTCAAGGGAGACACCGGTTAGGTGAAACCCGGTTGGGCAACCGGAGCAACCTTTCTCAAACCCGACCGCGCAAATATTGCCCCCCGCTTCATGTTCCCTTAAGGTGGCCTGGCGCAAACTGCCCGTATGAAACACCGTCTCCTGCTCCTCCTGGCCGCGCTCGCCGCCGGTGCCGGCCGCGCCTCAGCCCAGCCGTCCCCGGTGGTGGACACCGGCCAGGTGAACTGCTACGACAACCGCAATATCATCGCCCCGCCCCAGCCGGGCCAGCCGTTCTACGGGCAGGACGCCCAGTTCCATCGCCATCCCGCCAGCTATACGGCCAGCGCGGATGGCCAGACGGTGCGCGACAACGTCACCGGCCTCACTTGGCAGCGCAGCCCGGACACGGATGGCGACGGTCGGCTCACCCGGCGCGACAAGCTCACGCTCAGTCAGGCCCAGGCGCTTCCCGCCAAACTGAATGCCGCGCGGTTCGGCGGCTTTGCCGACTGGCGGCTGCCGACCATCCGTGAATTGTATTCGCTCTTTGACGCGCGCGGCACCGACCCCAGCGGCCCCGGCAACCCGGACACCGCCACGCTAACCCCGTTTCTGGACACAAATTTTTTCCAGTTCGCCTACGGTGATCCGCGCACGGGCGAACGGGTCATTGATTCGCAATTCGCCTCCGCCACCAAGTATGTCGGCCCGGGCGTGCGCGGCTTCGCCAAGCTCTTCGGCGTCAACTTTGCCGACGGCCGAATCAAGGGCTACGACCTGTTCATGCCCGGCGGCAGCACGGAGAAGACCTTCTTTGTGCTGTGCGTGCGCGGGCATCCCGACTATGGCCAGAATGATTTTCACGCCAATGCGGACGGCACCGTCACCGACCGCTCGACCGGCCTGATGTGGTCGCAGGCGGACAGTGGCCGGGGCCTGAACTGGCAGACGGCGCTGGCGTGGGTGCAGCAGCAGAATGCGGCCAAGTATCTCGGCCACGCGGACTGGCGGCTGCCCAGCGTGAAAGAATTGCAGAGCATTGTGGATTACACGCGCTCGCCCGAGAACACGCACTCGCCCGCGATTGATCCGTGCTTCCATTGCACCACCATCACGAACGCGGCCGGGCAGGCGGACTGGCCGTATTACTGGTCCGCCACCACGCACGCCGGGCGGATGGGCGGCGGGGCGGCGATGTATGTGGCGTTTGGCCGGGCGGCCGGGTGGATGCCGGCGCGCTCGCTGGCGGGTGGCCCGCCGGAACGTGGCGGCCCCGGTGGCCCGCCCGGCGAGGAACCGCCATCGGCCGCGGCCGGGGATTATCATTGCGTCAATGTCCATGGGGCCGGCGCGCAGCGGAGTGATCCCAAGGCGGGCGACCCCGCGCAGTTCCCGCACGGGCACGGCCCGCAGGGCGATGTGATCCGCATTTACAATTACATCCGCATGGTGCGTGACGCCGGCAACTGAACCGCCATGAATTTCCGCCGGCTCCCATGGCTGCTCCTGCTGGGTTGGGCGCTTACGGCCCGGGCGCATCCGGTGTTGCAGGATGCCTTGTGGCTGCAATTTGAACCGGCCCAGCTGCGGGTGGCGGTGAACGTATCAGTGAAGGAAATTTGCGTGGCCCAAAAGCTCGCGCCGCCCGCCCCCGGCACCTTCCCGGCGGAATTGGCGGCGGCGGCGACCCACCACGCCGACTACGTGCGGCAGCAGCTCACGTTTGCCGTCGGCACGAATGCGCTGGCAGGAACCCTGGTGCACATCGCCCTGCCGCCCGCCGTGGCCGACCCGGAACGGACCTTCTGCCAGTATGAACTGGCGTATCCGTGGCGCGGCCCGCCGCCGGCGGAAGTGACCATAGTCAACCACATGCTGACCGGGCAGCCGGATGCGGCCGGAATGGCCTGGCAAGTGGACTACGTGGTGCGCGCGAAGCGGGCCGGTGCCGGTGCGGCCACCACCTGGCTGCTTGCCTCCCGGCAACCGGCCGTGATTCCCACGGGCTGGGCGGTGCCGGCCACCCCGGAGCCGCCTCCGGCGTCCCGCACGTTTTGTGAATATTTCCGGCACGGCCTCTGGCACATCCTCACGGGCTTCGACCATCTGCTGTTTGTCTCCGCGCTGGTGCTGGCCGCCCGGAGCTTTTGGGAAATGGTGAAGGTCATCGCGGCCTTCACGCTGGCGCATAGCCTGACGCTGGCGCTGTGTGTCTTTGGCATTTTCCGGCTGCCGCCGGCGGTTGTGGAACCGGTAATTGCCTTGAGCATTATTTTTGTGGCGGTAGAAAATTGGCGCTGGCCGGAGCGGGCTAATTCCCGGCTGCGACTGGTCGTGGCGTTTGGCTTTGGCCTCGTTCACGGACTCGGCTTTGCGGGCGGGTTGCTGGACGCCATGGCCGGATTGCCCGCCGCCGCCGCGTGGACGGCTCTGGGCGCGTTCAGCCTGGGCGTCGAAGCCGGGCATCAAGTGGTCGTGCTGCCGCTGTTCGGACTGCTGGCGCTAGGCCGCGCCCGGTTGCCGGTGGGAACCAACGCCGCGTGGCTGCGCCACGGTGCCACGGCCATTTCGTGCGCGGGTGTCTATTTCCTGTGCACCGCCGTGCGTGAACAACTCTTTTGCCGCTAATTCAGAACCATCCATACACATGAAAACCCGCCTGCTCTCCGACCTGAACCCCAATCCAATCCAGCTGGCTTGCCGCTACCTCGCCGCCGTACTGCTGGCCGGCGGGCTGGCCAGCGCGCGTGGACAAGACGGCAACACCGCCCCGCCGCCGCCCGCGTGGTTTCAGGCTCCGGCCACCTCCGGGGTGGTTCGCAGCAGCACCAACCCCCCGCCGCCCCAGGCGGCGGTCTTCGCCCGGTTTGCGCCCCGCGTGACGGTGAGCTGGGATGACCAATACCTCTATGTCCAAAACAACGGCCTGCCCGCGCACGGCCTGATGGCCGGCATCACGGCCTGGCAGCAGCAGGTGCCGCTGCCCCAGCCATATTTCGGCGAAAACGCCTGGGCCATCCCGCTGCACCCGGTGCCGACCTCAACCCCGCGCCCTATCAAAAATGATTTCCTGCGCGGGGCGGTGGCCGTTGGCGTGGACGGCATTCCCATTTTCAATCCGCAAAACAATCGCGGCGAAATTTCCCAGGAAATCGGCGAACTGGATTGGTGGGGCGGCCACTGCGGGCGGGCCGACGACTATCATTACCATGTCGCGCCGCTGTTTCTGCAGGCCACCGCCGGTCCGGGCCAGCCCATCGCCTATGCACTGGATGGGTATCCGATTTACGGCCTCACCGAGCCAGACGGCTCCGCGCCGGGGGCTTTGGACATCTGTCACGGCCACGAAACCCCGGGCTTGGGCTATCATTATCACGCCTCAACGAATTATCCCTACGTGATGGCCGCCTTCCATGGCCAGGTGGTGGAACGGAACGGTCAGGTGGATCCGCAGCCGCGCGCCCAGCCAATACGTCCAGCCCAACCGCCCCTGCCCGGCGCCACCATCAGCAGCCTCACGGTTTCGCCCGATGAAAAATCGTTCGCCCTAAAATACGCCGTGGATGGCCAGCCTGCCGCCGTGAATTACACCAACACCGGACCGGGCGTTTGGAAATTCCAATATGTCAATGCCGATGGCACCACGCGCGCGGCGACTTATCACGCCGGCGGGCGCACCGGCGAACCGCCGCCGCGCGATGTGCCGCAGTCCCGGCAGCGTCAGCCACGGCCAGACGACCGGCGCGACGGCGCGGTGGTGCCGGTCAACTTCACGCCGCCCCGCAGCGGCCACATGGTGTTGTCCAGCCCGGTCGTGACGAACGGCGGCGCACTGCCGGTGGAGTTTACCGGGGACGGCGCGGGGGTCAGCCCGCCGCTGGCTTGGAGCGGGGCTCCGCCGGCAACGCAGGCCTACGCCATCATCATGCACCACTTTCCCGGCCCCGGGGACGTGAAATGGTATTGGACGCTCTACAACCTGCCGGCCACCGTCCACCAACTGCCCCGGAACGCCACCGGCATCGGCACGGCGGGTAACAACAGCGTCAACCGCCAACTCGGCTACGCTCCGCCTCACTCCAAAGGCCCGGGGGCCAAGACCTATTATCTGACTGTCTACGCGCTATCTGCGCCGGTGTCCCTCAGCGTGCCGCCCGCGCAGGTGAGCCGCAACGTGCTGCTCACCGCCATGAAAGGTCTGGTACTCGATAGCGCGGAATTGAAATTCACCTACGACCGCACCGCCTTCATTGAGCGCCATGGCGGCAGCGAACCGCCGCCGGAACGGGATGGCCAAGACCGGCCGAATCCATAAACTGAACCCATGAAACTGCCAACCAACCGCCGCAAGTTTCTCTGGCTGCTGTCCTCCCTGGTCGCGTGGTTTGCCGCGCCAGCGCTGGCGCAGGTCAACAATCCGCAAAAGCCGCATCGGCACGGGCCGGGCGGCGGCCACGGGCACCGCAGTCCGGAGGACTACGCGCTGCCGCCGGAACTGGCCGCATTCAGCCGGCTCTCACTCGTGCTGGGGCGGGTCACCGACCAGTCGGTGACGGTGAGTGCGCTGGCGCAGGAAACCTGCGAGGGTTTTTTTGAATACGGCCCGGCACCGGGCCTGTATCCCCAGCGCAGTGAGCGGCTCACCTTCGCGGCGGGTCAGCCGGTGGAATTTGCCTTCACCGGACTGCTGCCCAACACGCAGTATTATTATCGGCTGAATTTCCGGAAGCCGGGCGAAGCCGCGTTTTCGGCGCGGCCCGAATGCCGCTTTCACACGCAGCGCGCGCCGGGCGGCACCTTCATGTTTGCCATCCAGGGGGATTCGCACCCGGAGCGCCCGCAAATGAGCGAACCGAACCTGTATGCGCGCACACTGCTGAACGTGGCGGCGGCCCGCCCGGATTTTTACATCTGCATGGGCGACGATTTCAGCGTGGCCCCGGTGCGGGAGGTCACTTTCGATGCCGTCGCCGCCCGCTACACCCTGCAGCGCCCGTTCCTCGGCCTGGTCGCTCAGTCCGCGCCGGTCTTCCTGCTGAACGGCAACCACGAGCAGGCGTCGCTCTTCAATTTTAACCAGACCGATGACCGCCACGCCGTCGCCGTCCACGCGCAGAACGCGCGCAACCGGTTTTACCCCACGCCGGCACCCGACCGGTTTTATTCCGGCGACCCGGAAATCCTCCCGACGGTCGGGCTGCGCAAAGATTACTGCGCTTGGACCTGGGGCGACGCGCTGTTTGTGATTCTGGACAATTACTGGCATTCGCCCGCGCAGGTGGACAGCGGCTTTCATGAGGACGACGCCGGCGGCGGCGGGCACGGGCGTGGAAAAGACCGCGACTGGTGGGCGCTCACGCTGGGCGATGCGCAGTATCAATGGTTCAAGCACACGCTGGAACAGAGCCGGGCGAAATACAAATTCGTCTTTGCCCATCACGTCATGGGCTCGGGCCGTGGCGGCGTGGACGAATGTGACCTGTATGAATGGGGCGGCCGCAACAAGCGCGGTGACTGGGAATTTGCGCAGCGCCGGCCCGGCTGGGAACTGCCCGTGCATCAGCTCATGGTCAAGCATGGCGTGACTATTTTCTTCCAGGGCCATGATCATCTCTACGCGCAGCAGGAGCGCGATGGCATTGTCTATCAGGAGGTGCCCATGCCGGCGGACCAGGGTTATCAGACCTACAATGCCGACCGCTACGGCCCGGGCGTGAAGCTGCCCAACTCCGGCCATCTGCGCGTGACCGTTTCGCCGGAAGCCGTGCGCGTGGATTATGTGCGCAGCTTTTTGCCGGCGGATGAAGGCCCGGGAAAAAAGACCGGAGACATCGCCCACAGCTACACCCTCAAAGCGAAAGGCACCCATGTTTAAGCAGATTCCTGCCGTTGTCCTAGCCGGTCTGCTGATAACGGCCGGGAAAGTTCCGGGCCAGCCGACCGCCCAAGAAAAAAACCATGGTCATCGCGGGCCGGAAACGACAAATTATTTCAACGTCATCGTCCCGCCGCATCCCTATGACCTGATCCTCGCGCGACCGGAAGCGCAATCCGTTAGTTTGTCTGTGCTGACCTATGCGGACTTGGAGGGCGTGGTCGCCTACGGTTCGCAGCCGGGTGCTTTCACGGCGGAGACGCCGGTGCTGCGGTTTAAGCCGGGTGAACCGATCACGCTGGCGCTGGGCCCACTGACCGCCAACACCCGCTACCATTACACCTTCCGCACCCGGCTGGCGGCGGCCCCGGCAGCGGCGTTCATCGCCGGCCCGGAACAGTCGTTTCAGACGGCGCGAGCTCCCGGCAGCACGTTCCGTTTCACGCTCACGGCGGATGCCCATCTGGACGGGCACACCAGTCCGGCGGTTTACAACCAAACGCTGGCCAACATCCGCGCGGACCAGCCGGACTTCCACCTGGACCTCGGCAACCTGTTCATGACCGACAAGCACGCCACCCGCGCCGAGGCCGCCGCCCAATACGTGGCGCAGCGGTATTATCTCGGCCAAATCGGCGCAACCGTGCCGGTGCTGCTCGCGCTCGGCGTGCACGACGGCGAAGCCGCCAGATATGACGACGGCACGCCCGGCAGCCTTGCCGACTGGTCCAACGCGCTGCGCCGCCGCTATTTTCCCAACCCCTTGCCGGATATGTTCTACACCGGCAACGCCACGCGGCCGCTGGAAAATTATTATGCGTGGCAATGGGGCGACGCGCTTCTGGTGGTGCTCGATCCGTATCGCTACTCCATTCGCCAGCGCGGTGGCGACGATGGCTGGAGCTGGTCGCTCGGCGCGGGTCAATACCAGTGGCTCGCGCAAACCCTGGAACAGAGCCGGGCGAAATACAAGTTGGTGTTCATCCACAACCTGCTCGCCGGCGACCAAGCCTCGCGCGGCGGGGTGGAGATTGCCGGGCGGGGCGAATGGGGCGGCCACAATGCGGACGGCTCCGACGGCTTTCACGCGCATCGTCCCGGCTGGGCGCTGCCCGTGCATGAATTGCTACGGCGCCACGGCGTAACGGCGGTCTTCAAGGCGCATGACAACTTTTACGCCCGGCAGGAGCTGGATGGCATCCTCTACCTGATGGTCCCGCAGCCCAGTTTTTACGGTGACAACCGCATCCGCGACCTCACGAACTATGGTTATAAACAGGGCGTCTTTTTGGGCAACTCCGGCCATGTGCGCGTGACCGTCGCGCCCGAACAACTGACGGTGGAGTATGTGAAATCCGCCCCCGGTGCCCCGGTGGCCGACCGGTGGGTGCGGGCGGGGCATTGAACGGCGCGGTTTTTCACTGGTGCCCGTTGGTTGTTTCGCCCCCTTTAGCGTTCAGCCTTTAGCCTTTAGCATTCGTTGAGGGGGGCACCCGGCGCGCCTTTGCTTGCGACAACCCCGGAAGTAGGGTATTGATAGACCCATGACTAACTATTCGGTGCCTTGGGTGATTGAGCAGACTGGCCGCGGGGAGCGGCAATACGACATTTATTCGCGGCTGCTCATTGACCGCATCCTGTTTTTGGGCACGCCCGTGGACGACGGCGTGGCCAATGTCATCATTGCCCAGCTCCTGTTTTTGCAGATGAGCGACCCGAAGAAGGACATCCATCTCTACATCAATTCCCCGGGCGGCAGCGTGACGGCCGGCCTGGCGATTTACGACACCATGCAGTATCTGACCTGCGATGTGAACACCTACTGCATC
>Ga0007882_10000991_pt1 | contig 16813 bp, 12 predicted proteins | sample CryBogCBH12Aug01_FD_71195 | JGI IMG/M metagenome (GOLD analysis project Ga0007882, IMG submission 71195) | Freshwater microbial communities from Crystal Bog, Wisconsin, USA - CBH12Aug09.1 | ecosystem: Environmental > Aquatic > Freshwater > Lake | place: Crystal Bog, Wisconsin, USA | collected... | reverse complement strand
CAATTTCTGTTCCGGCGGCGACGTCCACGAAATCATCGGTCCGCTGACCAAGATGAAGATGCCGGAACTGCTGGAATTCACCCGCATGACCGGCGATGCGGTGAAGGCCATGCGCATGGCGCCGCAGCCGATCATCGCCGCCATCGACGGCATCTGCGCCGGCGCCGGCACCATGCTGGCCTGCGCTTCGGACATCCGTCTGGGCACGGCGCGCAGCAAGGTCGCCTTCCTCTTCGTCCGCGTCGGTCTGGCCGGCGCCGACATGGGCGCCTGTACCCTGCTGCCCCGCCTGATCGGCCTGTCCCGCGCCGCCGAACTGCTCTACACCGGCCGGGCCATGCCCGGCGACCAGGCGGAACGCTGGGGTTTCTACAACACCCTGCACGAGCCTGACGAGCTGCTGGCGGCGGCGACGAAAATGGCCCATAGCCTGGCCGATGGCCCGACCTTCGGCCATGCCATGACCAAGAAAATGCTGTGGCAGGAATGGAATGCCGGCCTCGGCGAATGCATCGAGGCCGAGGCCCAGGCGCAGTCCATCTGCATGCAGACCAAGGACTTCCACCGCGCCTATGTCGCTTTCGCCAACAAACAGACACCGAAATTCGAGGGCAACTGATGGCTGACCGGTCGTTTCTCGCCTGGCCGTTCTTCGACGAGACGCACCGCCAGTTCGCCGCCGCCGTCGATGACTGGGCCAGCAAGGCCCTGCCGGAGCTTTGCCCCCATGAGGCGGCGCATGGCCCGGCCATGGACGACACCGCGCGGCGGCTGGTCGGCGCCTTGGGCAAGGCGGGGTTCCTCGGCGCCTGCATTCCGGCGGCCTATGGCGGCCGCGCCAAGGACTTCGATGTCCGCGGCCTGTGTCTGGCCCGTGAGACCCTGGCCCGCCATGCCGGGCTGGCCGATTTCGCCTTCGCCATGCAGGGCCTGGGCAGCGCCGCCATCACCCTGTTCGGCAGCGATGCGCAGAAGGCCCACTATCTGCCGAAGGTCGGACGCGGCGAAATGATCGCCGCCTTCGCCATTTCGGAGGCGGAAGCCGGCTCCGACGTCGCGGCGATGACCACCCGCGCCGTCGCCGATGGCGGAGATTACCTGATCGACGGCGCCAAGACCTGGATCTCCAATGCCGGCCTGGCGGATTTCTATACCGTTTTCGCCCGCCTGGGCGACGCCCCGGGCGCCAAGGGCCTGGCCGCCTTCGTCGTCGATGCCGCCAATCCCGGCCTCAGCATCGCCGGACGCATCGACGTCATCGCCCCGCATCCGCTGGGGACCCTGAAATTCGAAAAGTGCCGGGTTCCCGCTTCGGCCATGCTGGGCAAGCCGGGCGACGGGTTCAAGATCGCCATGTCGGTGCTCGACGTGTTCCGCTCGACGGTCGGCGCCGCCGCCCTCGGCTTTGCGCGGCGCGCCCTCGACGAGGCCGCCGCCAGGGCCGTCTCCCGCCGCGCCTTCGGCAGCCGGCTGGCCGATTTCCAACTGATCCAGGCCAAGCTCGCCGACATGGCGGTGGCCGTCGACGCCGCCGCCCTACTGGTCTATCGCTCGGCCTGGACCAAGGACACCACCGGCGGTCGGGTGACCCGCGAAGCCGCCATGGCCAAGCTGTTCGCCACCGATTCGGCGCAGCAGGTGATCGACCAGGCGGTGCAGATCTTCGGCGGACAGGGCGTGGTCAGCGGCAATACCGTGGAACAGCTGTACCGGGAAATCCGCGCGCTGCGCATCTACGAGGGCACCAGCGAGATCCAGAAGCTGGTGATCGCCTCGAAGGTGCTGGAGTCGGTCGTATGAGCACCCTGGCCGGCCGCCATGCAGTGGTCACCGGCGGCGGACGCGGCATCGGCCTGGTGGTGGCGGAAACCCTGGCCCGCCAGGGAGCTTGCGTCACCATCATGGGCCGCAACGCCGAAATGCTGCGCGAACGGGCCGCCGAGCTAAGCGACCGGTGCGGCGCCAGGGTCGCCGGCGAACGTCTCGACGTCACCGATCAGGGCCTGGTCGAGACCGCCTTCCGGCAGGCCGCCGAGCGCCTCGGTCCGGTCGCCATCCTGGTCAACAATGCGGGAATCGCCAAGGCGGCGCCGTTTGCCAAGACCGACCCCGCCTTGTGGAACGAGGTCATGGCCACCGACCTGACCGGCGCCTATCTCTGCATCCGCCAGGTTACCAAGGCGATGACGGCGGCCGATTACGGCCGCATCGTCAACATCGCCTCGACGGCCGGGCTGACCGGCTATGCCTATGTCGCCGCCTATTGCGCCGCCAAACACGGCCTGATCGGCCTGACCCGGGCCCTGGCCCGGGAATTCGCCCGCAGCAACGTCACCGTCAACGCCGTCTGTCCAGGCTATACCGAGACCGATATCGTCGAGGATGCGCTGGCCAATATCTGCGCCAAGACCGGCCGCAGCCGTGCCGAGGCCCTGGCCGAACTGGTGGTCCACAATCCACAGCAGCGGCTGATCCAGCCCAGCGAAGTGGCCGCCGCGGTGGCCTGGCTGTGCCTGCCGGCCTCGGGCTCGATCACCGGCCAGAGCATTGCCGTGGCCGGTGGCGAGCTGATGTAGCGTCTTCCTCAGATCCGCCGCGCCAGATGATAGGCGTCGTGGATTGACTCGAAGATCAGCGCCGGCTTGACGCAATCGCCCACCGCGTAAAGCTCGGGCACCTTGCCCTTCAGCTGATTGTACAGATCCATCTGCGGCGCATAGCCGATGGACAGCAGCACGTAATCGGCCGGCATCTGTTTGACCTCGCCATGTTTGTCGACGACGGTGACCGTATGGTCGCCGACCCCGGTCAGCCGATGCGAGCCAAGCACCGGAACGCCGGCCTTCTCCATCAGCATGGCGTAGGAGATGCGGTCGGTAATGGCGCATTTCAGCAGGATCTGGTCGTATTTGTGCACCAGTGTCGAGGAAACGCCCTTTTCCGCCAGGAACAGCACGGTTTCCACGCCCACTAGGCCGCCGCCGAAGACCACCGCATTGCCCTTCACCGTCACCTTGTCATTGAGCACGTCGACCGCGTCATAGACGAAGGTCTGGTTGATACCCGGGACATCGGGCTTCTTCGGCACCGCACCGGTGGCGACAATGACGGCGTCGAAACCGCCGGCGGCGATCTTGTCGACGGTCGCCATTTCCTTGACGATGCGGACGGAGGAGGCCTCCACCTGGAAAACCATGTTGTCGCGCAGCAGCTTCAGGTCATGCTTGAAGTCGGGAACCGACCCTTCGTTGAGCATGCCGCCCAGGCGCCCGCCTTCGAACAGGGTTACCTGATGACCGCGGATGGTCAGCACGCGGGCGGCCTCGAGGCCGGCCGGACCGGAACCGATAACGGCGATTTTCTTCTTGAGCGCCGCCGGCGCCAGTTCGATTTCGTCTTCCCGCCCGAGGGTCGGATTGACCGTGCATTTGACCGCCTGGAATTTGAAGAAGGTGCGGTCCAGGCAACCGTCATTGCAACGGATGCAGGGCCGGATATCGTTGGCATGGCCGGCATAGGCCTTATTGACCCAATCGGTGTCGGCCCATAGCGGCCGGCCCAGACCGACGAAGTCGCCGCTGCCGGCGGCCAGCACGCCTTCGGCAAAATCCGGCGTGGTCAGCGAGCCGGAAGCGATGATCGGGATCTTCACCTCCTTCCTGATGGCGTCGGCGGCCCAGACATTGTTGCCCCGCGGAATGGTCATCGGCGTCACCTGATGAATCATCTGGTGATGGTCGCCGCCCGAAACATGAATGGCGTCGATGCCGGCCTTCTCCACCGCCTTGGCAACCACGATGGTCTCGTCGACACCGAAGCCGTCGGGTTCGTAGTCCGACCCGGAAAGACGCACGGTCAGCGGAAAATCGGGGCCGATCTTGCTGCGCGCGTTCTCGATGATCTGCAGCAGGAAGCGCATGCGGTTTTCCAGCGAGCCACCGTATTTGTCGGTGCGCTTGTTGGTATGCGGCGACAGGAAATTGGTAATCAGATAGCCGTGGGCGCCATGGATCTCCACCAGTTCGAAACCCGCCCATTGGGCGCGCACGCAGGCGTCGCCGAAGGCCTCGATGATCTGCTCGATCTCCGCGATGGTGAGTTCCTCGGGCACCGCATATTCGCCGACACGGGCCTTCAGTGCCGCCCAGGGAACCGAGGAACAGGATTTGATCGGCGGCGTGCCGAGAAATTTCTGGCGCCCGCAATGCTCGAGTTGGATGGCCGGCACCGACCCCGCCTGGCGGATGGTTTCGGCCAGCCAGGTCAGGCCGGGAATATGCTCGCTGCCGCTGATGCCCAGTTGGCAATGGGCCGATTTGCTGGCGATGTCGTCGACATAGGCATATTCCACCACCAGCAGGCCGCAGCCACCCTCGGCCTGGCGACGGTAATAGCGGATCAGCCGCTCCGTCACACTGCCGTCCATATTGCTGAGCGCCGTCGACATCGGCGCCTTGACGACACGGTTCTTCAACTGCAGACGGCCGATGCGGCCCGGCGAGAAAAGCTTGGGAAACTGCGGATGCGGCTGATCCAGCAGCCCCTTGGCCTCGGCCTCGAACACATAGGACATGCAGTTTCTCCCCAGGAATTTTTACGTTAATGTAAAATAGTTAACCGCCCCACCCGAGGCAAGCGAAAGTTCACTTGGGCTCGCCGCGCAACGACCGCTTATCGATCTTGCCGACGGTGGTTTTCGGCAGCGCCGGCACCAGCTTGAAAGCCGCCGGGACCTTATATTTCGCCAGGCGCTCGCCGCAGAAACCGGCCAGTTCGTCGACGGTCACGGTCTTGCCGTCATGGACGACGACGTAAGCATGGGCGACCTCGCCGCGAAAGGCGTCGGCGACGCCGACCACCGCGGTTTCCCGGACCGCCGGATGCTGATAGAGAATTTCCTCGATTTCCCGCGGATAGACGTTGTAGCCGCCGACATTGACCATGTCTTTCTTGCGATCGCGGATGAACAGATAGCCGTCGGCATCGATCTCGCCGATATCGCCGGTGTAAAGCCAGCCGTCGCGCAGCACGGCGGCGGTTTCCTCGGGCATATTGCGATAGCCGGTCATCAGTTGCGGGCCGGCCACCCGGATTTCGCCCAGTTCCCCGGGACCAAGAACCTTTTCCGGGTCGGCAAGATCGACGATCTGGATCCTGGTGCCCGGCGTGGGAATCCCCACCGACTGGGGCTTGCCGACACCATTCTGGGGATTGAACGACAGCACCGGTCCGGACTCCGACTGGCCGAAGCCCTCGAGGATGCGGCATCCGGTCGAGGTCTGCCAGCGACGCAGGATTTCCTCCGGCAGGGCCGAGGCGCCGGAATAACAGACCCGCAGGCAACTGAGATCGGCGCCGGCGAACATCTCATGCGCCATCAGGCCGATATAGACCGGCGGCGCGCCGACGATGACGGTCGGCTTCTCCCGCCTGATGGTGGCGAACACCAGCTCCGGCTTGAAGGTCTTCTGGATAATCAGGGCGCCCCGGCAATAGACGGCGAGATGCAGCGCCATGGCCACCGCATAGACATGGAACATCGGGGCGATGCACAGCACCCGCTCGCCGTCTTTGACGGTCGGCAGCAGGGCTTCGCGCTGCGAAACATTGAGCGCCACCCGGCCATGCAGCAGATTGGCGCCCTTCGACCGTCCGGTGGTGCCGCCGGTATATTGCAGCGTCGCCAGGTCCTCCGCCGACGGCAGGGGGGTCGGCAGCCCGAGCCCTGCAACATCGCGCCAATCGGTAAGCCGCCGGCCGGCGTCGGGACCGACCGCGATCAGATGCCGGATACCGAGCCGCGCCGCCAAGTCCCGCAACGGAGACTCCAGGGTCGGCTCGCAGACCACGACCAGCGGTGCCGCGTCGGCCAGCAGGGCCTCCAACTCGCGCATGGTGTAGATCGGATTGAGCGGCACCAGCTGGGCACCGGCCGCATGGATGGCGAAATTGGCGATGGCAATATCGATGGAATTGCCCAGCACGATGGCCACCCGCTGACCGGCCGCGCCGAGCGCGCGAAGGTCGCCGGCAAAACCGGCGACGCAGCGCAGATACTGCCCGTAGGAGAGACGCTCGTCGTCACAGATCAGGGCCGGTGCATCGGGCGAACGGGCGGCGGCAGCGGCCAGCATATGCACGACAGACGGGAACACCTCCGGCAAGCCCGCGGGGTTACCCATGTCACACCAGTCCCCAGTCGGCGACGCTGAGGGCATCGACATTGGCCGCCCCGGCTTTCGCCTGCGCCGCCAGCATGTCGCCGGCGGCCATCAGATTTTCCGCGTAGAAGCGCGCGAAGGCCGCGCGCCGGTCCCGCTTGCCGGCATCGTCGGCGACGGAGATCATCCGCAGCCACATCCAACCACCGGCAACCAGGCCGACCAGTTCGAGATAGGCCATGGCCCCGGCCATGGCGTCGCGCGGGTCGGCCGACAGCCGTTCGACCATCCACGCGCTCAACTCTTCCAGCCGCGCCAGTTCACGGGCGACGGCGTCCCTGGTCGCCGAAGGCCCGGCGGTCTCGATATCGCCGCGGATCCGCTCAGCGAACAGCCGCAGTCCGCGCCCCTGATGACGCGGCAGCCGCCGGGTCACCAGGTCCAGTGCCTGGATGCCGTTGGCGCCTTCGTAGATCGACATCACCCGGCTGTCGCGGACATATTGTTCGACCCCGGCATCCATCATATAGCCCTGGCCGCCGAACACCTGCACCGCCAGATTGGCCACCGCGAAACCGGTTTCCGAGCCGCAGGCCTTGCACACCGGCAACAGCCATTCGGCCAGGGTCCTGGCGTCGTCCCGCTGTTCGGCGGTGGCGGCGGCATCGGCGAGGTCCAACTGGAACGCCGCCTCGAAAATCAGCGCCCGCATCGCCTCGGTGCGGGAATGCATGGTCATCAGCATGCGCCGGACATCGGCATGGTCGATGATCATCACCGGTTCGCGGTCCGGCGCACCGCCCTGCGGCCGCTCCAGCGCATAGCGGGTGGCCTTGGCGGTCGCCGCGGCGGCGACGCCGACGCCTTGGATCGCCACTTCGATGCGCATGGTATTGACCATGGTGAAGATGTTGTTCAGGCCTTCGCCCTCGGCGCCGATGATATAGCCGGTGGCGCCGTCGAAATCGACCACACAGGTGGGCGAGGCCTTCAGCCCCATCTTCTTTTCGACCCTGGACACGCCGACCCGGTTGGCCGCCCCCGTCTGGCCGGCGGCGTCCCACAGGCGGGACGGCACCGCGAACAGGCTGAGACCTTTGACCCCGGCGGGGGCGCCGGCGACCCGGGCCAGCACCAGATGCACGATCTGGTCGGTGAAATCCTGATCGCCATAGGTGATGAAGATCTTCGTGCCGCTCAGGCGATAGCTGCCGTCCGGCTGGGCGTCGGCCCGCGTGCGGGCGCGGCCGACATCCGAGCCGGCGCCGGCTTCCGACATGGCGATGGTGGCGCCCCATTCGCCGGAGATCAGCCGCGGCACACAGCGCTCTTTCAGGCCGGGTTCGGCATGGGCGATCAGCACCTTGGTGGCCGCCCGCTCCATCAGCGGCAACATGCCGAAGGAAATGCAGGCGCCGTTGACCATTTCGGCGATCGCGGTCTGCACCACCCGCGGCAAGGCCTGGCCGCCGACCTCCAGAGGCAGGTCGATGCCGACCCAGCCGCCGTCGACATAGGCTTTATAGGCCTCGCGAAAACCCGGCGGCGTCACCACCCGGCCGTCCTGCAGCCGGCTGCCGACATGGTCGCCGACCTCGTTCAGCGGGCCGAGAACCTGCTCGGTGAAGCGCGCGGCCTCTGCGACCACCGCCTCGGCCAGAGAGAGATCTACATGGGAGTAAGCAGGCAGGCGGGACAAGACCTCGACCGGGGTGATGTGCCTGAGGAGGTATTGGATGCTGGACAACGGCGGCGTATAATGGCTCATGGACTGCACAGATTTACGTTGCTGTAAAAATATACCATGCCGCGATCACTGTGGACGGTCAATGGAAAAGCGGCTCAGGCAAAAGGCGCTTGATCGGTTTTACGAGTTCGTCTAAATGGGTTGCGAAGCGTCGAAATTGGAAAAACAATAAATGTCAAGGCAGAGAGAGATTATTCGGCGGGCCGCCGAAATCTTCGAACGAAAGGGATATGCCGACACAACGATAGAAGAAATCGCTGAGGCTGTCGGCATCAAGCGCGAAGCCATTTATTATTACTTCAAGAATAAAGCTCAGATTCTTACTGCGGTTATTCGCCCGCAAAGCGTATCCTTGCTGGATGGCATCAAGGACATTCTGGCCTTGCAGATTTCCAGCCGCGAGAAATTACTGCTGGCCTTGCAAAACCATCTCGACCGCTTCAATCCCAGCTTCCTGGAAATGAGCGTCATCGCCCGCGACCATCAGTTTTTCGAAAGCCTGCCCGAATTCAACGAGCTCAGCAAAATCTGGCGTGGTTACAGTCAGAGCTGGATCAATCTGGTGACCGAAGGGCAGGAATCGGGACAGTTCATCGGCGATCTCAACCCCAAGGTGGTCGCCTTCGGCATCCTCGGCATGTGCAACTGGCTGTCGCGCTGGTACAACCCGGCCAAATCGGTGACCGCGCGGGAAATCGTCCGCGTCTATTTCCAGATGGTCGGCGGCGGCCTGATCAAGGATTTCGCCGCCAATGCCGCCACTCTGCCGATCTCCGTCGAGGACTCGGTCATGTCCCTGCCGACCCCCAGCAAGCGCGACGGCCGCAAAGCACCCGCCGCCGCCGAACCGAAGCGCCGCGGCCGGCCGAAGGTCAAAACCGCGGTCTAAAAGGCACGGGCGTCCCGAGCCTATGAAAAAATAGTGGCACCGGCCTCCGCGCCGGTGTTTCGGCGAAGCCAAAAACCAAGTGTTTCCGCCGCTTTGCGCCAAAGACCGGCAGGGACGCCGGTCCCACTAAAAACAAGAGTCCGGCAGGGACGCCGGACCCACTGGAAGACAATTCTTTCACAGGCTCGGGACGCCCATTCCTAAGATCCCTTACCGCCGGTCGGCGACCTCGATCACCACCGCCAACGCCGTGTCGCCGGCCGCGCAGCCGGTGAACAGCCCACGCCCGCCGCCGCGGGCGACCAGTTCCTCGATCAGTTCGATAATGGCCCGCGTGCCCATCGGCCCCTGCGGATGACCCCAGATCAGCGAGCTGCCGAAATTGTTCATCTTCGAGACATCATACCCGGTTGCCTTGGCGAACAGGATGTCGTTGAGGGCGAAGGGATTATGGGTCTTGACGGCATCCATGTCGGCAATCGTCAGGCCGGCTGCCTCGAGGGCCCGCTTGGCCGCCGGTGCCGGCGCCTCCGGCATGAACGCCAGATCGACGCGGGACTGGCCGAACCCCTTGAGACGGATGGCCAGTTCCGGTTTGCCGCTGAGCTCCCGGGCCTTGCCCGGCGTGGCGAGAACCAGCCCGGCATTGCCGTCGGCCGGATGGGTCTGGCCGCCGAAGGTCACCGTGCCGCCCGGCAGTACCGGCTTCAGGCGGGCCAGCCCTTCCTGGGTGGACACCGTCAAGCCCTCGTCGCCGGCGATGGTCCCGGCGGTTTTGGTAAAGGCGGCGTTCGGCACCTCGAAGGGCAGGCTCATGAAGCGCTTGAGAAAGGCCGAATCCTCGGCCAGGGCGGCGCGGTACTGTTCCTGCCGGCGAAGTACCAGGTCATGCTGGGCCGCTGTTTCCACCTGATGCTTGCGGGCGGCGTTTTCCGCCGTCTGCAGCATGGAATGACCACCCAGGGGATCGCAGCCGAAGTTATCCATCACCCAGTCCTCGGCCTTGCCGGTGCCGCCGGGACCTGCCGGATTGGGGTAATACAGATGCGGGCCGTTGGAGGTGCGGTCGCAGGTGGCGATCAGCGCCGTCGTCGCCAGACCGGCGGCGATTTCCTGGGCGCCCGCCAGCAGGCAGCGCACCCCGGTGGCGCAGGCCTGGGCCAGGGTCGGGCCGCCCACCGTGCCGGCGCCGATCATCCCCATCAGCCAGGGCAGGCCGTAGAAGGAACCTTTCTGCGGCACCGACATGCCGAGCACGCCGAAATCGAAAATTTCCGGAGAAATCCGCCGTTTTTCCAGTTCGCGCCTGGTTACCTGGGCGCAAAAGGACACCGAATGCAGATTGGCGAAGCTGCCCTGCCATTTGGCGAAAGGGGTCGACCAATAGGCGCCGTAAGGTATTTCCGCCGCGAACGTCATCATCGCCTCCGTTTAAGTCAAAACAACCTTGGCGCTGCCGCTCAGCAGCCCGTCGCCCTTCTGGTTTTCCGCCGTCAGCGTGATCTCGACCACCGTCTCGCCATTGACGGTGTCCTTGGCATTCACCACACCCTTGCAGCGGACGGTGTCGCCGGGATAGGCCATGGCGGCGAAACGGCTGCCGAAGCTCCGGATCTGCGACTGCGGCACCCAGCCGGTCAGCACCTGCGCCAGATAGGCCATGCTCAGCATGCCATGGACGATGGCCCCCGGCAAACCATTGGCGCGCGCCTGCTCGTCATCCAGATGGATGGGGTTATGATCACCTGAATAGGCGGCAAACAGCGCCAGATTGACGCGCTCGACTGGGCCATGGGTGACCTCCGGCAGCGTGTATCCGACCTCGATGTCGGCGGCTCGAACAGACTTGCTCATGGTGCGGTCCCTCAACCGTTACGGACGACGATGACGGTGCGCATATCGCAAACCGCCTCGTTCAACTGGTTGGTCAGGCGGGTTTCGGTGACGATGAAGGTCAGCGCGCCGCCCTTCTTGTCGTACATCTCGACGACTTTCTGCTGCCCGGTCAGCACGTCGCCGGCGACAATCGGCTTCAGATAGGTGAACTGCTGTTCGCCATGCACCGTCTTGCGCTTGTCGATGCCCATGTCGGCCAGCAGCACGAAAGGCTGCTCGGCCTCCATCGCGGCGACGAAGGGAAAGGTCGGCGGCGCCGGGATCGACCGGTAACCGGCCTTTACGGCCGCGGCCTCATTGAAGTAGATCGGATTGGTTTCCCCGATCGCCTTGGCGAAGGAACACAGCCGCCCCTTCTCCACATCCATTGTAAACGGCTCATAGACCTTGCCGATCATCTTGAAGCAACTCCTTCCCGCAATCCAGCCGGACGCTAAACCAATTTTACTAACCTGTAAACTATTTGAAGGCTCAAGTGGCGCCGCCGTTTTCTACGGTACCGTAAAATGTCGTTGCCTGGGCGGGGAGGCTGGGCTAGGGTCAGCGAACGTTCAGATAAGGGACTGCGGAACATGAAAGCATTGCAGGGAAAAGTCGCCATCGTCAGCGGCTCCGGCCGCGGCATCGGCCAGGCCATCGCCGAGAAACTGGCCGGCGCGGGCGCCGCCGTGGTCGTCAATGACATCGACGCCGACGTTGCCACGGCCTGCGCCGCCGGCATTGTCAAGGCCGGCGGCAAAGCCATCGCCTGCCCCGGCGACGTCACCAAGAGCGATTTCGGCGACCTTTTCGTCGCCGCCGCGCTGAAGGAATTCGGCGGCCTTGACATCATTGTCAATAATGCCGGCTATTCCTGGGACACGGTGATCCAGAAGACCACCGACGAGCAATGGCAGGCGATGCTCGACATCCACGCCACCGCGCCGTTCCGCATCCTGCGCGCCGCCTCCGAGCATATCCGCGCCGTCGCCAAGGCCGAGAAGGAAAAGGGCATCACCGTCAACCGCAAGGTGGTCAATGTCTCGTCCATCGCCGGGCTTTACGGCAATGCCGGACAGATCGGCTATTCGGCCGGCAAGGCGGCGATCGTCGGCATGACCCGCACCCTGGCCAAGGAATGGGGCCGCTATGCGGTCAACGTCAACGCCGTCGCCTTCGGCTATATCCAGACCCGGATGACCAAGCAGATCGGTTCCGGCGAGGAGACCGCGCAGATCGGCGAACGCACCGTGCGCATGGGCCTGCAGCCCGACATGATCGAGTTCATGAACAAAATGATTCCGCTCGGGCGCGGCGGCACGCCGGAGGAGGCGGCCGGCGCAGCCTATCTGTTCTGCCTGCCGGAATCCGATTACATCAGCGGTCAGGTGATCCTGGCCAGCGGCGGCCTGGTGATGTGATCAACCAAAACAGTTAAAAGGAACGACCATGTTTCGTGTCGGCATCGATGTGGGCGGCACTTTCACCGATTTCCTGGTCACCGACCAGCACGGGGAAAGCCGCATTTTCAAGTCCCCCACCACTCCGCGTGACCCCACCGAAGGCGTCTTCAACGGGCTGAAATCCGCCGCCGAAAGCTACGGAATGGGGTTCGCGGCCTTCCTCGGCGACGTGGAAACCATCGTCCACGGGACCACCATCACCACCAACGCGACGCTGACCGGCAAGGGTGCCAAGACCGGCTTCATCACCACCTATGGCTTCCGCGATATCCTCAACATGCGCCGCGGCTTGCGTGAGAACCAATACGATTCCAAATCGGCACCGCCGCCGCCGCTGGTGCCGCGCCGCCTCATCGGCGCTGTCCATGAACGCGTCGACTGCGACGGCCGGGTGCTGACGCCGCTGGACGAAAACGAGGTGCGGAGCTGGGCACGCCTGTACAAGGAGGAGGGGGTCGAGGCGGTGGCCATCTCCTTCCTGTGGTCGTTCATCAATCCGGTCCATGAAAAGCGCGCCGGCGAGATCGTCCGCGAGGTCATGGGCGACGTCTATGTCTCGCTGTCCTGCGAGGTGCTGCCGCAGATCCGGCTTTATGAGCGCCACAGCACCACGGTGCTGAACGCCTATTCCGGACCGCCGCTGTCGCGCTATCTGGGCAAGCTCGAGGAGGCGCTGGCCAAGGCCGGGTTCAAGGGCATCCTGCTGATCATGCAGTCCAACGGCGGCGTCATGTCGCCGCAGGTGACCAGCCGCTTCGCCGTCAACACCCTGCTGTCCGGCCCGGCCGCCGGCCCCATCGCCGGCATCCATTACGGCAAGATCCACAATGTCGACAACATCATCGCCTGCGATCTCGGCGGCACCAGCTTCGACGTCGCCCTGGTGAAGAACGGCAACCCGGTGGTGAGCAGCGAAGGCTCGGTGGGCGGCTATCGGGTCGCCGTGCCGATGCTGGACATCCACACCATCGGCGCCGGCGGCGGCTCCATCGCCTGGGTCGACGACGGCGGCATGCTCCGCGTCGGGCCGCAGAGCGCCGGGGCCGATCCTGGCCCGGCCTGCTACGGCAACGGCGGCGAGAACCCCACCACCACCGACGCCGACCTGATCCTCGGCTATCTCGACCCCACCTATTTCCATGGCGGCAAGCTGTCGCTGGATGTCGAAGCGGCGCGGCGCGCCATCAAGACCAAGGTGGCCGATCCCTTAGGGATAGACCTGATCACCGCCGCCTACGGCATTTACCGCATCACCAACGCCCATATGGGCGCGGCAATCGGCGTCGTCAGCGTGCAGCGCGGCCTTGACCCCCGGGAATTCGCCCTCATCGTCGCCGGTGGCGCCGGTCCCATCCATGCCTCGCCGATTGCCGAAGAACTGGGCATCGACACCATCCTGGTGCCCCGCGAGTCCTCGGTGTTCTGCGCCGCCGGCATGCTGCTGTCGGACCTCAAGCACGACTATGTGCGGACCTATCCGGTGGAAGCGGCGAAGATCGATCACGCGCGGGCGGCCAGACTGTGCAAGGAAGTCGGCACCGAGGCGGTCGAGACGCTGAAGTCCGAGGGCATCCCCGAAGAACGCATCAGCCTCGCCTTCGCCGCCGACCTCCGTTATGTCGGCCAGTTCAACGAGGTCGAGGTGGCGGCCTTCGCCGGCGGTCATGTCGACGGCGAAACCGTGCGCCGCATGATCCAGGCCTTCCACGAACGCCATGACAGCCTGTTCGGCTATTCCATGCCCGAGGCGCCGGTGGAACTGATCAATCTGCGCCTGACGGCGCGCGGCACCACCGTCAAGCCGCAGTTCAAGGAAATGAAAAGCGGCGGCAAGGATGCCGGCCATGCCCGCAAAGGCAGTCGCCAGGCCTATTTCTCCGGCCAATTCATCGAGGTCGATGTCTATGACGGCCTGAAAATGGCGCCCGGCAACTGCCTCAGCGGCCCGGCGATCGTCGAACAGCCGACCACCACCATCATCGTCACCGCCGGCTACGACCTTGTCTGCGACCGCTATGGCAATTACGTACTGAATGCCAAGGGCCGGCACCATTCGCATGCCGGCAAGGAGACCAAGTAATGACCAAGGCGCCCATCGATCCCGTCATCGTCGCCGTCATCGGCAACCGCCTTGACGCCATTACCAAGGAAATCGGCGAAACCATGCTGCGCACCTCGCGCTCGCCGATCTTCTCGGAGGCGCGCGACTTCGTCACCGCCATCTTCGACCAGTCCTGCAGTCTGGTGGCGCAGACCCACTACATCCCGGTGATCGGCGGTTCGACCCCGTTCGGCCAGAAGGCCATCTCGGATGCCTTCGGCGACGACATCCACGAGGGCGACGTCTTCATCCTCAATGATCCCTACAGCGGCAACAACCATCCGCCGGACATCACCATCACCCGCCCAGTGTTCTGGGAAGGCAAGCTCTGCTTCTGGGCGATGGCCAAGGGCCACCACGCCGATGTCGGCGGTGGCGGCGTTGTCGGCTACAACCCGGCGGCCAAGGACGTCTGGGAGGAGGCCCTGCGCCTGCCGCCGATGAAACTGGCCGAGGGCGGCAAGCTTCGCCAGGACGTGTTCAACATGATCCTGATGAACGTCCGCGTGCCGTTCCTGGTCGAGGGCGACCTGAAATGCCAGATGGGCGCCACCGCCATCGGCGAGCGCGGCATCAAGGGGCTGCTGGCCAAATACGGCCGCAAAACACTGGACGCGGTGGTCGAGGAACTGCTGCGGGCCTCGGAAGTCCAGGTCCGCCGCGAGATCAGCCGCATTCCCGACGGCGTCTACAAGGCGGAACGGCAGATCGACCACGACGGTATCGACAAGGACCGCATGCCGACCATCCGCGTCGCCATGACGGTCAAGGGCGAGGAGATCACCTTCGACTTCTCGGCCAGTGATCCGCAGGTGCGCGGCTACCTGAACAGTCCGTTGGCCAACACGGTCGGCGCCGCCCATCTGGGCTTCTTCGCCTGCATCAATGCCGACATCCATTACAATGGCGGCGCCATCCGTCCGGTCAAGGTGATCGCCCCGGCCGGCACCATCGTCAATCCGGTGGCCCCGGCGCCCTGCACCGCCTGCACGGTCCCCACCGCCGAAACCATCGTCGAGACCTGCTGGCTGGCCCTGGCGCAGGCCATCCCCAACCAGACCCAGGCGATCTGGGCGCGCTGGTGCGCCCCGGCGACCATGGGCATCGATCCCCGCACCGGCCGCTTCTTCGCCGACATCCATTTCATCTCCAAGGGCGGCGGCGGCGCCACCCAGGGCTTTGACGGCTGGGATCACATCGGCACCGTGGTCTGCCTGGGCGGCCTGCGTTCGCCGGACCCGGAGCTGCACGAACTGGTCAGTCCTTATCTGCTGCTCAATTACGAATATCTGCCGGACAGCGCCGGGGCCGGCGAATGGCGCGGCGGCCATGGCGTCCACTATCGCTGGAAGGTGATGGCCGACGGCATTCCCTGCGCCAATTTCGGCAGCGGCCTCAAGCCCGAGACGGCGCCGGTGGGCATCGCCGGCGGCAAGGGCTCGGCACCCTATCGCCTGAGCCTGACCCATGCCGACGGCAGCGTCGACCCGGTGGACTGCAACTCGTTCTACACGCTGAACAAGGGCGACGTCTTCGAGATCTGTTCCAGCGGCGGCGGCGGCTTCGGCGATCCGCGCAAGCGGCCGGCGGCCAAGGTCCTGGCGGATGTCCGGGATGGGCTGGTGGCCCTGGACAAGGCGGCCTCGGCCTATGGCGTGGTCATCGACCCCGAGACCTTCGCCATCGACGAGGCGGCGACGGCCCGGGCCAGGGCGTAACCCCTCACCCGCCTCACTTTGTTCGGCACCCTCTCCCGCTCGCGGGAGAGGGTCGCGGTGACGGTTATAATTTTATCCGCAGATCTCTCTTCAGGATTTTACCGCTGGGGTTCTTCGGCAATTCGTCGATGAACCTCACCAGCTTCGGCTTCTTGTAGCCGGCAAGTTCCTCTGCACAGAGCCCGATCAGTTCGGCTTCGCTGGCGGTCATGCCGGGGCGCAGAACGACCACCGCCGTCACCACTTCGCCCCACTGGTCGTCGGGCAGGCCGATGACGGCGGCCTCCATCACCGCCGGATGGGTGTAGAGGACGGCCTCGATTTCCTTGGTGTAGATGTTGACGCCGCCGCTGACCACCATGTCCTTCTTGCGGTCGACCAGGAAAAGATAGCGTTCGTCATCGAGATAGCCGAGATCGCCGGTATAGAACCAGCCGTCGCGGATGGCGGCCCGGGTCTCGGTGGGATTGTTCCAATAACCGGAAATCACCGAATGGCTGCGCACCAGGATTTCGCCGATCTCGCCGGTCGCCACCTCCCGCCCCTCGCCGTCGACGATGCGGATTTCCGCTCCCGCCGCCTCGCGTCCGGCCGAGGCCAGGCGCCGCAGCGCCGTCTCGCCACCGTCGACCACATGGTCGGCGGCCACCAGGAAGGTCGCTTCCAGGGTTTCGGTCAGGCCGTAGCCCTGGGTGAAGGCGGCGCGCAGATGTTTGAGCGCGCGCTGCAGCACCGCCGGCGGCATCGGTCCGCCGCCGTAGAAAATCAGCCTGAGGCTGGACAGACGGCGGATGTCGAGGGACGGGTCATTCAGCAGGCTGTTGATCATGGTCGGGATCAGCAGGCTGACCGTCGCCTG
>Ga0007882_10000990_pt1 | contig 16820 bp, 2 predicted proteins | sample CryBogCBH12Aug01_FD_71195 | JGI IMG/M metagenome (GOLD analysis project Ga0007882, IMG submission 71195) | Freshwater microbial communities from Crystal Bog, Wisconsin, USA - CBH12Aug09.1 | ecosystem: Environmental > Aquatic > Freshwater > Lake | place: Crystal Bog, Wisconsin, USA | collected... | reverse complement strand
GTGATATCTGGAGCAGCAGCCGTAGGCGTGCCCGTGATCAGTCCAGTGGAGGTGCTAAACGATAGCCCATTGCTGATCGCTGGAGATAGCGAGTAACTGAGAACACGACCTCCACCATTGGTAATCGAGTATTCTTGAATTGGAGAACCATATGGGGCAGATTCTGAAGTTAAGCTGAGCGAAATGAGTGGCTGCGGATTTACTACAGCGAGCCTAAATGTCGCAGTTCCACTGCCACCTGCGTTTCTAGCAGTAATTGTAAATGTCGTAGCGGCAAGTTGTACGATCGGAGTTCCAGAAATCAACCCCGTTGTCGAATTAAAACTCAGGCCCCCCGGAAGTGATCCACCAGAGATTGAGTAGCTGGTTATTGCGCCGCCTGTATTGGAGATCGTGTAACCCACCATAGGAGTGTTCTTCACTACAGTTTCGGAGGTGCTAGAAAGGGTAATAACAGGGGCTGGGGGATTGACAGTGAAGTGAAGATTCATAAATGTATGGCCGGCGAGATTCGTAGCCGTTATCGAATATGTGGATGTTCCCAAAGCGACAGGTGTACCCGTGAGCAGTCCGGTCGTCGTATCAAAAGACAAACCTGCTGCTGGCGTTGGTGAGATCGAATAACTCAGTGCTGGGCCACCAGTGATGGTGACGGTATAGGCCGGCAAACTCTGCCCAATAATGATCGATGGCAATGTTGCGGGAGACAGTGAAATATGTGGAGCCGTTGGAATCACGTTAAGTTCTAAATTGGCCGAAGATGAACCGGTAACGTTTGTCGCGGTAATTCTGTACGTGATATCTGAAATTACGGAAGGTGTTCCCGAAATAAGTCCGGTAGTTGAACTAAAACTGAGACCTGGGTCGGTAATTCCTGGCGAAATTGAGTATGAATCAACAGTGCCACCTGAATTACTCAGTGTGTAGGTGTGTAACGATTGGCCGACAATCACAGTTTGAGTCGCAGGAGAAAATGAAATCGATGGAGCAGCAGGATTCACGACGAGTTCGTAGGTAGCGAATGTACTGCCCGCAGTATTGATAGCGTAAATCGAATAGATGGTGTCCCCTGGAATCGATGGATTACCAGTTAGCAATCCAGTTGAGGAGTCAAAAGAGAGATTCGGATCAGTTAATGTAGGCGATATTTGGAAATAATCTGCCGGGGATGGTGTCACCGAGACTGTATAACCCGCAATGGACTGTCCAGCAGAAACCGTTTCGATATTTGATGAAAGCGCAATGGTCGGTACAGCGACAGTCACGTTGAGAGAATATGATGCAGATGAAGTTCCACCTGAGTTAGTCGCCGTGACCGTATAAATCTGCGACTCCGTTATTGTCGGGGTTCCGCTAATTGTTCCCGTATTGGGGTCAAAGGTAAGTCCTGAATCTAGAAGACCTGGGGAGATCGAGAACGATGTTGCAGGATCCCCGCTATTCACAATGCCATAACCCTGGATCGGATTTCCCACTTGATCCGTCTCTGAAGAAGACGTCAGCGTAATTGAGGGAGCAATCGCAACGACATGCAATGTATATGTAAAGGTAGAGAAGCCACCGGCATTTGTCGCAGTGATCGTGTAAGTCTGATCTCCTAGAGTAGAGGTACGTCCTCCAAACACACCGGAAACCGGATCAACGCTCAAATCATCAAGCGGGGTCGGTGAAACCGAGTAAGAACTGACCGCGCCTCCAGTATTTGTGATGCCGTAACCCACAACAAGCGAACCTTCAGTAACCGTTTCACTGCTTTGGGATATCGAAATGTTCGGAGCATCTGGAATTACAGTCAAGGTGTAATTCGCTACCGAATTGCCGTGGGAACTAAATGCAGTGATCCTATACGTGCGTGCCGCTTGCGGATTTGTTGGTGTTCCAGAAATGAGACCTGTCACGGTATCAAACGTTAGGCCAGCTGGCGCGGCAGGAGTTATTCCATAGTGGTCAACGGGACCACCCGTGTTTGTAATTGTATATCCGGTAATCGATGACCTAATATGAATTGATTCGCTGCTCGAACTAATTGAAATCGAGGGTGGTGGTATAACGACTGAGTTGACTGTTAATTGATAAGTCGCATCCGAATGTCCAGTGACGTTAGTCGCCGTGATCGTAAATGTGGTTGTGCCGGTTGATGTTGGAGTACCGCTGAGTAAACCAGTAGTGGTATCAAATGAGAGGCCTGCTGGCGCAGATGGGCTAATGCTGTAACTAGCTACAGCGCCACCCACATTAGTGATGGTGTAACCAGTAATTGCGTTACCGAGTGAAATACTCTCGGAGCTTGAAGAGAGTGAAATCACGGGTGCGTTCACTAGAACTGTTAAGTCATAGGTTGCAGTCGTACTACCAGATGCGTTCATTGCAGTGATTGTGAAGTGCTGCAGTCCCGTTGTTGAAGTGACACCGCTCAAGAGACCGGTTGATGTATTAAATGAGAGTCCCGATGTCGGAGTCGGGGAAATCGAATAGCTTGCAACTGCGCCGCCAGAACTTGTAACCGTGTACCCGGAAATCGATTGTCCAGATACAACAGATTCGGAGCTCTGCGAGAGCGAAATAATTGGAAGGGCAACATTGACGGTTAAGTTATAAGTTGCGGTTGAAGTACCAGTTCCATTGGTAGCGGTAATGGTGAAGTGCTGAGTTCCGAGAGTCGTAGTGCTTCCGCTCAACAAACCTGTGGAAGTATCAAACGACAGACCAGCCGATGGCGAAGGAGAGATCGAATAACTTGATACTGCGCCTCCAGTATTCGTTATGTTGTAGCCGGAAATCGAATCGCCGGCAAGAACAGTCTCTGACGTTTGATCGAGAGAGATTGAAGGAGCTGCAATAGTGACCGTTAAATCATAGGTCGCCGTCGATGAAGAGGTTACGTTAGTCGCCGTAATCGTGAAGTGTTGGGTGCCGATGTGTGTTGTGCTTCCACTCAGCAAGCCGGTGGAGGTATTAAAAGTTAGTCCCGAAGACGGAGCTGGAGAAATCGAGTAACTTGCAATTGCGCCGCCAGTATTAGTGATTGTGTAGCCGCTAATTGCGTGGCCCGTAATAACACTTTCAGAAGATCGAGAAAGGGAAATTGATGGCGCCACTGGATTTACGGTGAGCGCATACGTTCTCGATGCGTTGCCAGACGTATTGGTGGCCGTAATAGTGAATGACTGGACTCCGACAGTTGTCGTACTGCCACTGAGCAAACCTGTAGAAGTATTAAAGGTCAAGCCGGATGAAGGTGCTGGCGAAATCGAATAACTAGCGATCGGGCCACCCGTGCTATTGATCGTGTACCCGCTTATTGCAACACCGGCAACGGCAGTTTCCGTTGAACGCGAGAGAGTAAATGCTGGTGCAGCAATATTCACGGTCAAGTCATAGGTAGCAGTTGTCGTTCCTGAGGTATTGGTCGCCGTAATAGTGAAGTGCTGAGTTCCAATAAGGTTTGTGCTTCCGCTCAAGAAACCGGACGTAGTATTGAATGTAAGTCCCGCCGATGGAACCGGTGATATTGAGTAGCTATCGACCGCACCGCCACTACTTGTAATGGTGTATCCAGTAATTGCATGACCAGCTGTAGTTGTCTCAGATGTGCTTGAAAGGGAGATCAACGGTAGTGCTACACCAATCGTGAGCGCATAATGCGCTACGGAGCTACCACCCGCGTTTGTTGCCGTAATTGTCAGATTCTGAGTACCGACATGGTTGGTGGTTCCGGTCAGTAAACCAGTCGATGTATTGAAAGACAATCCTGCTGAAAGTGAAGGAGAGACGGAATAGCTAGCAACCGCTCCACCAGTATTTGTAATAGTGTAGCCAGTGATCGGTTGGCCTGCCGGGGTTGTTTCGGAAATGCTCGACAAAGAAATATTCGGAGCATACGGAAGAACAGTGAGTTTGAACGTCGCCGAGAAGGAGCCTGGCCCGTTTGTTCCTCTAATTGTGTAAGAAGTTTGAATTTGTGGAACGGTCGGAGTTCCAGATAACAGTCCAGTTGAAGTATCAAAAGTTAATCCAGCCGGCGCTGACGGCGATATTGTGTAGCTGGCGACCGGACCACCAGTTTGCGTTAATGTGTACCCGACTATTGGGCTATTAACACTTACAGATTCCGCGGTGCTAGACAAAATAAAGTATGGCGAGAGCAAAGTCGAAGTTAGCGTATATGTTGCTGAGCTCGATCCGGAAATGTTTGTGGCTGTAATCGTATAAGGCGTTGCACCAAATGACGTAGCAGTTGAGCCAGACAATAAACCGGTGCTTGTGTCAAAACTAAGTCCACTTGGAGGAGCAGGTGAGATCGAATAACTGGCAATAACTCCACCGGTGTTAACAATCGAATAGCTGGTGAACGTTCCACCTACATACACATAACCAGTTGTTGGGAGCAATGAAATTCGTGGTGGGGCGATATTTACTATAAGGGTAAAGGTAGCTGTCGACGTTCCGGTAGCGTTGGTGGCGGTCAATGTATAAGAAGTCGACGAAGAAGTTGACGCAGGAGTACCTCTAAGCACACCAGTAGCAGAATTGATTGATAGACCGCTAGGAAGACTTGGAGAAATTGAGTATGAGCTTACGTCACCACCCGTGTTCGTGATCGCATAAGTAGATGTCGCAACTCCCACTGCGTCCGTAATCGTTGTCGTCGAAAGTGAGATATTCGGTAAAGCCGGATTTACAGTCAATGAAAATGTTGCGGAACTTTGCCCGGTTACGTTAGTAGCAGTGACCGTGTAGGTCTGGTTTGCAGAGACAGCAGTGGGTGTACCAGATATCAAACCCGTTGCGGTATCGAATGAAAGACCGGCTGGAAGCGCTGGAGAAATTGAGTAACTGCTCGGAGCGCCGCCGCTATTCACGATGCCATAACTCACTACAGGCGTTCCAACAGTCGAGACTATGCCTGATGGAGAAATCGCAATTGACGGAAGCGTGGGATTAACAACAATTTCCATTGTTTGCGATGCAGTGCCTGCGGTGTTCGTTGTAGAAATCGTATAAGTAGTGTCGCCCAGAACAGTTGGGGTACCAGATAGCACACCAGTCGTCGTATCGAATGAGAGTCCACTGTCAGTTAACGCGGGCGAAATTGAAAAGCTAGGTGTTGAACCACCCGTAGATAGAACGGAGTTAGCTGTAATTGGATTTCCAATTACTACTCTTTGAGATGTTGGGGTGATGGTGAAGGAAGGCGGAGTATCGTGAATGGATAATCTCGAGATTGTGTTATCCGAGTTATCTGCAGAATAAATATCACCTGAAGGAGCTACAACTATCTTAGATGGATTTCCACCTGTATTTGAAAAGAGTGAATTTACCCCACTCGGAGTAATTTGATACACGGCGCTATCCGCACCGTCCATGGCATAAACATTGTTAGATGAATCTATCGCGATGCTTCCAATGCCATTGGGTTCTTTAGCAAGAAAAGTAGTAGTGCCAGTAGGACTTATTTTAAGAACAGTTCCATCGATACATCCGACATACACATAGCCACTTGAATTTACCGCGATGGATAGTGGTTGCGCTGCAGAATAAGTACTCAGCCAATTTTTTAATATAGAAGAATTTCCTTGAGTATCAATTTTCGTAACTGACTCTGGATAAAAATTTGCTGTATAAATATTTCCGGAGCTATCAATCGCGATCGCATAGGTGTTTGGATCCGTGACCCCGTAGGTTGACGCAACACCAGATGGAGTAATTTTTTCAACGTACCCATCATCGCTCGTCACATATACATTGCCCGAATTATCTGTAACGAGAGAGATTGGGGTATTCCCCAGAGTTGCAAATGAATTATTGACAACCCCAGAGGCGCTGACTTTAACGAGTTCTTGATCTGCCTGGGCAATCACATATACATCCCCAGCATGATCCAGAGCGATGGCACCTAACGAGGAGTGGGAAGTCGTCCAGGTTTGGAGGACATTTCCACTGCTGTCCATTTTTACGATATTGCCAGTGCTAGTTGGAAAGAAAAAATTGCCGGACGAGTCAACGGCAAGGCTGACTGGAGAATCCGGTAATTGTGCGAAGACAGTTGTGTAAGCAGCGTTGGCTGAACTAGCGCCAAAGAAACCGAGGATCGCAAATAGACCTGCGAGCGCAATAATACTTTTCTTCATAACCTCGTAATTTCTTTAAATTGGACTTCACTAGTTGTTGTTTTGTCTGCAAAGTGTTTGCATCAAACCAACTCGGCATATAAAAAATATGACCAACATATAAATCACCTAGCAAAAATGCTGGACAAACACTGAATAATTGTAGCCCATCTCACTATTGACTTTGGCTCGTAAAGGTACTAAAGAGCCGAGACTCAGCCTTGAGTAATCTGAGAGATTTCTGAGAGAAAATTTGAGCCTTGAGGATGTTCAGGGGTGTTTTGTTAAGGCTATATATATAGGTGCCCCGTAAATAGGAGGAATAAATCCCGAATTGGGTTTCTTAGCGGCTTTTTCCAGATCTTAAATGCGGAAAAGATGCCCTTATTTTGGGTTTTTGGGGCTATTTTTAGACCTTTTGGCTCCGAAATTGCACTTGGAGCGGGAGATACTCCGATTTTTTGCCCTTCTGAGGGCGTCGGGCTAGGACTAGGGGTGCTTGGCGAGGCGGATTTGGCAACGAGAGGAGCCGTTTTAGGCCTCTCCCTGGTCGAAATCGGGGTTGGGCTAGCCGTCGGGGAAGGGGTATCAGCCACATTCACGTTTTGGCTTGCCTGTGGAACCGGGGTCACTGATGGCGTTGGAGCCACAGCTAGCGCGGGGGTTGTTGTAGGCGTTGGTGAAGGGGTGGGCGTTGGTGAAGGGGTGGGCGTTGGTATTGGAGTTGGGAGATATCCAGGTGACGGGGTCGGGGTTGGTTGAACTGAGCTGGATGGATTAACAATATTTAATGTGAATGTAACGGTCGATGATCCAACATCATTCGATGCAGTTATTTGATAGGTGATAACTCCATAGGCTTTTGTAGGCGTTCCAAATATGGTTCCTTGCCCCGAATTAAACATCAATCCATTCACTGGATTTGGTGAGATTGAATAATGAGTTATTACACCTGCAGATGAAGAAATAAAGCATCCTACGTACGGAGTTCCCACGTAAGCAATATCTGAACTTTGCGCAAGTGTCGCAATGGGCGCAACCGAGGCAATTACATTTCGCACACTCAATGTATAAATGTCGCTCGTCGAACCAGAACTGTTTGTAGCTGTAATCACGTATTGAGTCGTGTTTGCTAACGAAGTCGGAGTGCCGTTAAGTGATCCACTGGCAGTACTGAAATGCAACCCTGGGTCTGTAAGCGCTGGAGAAATGCTGTAACTGTCTACGGGACCGCCGCTTGAAACCGGACTTGTTCCCACCAGCGGAACTCCAACGTGGCCCACTTCAGAATGTGTCGTTAAGTTAATTATTGGAAGCGGTGCACGAGGACCAACAATTGTGATCTGCACACTTGATTGACCCGACACATTTCTTGCTGTAATTGTATACACCGTTGCTGACGTTACTAACGTTGGTGTGCCCAATATGGAACAGTCCGTCGCGTTGAATGTCAGACCAGGATCAGTGAGCGCTGGACTGATGGTGCAGGAAGCAATCGGTCCACCAGAGAGAGTTATTGCCGAGATATGAGCTGGTTCATTTACATAAGCAGTAAATGAGTTTTGGTTCGCAGTAATGACAGGTGGTGGGGGAGTAAGCACGGAAAGTGTAAATGAAATCATCGACGTGCCCGCTGCATTTGTTGCAGAGATTGTATAAACCGTTGCAGATGAAGTTGTTGTTGGAGTACCCAATACCTCGTGTTGATTCATGCTGTCGAAAGACAAGCCGGGAATAGCCACATTTGGAGAGATTGAATACGAAGCTACTGGGCCACCACTATTAACAACGTGTCCGGCCGTAAGCGGAATACCTACATAACCTATTTGAGAAACAGCGCTTACCAAGGATAAATTCGGTGGGGCAGGCAATGTAACCCGAAGCGCATAAGTGACGTTGGCGACCCCGGATATGTTGTGCCCAGTGATCGTATAAGTAGTGGCCGCTGAAGTAACCGTTGGCGTTCCCGAGATATTTCCAGTACTTGTATTGAAACTAAGTCCTGGGTCACTCACCTGAGGCGTGATTGTGAAGTAATCAATTGGACCACTGACCACAGTAATTTGAGGACCGCTTATAGGACTACCAACTAGCCCAGTCTCAGTTGTAAGAGCTGCGCTTATAACGGGCGATGGCGGATTGTTAACTGTGAGGGTAAAGGTGGCGGTAGAAGATCCCGCACCGTTTACTGCTGCAATTAAGTAGATAGTCCTGGTCGCCGACACACTGGGTGTTCCCGAAAGTACTCCGGTTGTCGTGTTGAAAGTTAAGTGCGCATCTGTAATTTGAGGTGTAATCGTGTAATAGTCAATTGGCCCTCCGCTGGATACTGGAGTGAACCCGGTAATTTGGCGACCGACTATTGCTGTTTCTGAATTTGAAGAAAGTCTTATAGCAGGCAACTGCGGCAAGATAACAGTTAAATTAAAGGTGGCACTGGACGTACCCGCGCCGTTGTGCGCCGTAATCACATAGTTTGTTGCAGACCTCGCAACTGATGGCGTACCGGATATCGCTCCCGTAACAGAATTAAAACTCAACCCCGGATCCGAAATTGCTGGAGCGACAGAGTAACTTTCGATTGGACCACCGCTTGAGACAGGTTGAACAGTTGTAATTGAATGCCCCACAAATACTGACTGTGGACCAGAACTCAATGCAATTACCGGTAAGGCCGGCATGTTGACGTTCAATGTATATGCATCACTTGAACTGCCTGCTGCATTTGTCACAGTTACCGTATACGCAGTGCCGAAGTTTATTGCTGAAGGAGTACCAGTTATTAAACCTGTAGTTGTATTGAAATGTAGATTTGGATCGGAGAGTGCAGGAGATATTGAATAGGAATCAACGGGGCCGCCTGTGGAAGTAATTGCATATCCTGTTAAAGGATGGCCAACGAGGGCGTTCTCGGAATGTGAAGTTAAATGAATTACGGGTGATGGCGGCATCACAACTGTTAATCTGAAAATTGCTGATGAAGTACCCGTTGCATTGTGTGCAGTAATTGTGAAATTAGTGGCTGGCAAGGCATAGTGAGTCGTTCCAAATATGACTCCTGTATCTGTGTTGAATGACACGGCGGGATCTGAGAATCCCGGTGAAATGGTGTAATAATTTACTGGACCGCCGCTTTGAATTACGGTATATGCAACTACATCATGCGCTACTTGCACTGTTTCAGAATATGTGGAAAGCGAGATCACGGGTGGCGGAGGATTTACTACAGTCAGTGAAAAGGTTGCGCTAGTAGATCCCGAGGCATTTGTTGCAGTTATCGTATAAACGGTTGCTGGAGAGGTACTGGATGGAGTTCCTTGTAAGGCACCTGAATTAGTTAGATGCAAACCCGGGTCGGTAGGCGTCGGAGATATTGAGTAACTCGCTATAGGGCCACCAGTGGATATTGGTCTCGTCCCCGTTATCGGAAAACCAGTATAAGCAGTCTCTGAACTGGAACTTAAAGAGATCACCGGCAATGGAGGTAAATTAATGGTGAGTGCAAAAGTTGCACTGGCCGATCCAGTGTAATTCGTCCCGGTAATTGTGTACGTGGTGGTCGGTGAAGCGGCGACGGGAGTTCCCGATATTAAACCTGTTGTACTGTCGAAGTTAAGTCCCGGATCAGTTATCGCTGGAGAGATCGAATAACTGTCTACAGGTCCACCAGTGGAGTTAATTTGGTAACCTGATATTGGTACATCTGCAATGGTTGTTTCGGAGGTAGATGAAAGTGAAATATTGGGAATCAGAGGTACATTCTTGACCTGGAATATATAAGTGGTGGGCGCTGATCCAGCGGCGTTGAAACCCGTTATTTGATAATAGGATACATCCGCTACTTGCGTCGGAACTCCCGTTATCTGTCCCGTGGATACGTTGAAACTTAATCCCGGATCTGTCAGTGCTGGAGAGATGGAGTAAAGACTTGCAGGATCTAAGTAATATGAAACCGTATAGGTCGGAAATGGGCGCCCTACGTATGCTGTAGTAATTCCAGATGGAAGAGTGATCTTAGGAATTTGAAGTGGAGTGACCAACGTGACGCGACGTGCAGTTGGATTGGAGACATAAATGTTGCCGGATGGATCGGCGACTATTGATCCAGGATTGCTACCGACAGATCCATATGTGGTTGAAACGCCCGAAGTCGCAATTTCTGTAATGTTTCCACCATTTTGATTGAGGATATAGACATTGCCTGCATTATCAGTAGTTATTGCGGAAGCAGATAATCCATTCGTTCCGTAGAAGGCACTATATACAGTTCCCGTAGATCCATTTGGCACAACTTCTGTTACGGAAGAGTCAGACAGTAAAACATAAATATTGTTGCTGCCGTCTTTTGCCATTGCGATAGGTGCACCAGATAAATCTGCATAATCGGAAGTGGCGCCATTTGAAGCTATTTCTGTAATGTTGTTAGTGCCTTGATTGAGTACGTATAAATTACCTGCACCATCGATAAGCATTCCTACTGGAATTCCAGAAACAGTCGCAAATGTACTCGTGCCACCTGAAGAAGTAATCTTTGTAATTGTTGAATCTCCTTCATTCGCGGTGTAAACATTTCCTTTACCATCTATTACAAGCGAATGTGGATTTGAACCAGTGCTCCCCAATGTTGAAGAGACTCCACCGGAGCCGATTTTGGTTACGGTATTAGATGTTGAATTTGCAGTGTAAAGATTGCCCTTAGTATCCATTGTGATTGCCACAGGACCGCCGCCTGTTGTTCCGTATGGTGCCGTCGTTTGATTCGGAAATAGTTCAGTAACTGTGTTGTCGACCGTATCGGTAATAAAGATGTCACCGTTGCTATCCGAATACATTGCGTACGGAGAGTTACCCGCAAGATTAATGGCCTGGCTTGTGGACGCGTGAGATGAAGTCGATTGAAAAAGGACAAGCGCTATTGCAAGAAGTAATAGGGGAAGTGCGAGGAGCGCCTTTTTCATTTGGATTCCTCCGAATTACATTTCGTTTGAATCTCACATTTACTTGGCAATTGACTAATTGTTTAAATAAATGGTACAGCGCTCACTTTTTCAAAAACTTTTAAATGATAAATATCAATCGCTATAAAAGATACAAAATGTACAAACGATGGAAGCTTTAATGATGTTGCTGTACAACTTATACAAAACGCGAAATATTCTTGACTCTTTAAATTGCGAAGAGGTGGGCAAACATTCCGAGTATTAACAATCTAAATGGAAAACTGGAGGTCTTTCTCCAGAACATCCACCACGCCGGCTTCTTTACGTAATTTACTGTTGTGCCTTTTACGACGAGCGCGGCACCATGATCTTGAGACTCAACATTTGACTTCGAAGAGGTCGACGTTGGTTGTGGTGAAGCTGATGAATTGCTCTTTTCATGATGCTTATGAGAGTGCAAATTGTGTGATGTGTGAGGTGCATGAGAATGCTTCGCATTACCTGTCGACGTAGGTGTTGGCATTGCGGTGTTTGAAATTTGAGGAGTTGGTGAAGTAGTTGGCTGCGCAGTTGGTGATGTGGTGATTTGTGGAACATGCGTTGAAGTAGGAGTCGCACTTGGGGTTGGCACGTGTGATGAAGACGCAATGGAAGTTGGTGCAGGCGTAGGAGCAACAACGGAGTTTTGTGTACCAGGAATTGTTGGCCGTGTTGTCGGAGTTGGCGCAGGCGTCGGTGCAGGTGTTTGCGAATGCGATGGTGTTGGTGTTGCTGTGGAGCTTGGCGTCGGTGTAGGTGTTGGTGTTGGTGTCGGCGTGCGGGATGGATTAACAACAACAGACGGAGCCGCATTAATTGTCAGACGGAATGTTGCGGTCGATGTTCCGCCGGCATTAGTAGCAGTAATCGTATAAACCGTTGCAGGAATTGAAACGGTTGGGATACCAGAGAGCAATCCAGTTGAAGTATTAAATTGCAATCCCGCAGGCAATGCAGGAGTGATCGAGAAGGAATCTATTGGGTCTCCGGATGAACTAATTGAATATCCAGATATCGCATGACCAGACGTTGCAACTTCAGATGTCGCTGTCAAGGAAAATACCGGAGCGCTCACTTGCGGTACAACCATCAAATCATAAAGTTGCGCACTCACCGTATTAGTAGCAGAGCTATATGCAGTGATCATGTATGTAATGTCCGCGGCAGGTGCAAGCGGAGTACCTGATAGCAAACCTGTGGTGGTATCGAATGAAATTCCATTCGTTGGAGCCGGCGAAATGGAATAACGATCAATAGGTCCACCGTTATTCGTGATCTGATATCCACTAATAGGCACACCGACAATTGCTGTTTCATTATTTTGAGAGAAAGTAATTGATGCGGGCGGCGGAATAATCGTTAATACGAATGATACGGAGAAGCTTCCGGACGCATTTGTTCCCGTGATTGTGTAGGTCGTTGGCGGTGTTGCTCGGGTCGGTACACCATAAATGGTGCCGTATAAGGCTTGGAAACCAAGGCCTGGGTCAGTCAAGGCTGGTGAGATCGAATACGAATCGACCGCACCTCCGGTATTTGTGATCGGAATACTTGGGAAAGATTGTCCCACTTGCACATTCACGTTAGCTACACCGACGGACAATGTGGGAGCTAAGGGGTTCACAGTTAACGAATACGTTGCTGAGCTCGTGCCCGTACTATTTCGCGCAGTGATCGTGTAAGTAATAGTTGAGTTTGTTCCGCGCGGGCGTCCACTAATCAAGCCTGTCGATGTATTAAAGGTCAATCCGAGGGCTACGGGCCTATCTATGGAGTAACGAGTAATCGCACCTCCAGTGTTGGTTACCGTGTAGCCAGAAATAGAATTTCCAATAACGATAGTTTCAGATGTGCGAGACAAAGTAATGTGCGGAGCTGAAACGGGAGGCGCCGGGATTGCGGTGATCGTGTAGTTAGCACTCGATGTTCCCCCCGCGTTAACTGCAGTAATTGTGAATGTCAGATTTCCGAATGCGGAAGTGAGAGTTCCAAAGAGAGCTCCGGTTGTGGAGTCAAAACTAATTCCATTAGAAGGTGCAGGGGAAATTGAATAGCTGGTGATCGGACCGCCATTATTTGTAATCGAATAACCAACGACTGACTGGCCGACAGATAAGGTTTCACTATTGCGCGACAAGTTAATGTTTGGAGCGATTGGCACGACCGTCAAAGTAAATGTTTGTGCAAAGGAAGTAGAGTATGCGCTACTCAATGCAGTGAGAGTATAAATTGTTGACGACTGTGTTGAAGTTGGAATTCCGGTAATCAAACCCGTACTTGCATTAAATGAAAGTCCACTTGGAAGAGTGGGAGACAATGTGTAACTGCTTATTGCTGCACCATTTGAAGTAATTGCTGGTCCGCTGAAGGAACTTCCAATAACCGCGCTAATAGAATTCGATAGCAACGAGAATGATGGAATATTTGTTGCAACGGCTACATCAAATGTTGTGGTCACACTTCCATCAGCATTTGTTGCCGTGATCGTATATGTGACATCAGCAGCGGGAGCCAATGGGGTTCCTGACAATAAGCCTGTTGTCGAGTCGAAGCTCAGTCCGTTCGTCGGGGCTGGGGTGATCGAGTAGGTCGCGCTTCCCCCTGTATTGGTCACGGTGTAGCCGACAATCGGTTGACCCACAACAGCATGCTCGCTGGTGTTACTAATTGAGATCTGGGGCGGGTTCGGGAGTTGGAAATTGAGCGTATAGGTCACGCTGGACGAGCCATATACGCCAATAGCGGTAATCGTGTAAGTAATAGGTGCGATGTAAGCGAGCGGTGAGCCATAGATGATGCCGCTAGATGCGTCAAAGCTCACTCCATTACTGATCGCTGGCGAAATGTCATAACTGGTGATTGGGCCACCCGAATTGGTCATGACATAACCAATAATCTGATGACCAACGGTGACATTTTCTGAGCTACGAGACAATGTAATTGATGGTGGCGGCACTGGTGATTGAATTGTTAAATCGAATGTCACCGAAGCAGAAGTGTTCGCATTGGTTGCTGTGATTGTGTATGTGACATCCGCTGCTGCTGTATTTGGAGTTCCACTCAGCAAACCAGTGTTTCCATCAAAATAAAGTCCGGTATCCGTCAGATTGGGATAGATCGAGTAATAATCCACCGGTCCACCCGAAGATGTGATGGTGTAACCCGAAATCGGTTGACCAACAGTCGCAGTTTCGGATGTCGAGGAGAGTGAAATCACCGGTGCAGCAGGCATGACGACAAAGGTGAAAGTGCGTGTAAATGTTCCATGGGTGTTCGTCGCCGTTAACGTGTAATTCGTAGCCGGAGCGGTAACCGTTGGAGTTCCTGAAATCAATCCAGTAGAAGTATCAAAGGAAAGTCCGGGATCGCTCAATGCCGGACTGATCGCATATGTTGCGACTCCACCATGGTTTGTATAAATGTTGTAAGGCGGAAAAGGATCGCCCACTGTTGCAATTTCATAGACAGGGTCTACGACGAAAGTTGGGAGAAGGTAAAGCAAGACAGAAACTGTAAGCGTGAAGGTAACACTCGCCGAAGCGGTCGAGTTAGTGGCTGTAATCGTGTATGTGACAGGTCCGGCAGTTACGGTCGGTATACCAGTGATGCGGCCATTCACCGTGCTGAACTGCAATCCACTATCCGTAAGCGCCGGTGAAATGGAGTATGTGGCGGCTCCCCCGGTATTTGTAATAGCCATTCCTGTATAACCAGCGCCGACGAACGCCGTATCCGAAATGAGTGAAAGATTGAGCACGGGTGCGGCGACAATCGTATTTAAAGTGAATGTCGCGGAAGCGCTTCCACTGACGTTTGTTCCTGTAATCGTGTAAACCCGAGTGCCAACGGTTCGAACTGAACCAGTGATCTGACCTGTATGAGAATCGAAGGTAAGCCCAGTACTTAGTGCCGGTGAAACACTGAAACTATCTATTGGTCCACCCGTTGAATTGACGCTGTACCCATGAATGGCGACCTTTGCTTGCGTAGTTTCTGAGGTAGATGAAAGCGTGAAGGCAGGAGCCGCAGGATTTACCGTTATTGAATAACCATGACTGCTTGGACCAGACGCGTTGAACGCTGTTATTTGATATGTGACTTGGGCGCTTGTCGCAGTTGGGGTGCCGGAGAGAAGGCCTGTCGTCGTATTAAAAGATAAGCCGTTACTTGGAGAAGGCGAGATTGAATAACCAGAAATCGGATCACCTGTAGGTGTGATCGAGTATCCAGATATTGGTTGGCCGACGATTGCAGTCTCTGTTGTAGTAGAGAGCGTGAAGGTTGGTGCCTGCAGAGCTGAAACTTTTGTTACATTATTATTAGTTGTACTCGGCACATACGCATTGCTCGCGTTATCTACTGCAATGAGACCAGGGTTTGGACCGACACTTCCAAATGTAGTAGAAATTCCCGCAGCAGATATTTTCGTCACATTGTTGCTACCACTGTTCACCGTATAAACGTCACCGCCTGCAAAAATCGCAATACCACTTGGCGCCGATCCGGTTGTTCCAAAGACAGATGCAACACCACCAGGTGTAATTTTTGTAACCGTTGAATCGCCTAGATTCGAAACATACAAATTGCCTGCACCATCAATAACAATGCCGCTCGGTACTTGTCCGGTTTGCGCAAACACTGATGTTACTCCAGATGAAGTTATCTCTGTGATGTCGTTGGTACCAGCGTTCGCAGTAAATACATTGCCGGATGAGTCAACAACGATGCCGACGGGTGTTCCGTGGGTGGCGCCTATAATTGTGGATGTATGCGATGAATCAATCTTTGAGACATCATCACTATCGTGGTTCGCTGTATAGATATTTCCAGCTGGGTCGATGGCAATCGCATCTGGGTTGGTGCCCGTCGTTCCATATACGACGGAGCCACCTGTGGATAAAATTTCGGTGACGGTGTTATCCGCAGAGTTGGCCGTAAAGACATTTCCATTCGCATCAACGGCGATCGCTACAGGTGAGTTTCCTGTCGATCCATAAATTGTTGATGTGCCATTCGTTGCAATCTTTGTTACATCATTACTGTTTGTGTTGGCTACATATATATTGCCCAGTGAATCAGTTGTGATTGCATATGGCGCAGCGTCAGTCGTCCCATAAACTGAAGATGTGCTCGCCTCAGAAGCACTTGCTGCATGCAAAGCGAATGCAAGTGCGATCAATGAGACGGCAATTAACCTGCGCTTCATTTTCTCAATTCCTCGTAGGCGAAAGCCGCGAACACATGGAGTGACGGGACCTTGCCGACACTTGACCTTGATGTGTCCGATTATTTCTAAGAAGCTGTAGGGTAATGGATTACGACGCGGCAAATTACATGGAAATTATCTAGAGGAAATAGACATTTGGTCGAATATTTCTAGACTGAGAGTCTAGTTTTCCATGCTCCCCGCTCACGGTTATTGATACCTATATATATAGGTATTCCATTCGATGTGAGACGCCTTTGGCCCTACTTCTTTTTGTAACCCGACGGGCAGACTGGCTTTACGGCCTTCACGGTCAGGGTCTTCGATCCCCTTACGCAGATCAATGAGATCAATTTGGGGGCTGGTTTCTTCGTTAGCACAGGCCTTGGCTCAGGTTTGGCCGTCGGCTTCTTCGTCACAGTTGGCGTAGAGACCGGTTTCTTAGAGACGGTTGGGGACGGACTATGCGTGGGTGTGGGGGTCGGAGTTGGTGTGGGGGTCGGAGTTGGTGTGGGGGTCGGAGTT
>Ga0007882_10000983_pt1 | contig 16844 bp, 14 predicted proteins | sample CryBogCBH12Aug01_FD_71195 | JGI IMG/M metagenome (GOLD analysis project Ga0007882, IMG submission 71195) | Freshwater microbial communities from Crystal Bog, Wisconsin, USA - CBH12Aug09.1 | ecosystem: Environmental > Aquatic > Freshwater > Lake | place: Crystal Bog, Wisconsin, USA | collected... | reverse complement strand
CGCACGCTGCCGGATTTGTTTAAAGGCAGCCTAGGCATTGATATAGCCCAAAACGGCGGCTACGGGCAACCCACCAGCTTGTTCATGCGCGGCAGCAACACCAACCAAGTGCTGGTTTTGCTGGACGGCATTAAAATTGGTTCGGCAACCACCGGCACCACGCCGTTTGAGCTGATCCCGATAGAGCAGATAGAGCGGGTGGAAATCATCCGCGGCCCGCAATCAAGCCTGTACGGGTCAGAAGCCATCGGCGGCGTCATCCAAATATTTACCCGCAAAGGTAATCAGACTGAAAAGCCCAAGGTCACCTTGGAAGCGGGCGGCGGCTCTTACGACACAGCGCAAACCGCTGGCACAGTGAGCGGCAAGTTCGGCGGCAATTGGTACAATCTGGGGGTTTCGCATTTGGACTCGCAAGGTTTTGACACGCAGGCCAGTTTGCAACCCAATCACCGGGACGGCTACCAAAACACCGGGCTTAATGCCCGTTTTGGCCATCGCTTTGACAACAATGCCGAAGTTGAAGGTTTTATGATGCGCTCTGAAGGCAGCAACCGCTACAATAACGTCGGTGGCGGCGGCGATAATTCGGCCTTTATCAACCAAACATTTGGCTTGACCGGTGCGATGAATCTAACCGATAACTGGCGCAGCAATCTGCGCTTAGGGCAAAGCCAAGATAACCTCAGCACATTTCTTCCAGACAGCAGTTTTGAAAGCCTCTATAACACGACCCGTTGGAACGCCAGTTGGCTTAACCAAGTGCATTTGAACGACAAGCATCAAGCGACATTGGGTGCTGATTATCGCTTGGATGAAGCACAAGGTAGCTTCCCTGCCTATGCCTTTACGGGCTATACCAAACCATCCCGTTACGATGCCGGCGTGTTCACCGAATTGCATAGCCAAGTGTTCGACCACCATTTTATCAATAGCTCAGTGCGTTGGGATACTAACCAAGCCTTTGGCGATTATGTCACCGGCAATATTGGTTGGCGTTATAACTCTTCTTGGGGGATTAGCCCGTTCGCCAGCTTTGGCAATGCGTTTAAGGCACCAACCTTTAATGACCTGTACTATCCCGTTATGTATGGTTATGGCGGCAATCCCAATTTAAAGCCCGAACAATCGCGCACCTATGAGATAGGTTTGGCAGGCGACCATAAGCTACTGCAATGGGAGTTGCGGGCCTACCATACCGATGCCGATAACTTGATTAACTATTCTGGCTTGACACCCGTGAATATTGATAAAGCCCGCATTGAAGGTTTGGAGGGGCAAATCAGCACCAATTTGCTGGGTTGGCGTCAGCAACTTAACGGCAGCTTGATTGACCCGGTGGATGCCCTGACAGGGCTGCGTTTGCAACGGCGGGCTACTAAAACCCTGTCTTATGACGTGTCGCGGTCAATCGGTGCGTTTGATGTCGGGGCAAAAGTGCTGGCGCAAGACAGCCGCCCCGACCAGAACTATAATTACAGCAGCTACACTTCCACACCGGTCAATGTGGCGGGTTATGTTACAGTAGACTTACGCACGGCTTGGCATATCAACAAACATTGGGCGATCAGCGGCAAGCTCAATAATTTGTTCAACGAAATTTACCAAACGGCTTATTCATACACTATGGCCGACCGGAACTTTTTTATGTCCGTCCACTACAATAACTGATTTCAACAATATTGTAGGAGCGGGTCATGCCCGCTTGCCCCAACTGACCCGAGGGCTGGTCGTGGGCATGGCCCGCCCTTAAGCAGCAGATTTTTTGTAACATCATTTACCACGACTTTAAAAAACTTTACCGAGATTTAATAATGGCAATAAAACAATGGATATTTAACCAACGCTTACCACTGGCTTTAATTGGTCTGATGGTAATGACCCGTTTTCACCATTTTGGAGACACCCTGCATCTGCCGGATGCCTCACTGGCGGTTTTTTTCTTCGCGGGTTTTTATCGGCACAAGCTGTTATTGGCCTTCTTGCTAGTGTTGGCAGGTTTGATCGATTATGCTGCCATTAGCCAAGACACCAGCAGCGTGTGCATATCCCCGGCTTATCTTTTCTTGTTGCCCACTTACGCGGTGATGTGGCAAGCAGGACGTTATTGTTGCGCCCTGCCGAGCGGTGCAGCGGTAACAAGGCTGGCGCGGGCGGCGGGGCTATTGTGCTTGGCCACCACTGCTGCGTTTGCCATTTCTAACAGCAGCTTTTATTGGTTTTCGGGCAATTTTGCGGAGATGACCTTTGCCCAATACTTTGCCGCCACCGTACGTTATTTTCCGTCTTATTTGCTGGCAACAGTAACGTATGGGATACTTGGCTGGTTGGTTAGCCGGTTGCTTAAGACAACTACAGAGGCTGCTGTCTACAATGGCAGTGCGGATATACATTGATTGGTGATTAAAATTCCATATGTGCCTTGAAGCTGAAAATATCAACCGGCCCACGGTCTGCGTTGTAAGCCGGATTGGTGATATGCTGATAATCCGCGGTAAGCCAAGTTTCATTCCAAATATTGAAGCTGTAATAAGAATCTAAAACTTGTTCGGGGCTGTAATTGATTTTGCCGTCCCCGATGAAGCTGTCTACCCCGCCCATGGCAAGGTACTTGATATTGATCTGTGATAAAAAACCGGCGGCGTAACCAATGCCAATGGCATCATGGGCGCGTCCCCAACGTCTGCCGCCAATAATAGAACCAGCGGAAAGGGACTGGTCGGTTGATGTATAGGAATATTCCTCGGTTTGTCCATCCGAATACATGCCCCGCAAGGATAGGCCGATATCATCCAATAATTGTTGCTCGATGTTCAAGCCGATACCCATTTTGACATTGAGTTTTCTTGCCCAGCACAAGTCCGGCGCATAGTTGTCATTTGATCCATAGTTGAAGGATTGGCAATTGGCGGCATTATTCACCACAGGATTAGCATTATAAGCCGCAATGGCATCAGCAAATTTGGCCATGTTTTCTTGGTTCCGATAACCCAAGAGGCGGATAGCGCCTGGCTGGTCAGCTATCCAGTGATGATGTTCCAATTCAATTTGTTGGCCAAAATATTTGAACGGTTGAATATCCAGCGCCAATTGGTTGGGGTTTTTGGGTGACAAGATATGGCCAAAGCGGACAGCCCAATCGTCCCAAATCAATTCGGCGACCGCGCCCCAGGTATAACCCCGGGCATCGGCGGCGAAATCGTACGCAGCATACGTCAAAAAGGCCATGTTGGTGAACTGCTTACGCAAATCGCCTGAATAAGTGTTTTTGTCGAAAAAGTCCAAGATACTGAATTCACCAAAACGCAACACAATACGTCTGCTATCTTCGATAGTGCCTAGCTGCATAGGGTCCGAGGCGACTTTTTGCTTCTCGCTACCCAGCCCCCAGCTTTGTTTGAAAAATCCTCGGGACATGTAATAGGTGGGTTCTTCCGTACCGTTTTTTTGCAACTCAAAGTTTTGTATGGTACTGCCCAGACCTTTTAAGCCGGATAATGGTTTTTCGCTAAGCATTTCGGGTACAAAATATAATTCACCACCACGCCAAAATTTAGCGCCCATGAATAAGGTTGCTGTCGTAGTATAGCTGGCTTCTTGAAGGGGCGATAACGAACCCCCGGTGTTGTTAAAATTGCTGTAGGGTGCGGAAAAACCGTTTTTAACGTTAGTTATGTAAGTCATTTGCCCATAGATGTTCCAGCGTTCATCATCAATGTCATGTAGGCCCTTATCGGCCAAATATTGCATAAAATCATAGCCGTCTTCTCTGGGGGACGGTTCGGCTGATTTTGCCAATGCTGTGTCAGCCAAGATCGTGTTAGCCAGAAGAATAAAATAGAACAGATTGATTTTAATTGGGAACATACCGTTCATATAGTAAGGCAAGAAGATTTTGCTATGATAACATTACGGAGCTGGAGAAATACGCAAGAAATCAAGCTTTTTAAGGAGTTACTGTTGCAGCCAGGCAAACGGTAAAATTTATGGACTAATTCCAATTATAAGTGGGGTTCATTAAAACTTTATTAATCTAAGACGACCGTAAAAGTGCTCGGGATGTTGGCGTGAGGCGAACCGAAGGCGGTTGGTTTAGGCCACATGGTCACAATGACCCACAAACAGCCCGTTAATGGATAGAAAAATAGGGTGGTTTACTTTGCGTGTTTAGGCGGACAAAGCAGCCTGCAACAGAAATGGCACTTAAAAAAAATGCGGCTAAAAGCCGCATTGAAAGAAGGATAAACAACTCTGTCCCCAGAAAAGGGACTTTGCATCTCAAGAGTTGCTGTTATATTAATGTCTTATCAGGTCAAAAGAAATGTGGCAAATTGTCGCGTGTCAGATTGCCGCAGTTGAGTCAAGCATTTTTTCTAATGACCGGGCCAGTTGGGCGAACTCGTTGAGGCTGATGCTTTCGGGGCGCAAACCAGGGTCTATGCCCAATGCATTGATGGTTTCTTCATCGATAAGTTTTTTTAAGGCGTTACGTAATGTTTTGCGGCGTTGTGAGAAAGCCTCCGTGACCACACGGTTAAGCAGTTTGACATCATTGATTTGCACTGGTGGTTGGCTATGTGGCACAAGCCGGACAATAGCGGACATGACCTTGGGCGCGGGGTCAAAGCTTTCTGGGGGGACATCAAACAACCATTCGGTGCTGCAATAATAGTTCATCATCACGCTGAGCCGACCGTATTTTTTGCTGCCCGGCACGGCACAAATCCTATCCACCACTTCTTTTTGCAGCATAAAATGCATATCCTGAAAGCAATGCGCGTTAGCCAGCAGATGGAACATCAAGGGGGTGGAAATATTGTAGGGCAAATTGCCAATCACCCGTAGCTTTTCACCCGGAGCAGCCAGGCCGGTAAAGTCAAAGCGCAATGCATCAGCACTGTGGATGCGTAAATTCGGATAACCAATAAACTTTTTTTCCAATAGCGCAACTAGGTCGCGGTCAAGTTCCACCACATCCAAATTCAATTTGGCTTGCAACAGCGGTTCGGTCAAAGCCCCCATGCCTGGGCCAATTTCTACCCAGTGATCTTCAGTGCTTGCTTGGATGCTAGAAAAAAGATGGTAAATAATGCCATGATCATGCAAAAAATTCTGACCAAAACGCTTGCGTGCGGTGTGAAAAGTCATGTGCTTGTAGGGGTGGCTAAGGTAATTGCCGTTTCAATGGCATAGAGCAGGCTATTGGCATCAGCCCCGCCAGTGCCGGCCAAATCCAAGGCGGTGCCGTGATCGACCGAAGTGCGGATAACGGGCAATCCCAGCGTGATGTTGACGGCACGGCCAAAACCTTTGAATTTTAACACCGGCAAACCTTGATCGTGGTACATCGCCAAAACGGCATCTGCCGAATCCAAGTATTTGGCGGTGAACAAGCTATCGGCAGGTAGCGGGCCAACCAGTTGCAGTCCTTGGCTACGCAAGCAGTCTAGCACCGGTGTGATGATGTCAATTTCCTCCCTGCCCAAATGGCCATTTTCACCGGCATGGGGGTTTAAGCCGCAAACCAGTATGTTGGGCTTGCTGATGCCAAAACGGTGGCGTAAGTCGTGATTAAGCGTACTAATAACGGCATGTAAAACAGCAGGTGTGATCGCCTGGCTGACTTGTGCCAAAGGCAAGTGGGTGGTTGCCAAGGCCACCCGTAACCCAGCCGTTGCCAGCATCATGACCGGTTGTCCGCCGGTGATTTCGGCAATATATTCGGTATGGCCACTAAAACTGAATCCGGCATCGTTAATGATGCCTTTATGGACGGGGGCTGTCACCATAGCATCAAACAGGCCATCTAGGCAGCCGTTAGCGGCTTGTGTGATGGTTGTCAGCACATATTGGCTATTGGCTGCGTTCAATTGCCCGCATTGCACCGGTTGCGCCAAGTTAACCGGCACTATGGATAAAGTCCCTGCTTGTTGAGGGCAAGCGGGTGCATCAGCGGCAAATGCACTAAGGCTAAGTGGCACATTCAATTGCTTAGCACGCTGTTGCAACAAATCAGGGCTAGCAATAACAACCAGTTGACAGGGCAAATGCTGCTGCGCCAATTGTATGCAAATATCAGGGCCGATACCGGCGGGTTCACCCGGTGTGATGGCGATACGCGGTATTTTCTGGGGGCAATGGCTCATCGGGGCTTGCCAAGCCTTTAGGGTCAGCGTTTCATCGAGTCAAAAAACTCGTTATTGGTCTTGAAGTCTTTCAGTTTACCGATTAAAAATTCAGAGGCGGCTGATTCATCCATAGGCTGGAGTATTTTGCGCAATATCCAAGTTTTTTGCAGGGTATCGGGGTCAACCAGATATTCTTCACGGCGGGTGCCTGAACGATTGATATTAATGGCGGGATAAATACGTTTTTCGGCAATTTTCCTGTCTAGGTGCAACTCCATGTTGCCGGTGCCTTTAAATTCTTCGTAAATCACATCATCCATTTTGGAGCCGGTCTCAACCAATGCCGTGGCAATAATGGTCAAGCTGCCGCCTTCTTCTATGTTTCGGGCGGCACCAAAGAAGCGCTTGGGCTTTTCCAGTGCGTTGGCATCCACACCGCCAGTAAGAATTTTGCCTGATGATGGGACGACGGTGTTGTAAGCACGCGCCAATCGGGTAATCGAATCCAGCAAAATCACCACGTCATGTTTATGCTCCACCAAGCGGCGGGCTTTTTCAATCACCATTTCTGCAACCTGCACATGGCGTGTTGGTGGTTCGTCAAAGGTGCTGGAAATCACCTCGCCACGCACACAGCGTTCCATCTCCGTCACTTCTTCCGGGCGTTCGTCAATCAGCAACACAATCAAGTAGCATTCCGGGTTTTTTTCCGCCACGGCTTGCGCCAAGCTTTGCAATATCATGGTCTTGCCCGCTTTAGGTGGGGATACTATCAGGCCACGCTGGCCTTTGCCGATAGGGGCGATAAGATCAATGATACGTCCGGTCAAATCCTCACTGGTGCCATTGCCGCGTTCCAGTACGAAACGTTGTTTGGCAAATAATGGGGTCAAGTTGGAGAAGTGGATTTTGTTCTTGGTGTTTTCGGGGGGTTCAAAGTTGATTTGCTCAACTTTAAGCATGGCGAAATAACGTTCATTATCTTTCGGTGGTCTAATTTTGCCGCTGATGGTATCGCCCGTTTTCAGCGAGAAACGCCTGATTTGGCTGGGTGAAACATAAATGTCGTCGGGGCCTGCCAAATAAGAACAACCGGGGGTACGCAAAAATCCAAAACCATCTTGCAAAATTTCCAGCACACCGTCGCCGTAAATATCGTCGCCTGCTTTGGCCTGTTTTTTTAGGATGGCAAAGATCAGGTCTTGTTTGCGCGAACGGGCAACGTTTTCAAGTCCTAAAGTTTCTGCAATTTCAATAACTTCACTTATTTGTTTTAGTTTTAACTCGGTTAGGTTCATAAAAGGCAATTTGAAGGCCAACAGTTACGGTAAGACACCGTAAATGGCATGGGTGAGGTATAAGGGGTTAAGGGGTGTGTACGGATGATTTGAAATGAGTGCCAAGACTTCGGCAATTGGGGATTGTACCCTAGCTTTCTAGCCCCGTCCATCATTTTATGGTGGGACGGGGTAGTGGTATGGGATTAGATATTGCTGTCCAAAAATTTGATCAGCTCAGATTTGGTTAATGCACCTACTTTAGTGGCTTCCACATCGCCATCCTTGAACAGCATCAGCGTGGGTATGCCGCGTACACCATAATGTTGCGGGGCTTGCGGGTTATCGTCAATATTTAGCTTTACAACGGTCAACCTGCCTTTGTATTCTTCTGCTATGGCATCGAGCACGGGGGCAATCATTTTACAAGGGCCGCACCATTCCGCCCAGTAATCAACCAACACGGGGCCGATTGCCTGTAAAACTGTTTCATTGAATTCACTGTCAGTCACATGAAGAACCGAATCGCTCACATTTTTTCTCCAAAAAATAAAAAATCAAACTATAGGGTGGAAGGCACGCGTAGTCAATCAATTTCAATCGTATTGAATTTTGCGTTATCCTATAGCCTATGAATAATACACATCTCACCGAAACCCGCTTCAGTAACCTTGAACTGTCTGACCGTATCTTGTGCGGTTTGAAAGACGCTGGGTTCAAACAATGCACCCCCATTCAGGACAAGGCGCTGCCGCTCTCGCTGCGTGGCAAGGATATTGCCGGTCAAGCACAAACGGGCACTGGCAAAACCGCCGCTTTTTTGCTGGCCACCTTCCAGTACTTGCTCAACGACGAATGGCAAGAGATACCCGAAGACCCGGACGAGGAAGACGCGATTGTCGGTTGGGACCAGTTGGCGCAGATGGCTGATGGGGAGCAGTCTGTTGCGCCGCTTAAGCAGGCTGACATAAGTGTTGCATCAGACACGCCCAAAAGCAAGCACCCCCGCGCCATTATTATCGCACCTACCCGCGAATTGGCCATCCAGATACATAAGGACGCGTTACTGCTGGGCAAATATTTGGATTTTAAGTTCGCGCTGGTTTACGGCGGCACTGATTACCAAAAACAACTGGAAAAAATAAAATCCGATGTTGATATCATCATTGGCACACCCGGGCGCATTATTGATTTTTACAAACAAAAAGCCTTCAGCCTCAGCAATATCCAAGTGACCGTCATGGATGAGGCTGACCGCATGTTTGATTTGGGGTTTATCAAAGATATCCGTTACTTGTTGCGGCAAATGCCAAGACCGGAATTGCGCCTGAATATGCTGTTTTCCGCCACATTGTCCTATAAAGTGACAGAATTGGCCTACGAGCACATGCACAATCCGGTGCTCATCCGTATCGAAACCGAACAAGTAACGGCAAAAGCTATCCGGCAAAGTGCCTTTTGCCCATCTAACGAACAGAAATTACCGCTTTTGGTCGGGTTATTGAGGGAGTACAACCCGCCCCGTAGCATTATATTTGTCAACACCAAGCGTTGTGCCGAATTGTTGGACAGCACACTTAAGGCCAATGGCTTTATGGTGGCAGCGTTGAGTGGCGATGTGCCGCAGGACAAGCGGCAGCGCTTGCTCAATGATTTTCAGGAAAACCGCGTCAATTTGTTGATTGCCACCGATGTGGCCGCCAGAGGGCTGCATATTGCCGATGTTTCCCATGTGTTCAATTATGATTTGCCGCAAGATGTGGAAGATTATGTACACCGTATAGGCCGTACCGCCCGCTTTGGCGCAAGTGGCGAGGCCATCAGCTTTGTTTGCGAACAATATGCCTATTCCATGCCCGATATTGAAGACTATATCGGCGAAAAAATAACCGTTAAACCCTTGTTGCAAGCATTGTTGGCAGAAGTGGTCTTGCCCGCGCCATCACGTCCGACAAGCAAAAGGCATGGCCCAATGCCGGGAGGGCGCAAGCCTAAAGCCCGTCCATCAGCGCCCTAAAATCTTCAATGGCAGGGAAATGGGCAATATCCCGTTTGGGCAAACCGGAATCGGGTTTGCTGACCGAAAGCAAGTGGGCGATGCCAAATTGTTGGGCGGCAGCCAACACAGTCAGATTGTCGTCCACCAACAATGTCCTTTTTTTGTCAAAAGGTTGTTTTTTAATGAGCCGTTCCCAAAACAGGGGATTTTCTTTGGGTAAGCCATAATCATGTGAGCTGATAATGCCGTCAAAAAAAACGCCCAGACAGGTTTTGGACATCTTTAAATCCAGGCTACCCCGATGGGCGTTGGTCACTAAATAAACTTTTTGTTGTGTGGTACGGATTTTTTCCAGAAAATCGACCGCATGGGGCAGGACGTTGATCAAACCAGCAATTTCCGCTTTCAGTCCCATAATATCCAGTTCCAGCTCTTTGCTCCAATAATCCAAGCAATACCACTCTATCCGCCCTTCCAAGGACTTGAAACGGGGGATCATCTGTTGCTTGGCAGCCGCCAAGGACAGGCCGTGGCGGTCGGCATATTTTTGTGGCACATAGTCCTTCCAAAAATGGTTGTCAAAATTTAAATCCAATAAAGTGCCATCCATATCGAGCAGCACGGTGTCAATTAATTTCCAATTAACCATAAGAGTGGGTTATATTTCCGGTGAATGTACGCAGGGTGGATTATGGCTGAAAAACCGACAATTTTACATAAAACATTAGCGGCCCAAAGCCGTTTGTTCCGGATTGAATCACTGGATATCCAATTTAGCAATGGCGAGCAACGCAATTATGAGCGTTTGTCACGGAGCGGCTCCAGCGGTGCAGTGTTAATTGTACCGCTATTGGATGCGCAAACCGTACTGTTGATCCGCGAATATTGCGCTGGGGTGCACCGTTATGAGCTGGGTTTGCCCAAGGGCAAGGTGGATGCGGGCGAATCATTTTTGGAAGCCGCCAACCGTGAGCTTAAGGAAGAGGTGGGCTTTGGTGCCAGAAACATGAGCCATCTTTATACTTTTTCCATCGCACCGGCTTATCTGGAGCATGTCACCGAAGTTATTCTGGCACAAGACCTTTATCTTGAAAAATTGCCGGGTGACGAGCCGGAGGCGCTGGAGGTCATCCCGTGGCCGCTAGCCGATATTAACGGTTTGCTGGCCACTGGCGAGTGTAGCGAAGCCAGATCAATTGCCGCTTTGTACATGGTTTTGGCATATATGCAAAATCGTTGAAGGTGGCCATTGAGTATTTGGCCGGGCGTTCAATTTCTAGTTAACGGGCAATGTCCCGCACAAATTAAGAATTCAACCACAACAATTACTATTTTATTGGGAGCATAGATGAAGAAAACGGCAAAAAAATCACCTCGAATGTTAAAAAAATTGGCCACCAAGGCTGAAAAGGCCGATTACCCAGAGGCATCTTCCCAACATGCAGTAGTCCAGCCTCATTTGGCACTCGCCTCGCCTGTCACCCCAACAGTGATCTCATTAGTACAAATTCTGGAGGGGGTAAAAAAACATAATGAACAAGCATTGGGTGACGTTAAAGATTTACGGGCCTTAGCGATTGCCAGGGCTTTTATTGTCGAATTGCATCGTAACCTCTACACACTGCAAGATGGCGCGTTGTTGCTGCCAGTGTTGGGTACGTTTACTGCCGGGCAACCATCCGACCAACAAGAAGGGCAACTACTGGGGCGACCTTTGTATTTTCAAGCCTCCCCGCCTAAAAATGAAGGGTGATGGTATAATTTTGCTTGGTTTTTGCCATTGTTAGCCGTAAAAAATGCGTTAGGTGTGTGCTGTTGCCAGACGGTGTTGGTTATCAGTATAAATGCCATAAGCTTATCGGTACTATTTGTTTTTAGTCAGCAATATCATTGTCAATCATTTTGGGATTTATCTTATGAGCCTTACAGAACTTTCTATAAAACATAAAACAGACAAATGGGGGGGGCATTTTTACACACAGCATTATGAAAGACATTTTACCGTATATAAAGACAAACCGATCACTCTGGTGGAGATCGGTATAGGTGGCTACACCGATGCTTATCGTGGCGGCAATAGCTTAAGGGTATGGTCGGAATGGTTCACCCATCCCGACACGGTGATCATTGGCATTGATATTTACGAAAAACTGATGCAGTTTGACGACCCTAGAGTCAAGGTATATCAGGGCAGCCAGATTGATCAAGAGTTTTTGGAAGGAATCCATAAGTTATATGGCGATTTTGATATCGTCTTGGATGACGGAAGCCATAGGCCAGAACATGTTATTGAAACATTCGGTATTTTGTTTCCAAAAGTAAAAGACGGTGGCATGTATGTGATTGAAGACACCCAGACCAGTTACTGGGATGGTTTAGATTTTAACGGGAATACAGCCTACAACAAAGAGAACCCCACGTATGCTTATTTTAAAAACTTACCCGACTGGATAAATTACGCTGAAATACCGATTGCAATAAAACCCAATTATCTAGAGATGCATACTGTTGGTGCGCATTTTTACCATAATTTAATTCTTATAGATAAGGATTTAAATATTGAAAAAAGCAATAGTATGCCTTCAAGGCTGGACAATGCAGTCACCGCTGAGCGGATGAAAACACCTATGGTGTCCATTGGCGATCATGTCAACATGGATAGAATGGGTTTGGTGGCTCATGTAGGATATATTGGTGATGTCATAAACAATACTTCCTTATCTATAAAAACAGATGGAAAAAGACCTTATTTTATACAAGGATTTGCATTTACATGCGTCGATAGTGCGGTTAAAGATGCCCTGGAATATAGGGCGCGCTTCCATACCGGCCAGTGGAGTGAGTGGGTCACCTGTAATAATTTTGTTGGGGCGCGCGGAAGTGGAAAGCGATTGACAGGCTTTTCGGTGCGCTTAAGTGGACAGCTAAAGGCCAAGTATAAGTTGATGGTAATTGGTGCATTTGAAAATGCAGAGGGCTTTATTATTGTCGGAGACGGGAAAGACTGTATTGCTAAGACATTAAGTAATTCCCTGTATGGCATTCAAATTATTTTTCAGCCTATTTAATAACAAATAACTAAAGTGCCGTTGCATAATACTGAAGTTTTTTAATTCCATCTTTAGCTGGTTAGCCTATAAGCATCCCCCCATCCCAAGTAGCGGCATTTAATTTTTAAGTGAATGCCCGCGCATCTAGGCACTTATATTTTAGTTCTGCCTAATTTAGGCTAGGTGGGGGGCTTAATTTTTGCGCGGAACAATACTATGAACCTTACCGAACTTTCTATAAAGCATAAAACGGATAAATGGGGTGGGCATTATTACACCCCCCATTACGAAAAGCATTTTTCTGATTACAAAGATCAACCTATTGTTCTGGTTGAAATAGGCATAGGAGGTTATACCGACCCGTATCGTGGCGGCAATAGCTTAAGGGTATGGTCGGAATGGTTCACCCATCCTGACACCCATATTATTGGTGTTGATGTTTATGATAAGTTGATGCAATTTGATGACCCTAGGGTAAAGGTATATAAGGGCAGTCAAATTGATAAGGTGTTTTTGGAAGAACTCCATAAATTATATGGCGATTTTGATATCGTCATCGATGATGGCAGCCATAGGCCAGAACATGTGCTCGAAACATTTGGACACTTATATAAAAAAGTGAAAGACGGCGGGCTCTATGTGATTGAAGACACCCAGACCAGTTATTGGGATGGATATGATTTGAACGGGCAAAAGGCATACAATCCAGAAAATCCGACGTATTCCTATTTCAAAAATATACCCGATTGGATAAATTACGCCGAAATACCTATAGCAAAAAAACCAAATTACTTGGAGATGCATACCATAGGTGTACACTTTTACCATAATTTGATTTTTATAGAAAAAGACTTAAACACCGAAAAAAGCAATATTTTGCCTTCTAGGCTGGAAAATGCAGCCCATGCCAATCGGATGAGATCGCCTATCCTTTTTATTGATGATTATATCAATATTGGCAACCTCGGATTGACTGTCCATATAGGCGGTATGGGCGATGTGGCAAACAAAAATATCCCCTCCATCATCACAGATGGAAAAAGTGGCCGTTATATCCAAGAATTTACCATTAACAGCGATGATGACGGGCTAAAAGATTCACTGGAATATAAGGCGCGGTTCTATGATGGCGAATGGAGCGGTTGGGTGGCGTGTAATAACTTGTTGGGTGCGCGCGGTAAAGGAAAAAGGTTGACTGGTTTTGCCGTGCGCCTCAAACCACAACTTACGCAGCGCTATCAGCTGAAAGTTATTGGCGCATTTGACCATGCGTTTGGTTTGGTGATTGTGGGTGATGGGGTTGAATGTGTTTCAAAAGCACAGAACCGACCGCTTTATGGTATGCAAATTATTTTGCAGGCTATATGATTTAATAAATAGAGGATTAAGCCAGCTAACTCGCGAAAAATCGTGGGGTGTATAAAGCCGTAGCCCATCCGCATAACCGATTAATGGCAATAGGTCGCGGGGCAGCCAAACAGACATGGTTTGGCTGCCTCCTGTGTTGCAGTTAATCAGTGATTGATGCCGTGCAGGTGTTTAGATTGGCTAGCGGTGTGGTTGATACTGCGTTAATGGCTGCGCTTTTTTGGCTAGGGACTGCAAAATCACGATAGATGGCAAAGGGATCCCCCATGTTGCCTTGCAGTTCAAAGAGCATGATCAAGCTATTGCCACAACCGATTGCATTCTGCAAATAATTCTGCAACATATTCTTTATTCTCACATCATTATTGGCCTGTTCGTCAATAACGGCACTCGTGCCACGGCTGACATCCGGCCCGCTTTCATAACTGATGTTTTTGAGACCAAAATAATTGGCGAGGCTCTGGTAGGTAATGCCGGTATACAGCGGGTAAGCGCCATTATAAGGAGGGATGCCAGAAAAGCCGCCAATCGCTTGGTTAGCCCCAGCGAGCAATGACACAAACATACCGTCGAGATCGGTGTAAGCCAGTGGCAGGCCATAATAAGGCGCGCCACCCACACCATAAAGATATTGGTTGGGGCTGCCAAAGTTTTGTTGCAAGTAATGCAAGCCGTTTTCAGCTAAATAGGGTTGTACATATTGGTTCATGTACACCGGTCTGATAGTGGTGTTGATGGCGGCAGGCCCGTACACAGCGGCAAACAATTGGCTAATCCTTAAAGTTTGGTGGGCAATGCGGCGATAGCCCCAGTAGTAGGGATTGTTGATATTGTCATAGTTTAAAGTTTTGTCGGCCCCCGAGCTGACATCCAGTTGCGCTTGGTTAAAATTGTCACTGGTTTGTTTAAACATCGTATTCCACAGCTCGTTGCTGTATTCAACGTAGACATGGATATTAGGGTTCAAATTGGCTTTTAACAAGGTGGCCAACTGGGTCACATAGTTGTTGCTGGTCGGGTCGGTCAAATCCACCCCTTCTGGGATATTGATCCAAATGTCCTTGCCGCTCTGGTTGGCCAACTGGATAGCGTATTCCCATGCCGCTCCGTTGCTGGAGTGCTGGATGGGGGCAGTCGGCAAAGTCCTGCCCGCCCAGCTGGTGACCGTGTTGCCATTGGTTTGCAGAAAGTTCATAAGGCGCAGCGTGCTGAACGGTGCCAACGCATTCAGGAACTGGGTGGTGAACACCTGTGACGTACCCAAGGCATAGCCGGGGCGCAACAGTTGCACGTTTTGTAGGCCGGTGTTAATGCCGCTGGTTGGAGTGCGCTGGGTGTTGTTGAACTCAATATCCAGTTGGTTGCAATTGCTGCCCACTACCAGTTGTGCGCTGGTGGTGTTCAGTTGGGCGTTGTAGGTTTGGTTGGTGAAATAATTACAGCCATTCGAGAATAATTTGGCTTGACCAGTAAAGCTTAGCGTATAAGTCCCAAAAAAACTCGGAATGGTCTGGGTGAGCGGCCGGCCTAACGGATCCGATGCAAAGGTAGTGAAATACACGCCAAAATCTTGGGTCGGCCAGCCATTGCTGTCAACCGTGGCTGGGTTGCCGACAGGGTCCCAAGCCACGTTCGGTTTGGCAAACCCCCGGGCGCTTTTCGTGAGATCGACAAAGGTGAAGTCATTGCACCAGTCACATATACCCGCGATATTGACACCCAAACGGGTGTTGGCGTAAACGGTGGCGACAGTCTGGGGGGTCACAGTCACCGTGAGCGATTGTGTTGCCACGCCACCCGCACCTGAACAGGCCAGCGTAAAGGTTGTGGATTTTGTCAAATTGCTGACGACTTTGCTGCCAACTGGCGGCAATGCCCCCGACCACCCTCCTGAGGCATTGCAAGCCGTGGCATTAACTGATTTCCAGATAAGTGTGGCACTGCTGTTGTAAGGCACAATGGCCGGCGACGAAGTGATAGTGACAGTGGGTGGCGTTGCTATTGGCGTAGTATGTCGGCCAACCAATACCTTTTTAGCGGATGCTTGGGCAGCGGGGGGGGGGGTTGCTGAAGCGTCCGTCTGGCTCAGCAAGGCTATTGCGGCAACGATTATTTTATAGGGGAGGGGACGTTTTATGTACATTTTTACCAACCTATATAGTAGGGGGAGTTAAAGTCGCCGGGCCAATTTCATTCACGGTCACGGCCACCACTGTTGCTGCACGCTAAGTCACACGAGCGGTTTTTACCTCTTGCACTTTATTGGTGTGATGCTTTCTCGGAGCATTGGCAAACACATCATTAATAATGATCAATAGCGGATAAAATAGTTCCATTTTAATGACCAGAAAATTAAATGGAGAAACAAAAATACTGCCAGACAACTGACCGAGGCCGGTCAGATTTAACTAAGTGCTATTGAGATGGATATGTTTGATTAAAAATAATAAAGTGTATTTTTAATATCTTTACAGATCAACGCTATCTATTTTTAATTGACATGCATTCTTTTTGCCCTAAGCATAACACGTTATATCCATAAGCATTTGCCCTAATAGTGCGTATATCATGAATACAGTGATTCCCAATTCGACCTTTGTCAATAGGATTAACTGATGTTGGGCGGTATGTTGGCAGAGCGTAGCCGAAGCCCCGCCTAAGGCTTGTTTTTGCCGAGCGGTCTGTTAGTTGCGCTCCCTTCGACTACGCTCAGGGAACGTGCTGCTTTATCCGGGGCTTCTACAAGCAGATAGCTGTTTGCGTAACATCAAGCTAAGAAAGTTCTGAATAAATCGATTTTCTGACACAATTTATTCATAACCACATGATTTTAAAAATAAGAAAAGTTGATTTTTGGGTAGTGGTTGATGCTTGACTGTTTCGGGTACAATGAATGGCATGATAGCAAACATACACACATAAACACCTGCACACGCTGCGGAAGCGGCCACCTCACACGCAACGGGAAGACCAAGGCGGGCAAGCAGAAATTCCGCTGCCACGATTGCGGCCGTTACGGCAC
>Ga0007882_10000981_pt1 | contig 16873 bp, 16 predicted proteins | sample CryBogCBH12Aug01_FD_71195 | JGI IMG/M metagenome (GOLD analysis project Ga0007882, IMG submission 71195) | Freshwater microbial communities from Crystal Bog, Wisconsin, USA - CBH12Aug09.1 | ecosystem: Environmental > Aquatic > Freshwater > Lake | place: Crystal Bog, Wisconsin, USA | collected... | reverse complement strand
TGTTGGGCTCCAACCTGGAGCAGATGGAGTTCCAGAACACGTTCCTTCCTCCAGTGAAGGAGAAGCCCGACGAGGTTCGGATCTCCCCCGAGCATCTGGCGGCGCTTGGACTGCTCGGTGGGAAGTACGACGAATCTTGCCTCTATGAAGGCCTGGGCGTGCGTGCGCCGCTGCCGCTGGACCTATACCCCACCATCCTCCAGTATCCCGAGGACCTCCCTGGGATCCGCTTCTGGCTGGGGCTGAAGCACTGCTCCGAGGAGGGTCTGCGCATCCAGGACTTCACTCTGCCTCTCTGTGTCGGGTCCCTCTGGGAGCGCGCAGCCAGGGCGGCAGGCGTGCTGGCCATGGCCGGACGCGCTGTCCCGAAGAAGGTCCAGGAGTGGGTCGCAAACCGCTGGATTCCAAGCAACACCTAGGGACCGGATCGATTGCCAACATCGGGGGTGGCGCTTGCCACAGGTGGTGCCATCTCCGACAATCGCCTTCCCAAATGGAAGTCTCCGTGGAAGGCATGACCGACCTATCGACAACCCGGCAATTCGGGAGAGGTAATGAAGATCTCGTTTCAATTCATGACGAAAAACGGGTTAAGAGAAAAGCTGCTTCAGTCTGAAACCGAGGCTCGGCTGCGCGGCCCTGATCAACAAGCCGAGGAGCCAGAACAGCGCCAGCTTGCGACTACGGGGGCCTCGATGACCGAAGAAGATGAGATCAGGTACCGACGCATCATGGCCAAGCTCCACTACGGAGAAGCGACCGCGAACCTTGAATATGCATCTCACCTCACCGAGGGCGAGAAAGATTACCTAGATGCCTATGTCATTCATCAGCGTTGGGCAAAACTCTGGCTGGAGCGTAATCAAAATTGACCCAGATTCCACGGAATGACCGGGCTGATTTGCGGGGAGAACGTCAAACTTGCCTGGCTGGCCCAAATCCGAACTAAAGAACATTCTTTGGTTATCGAACCGTGCTGCCAAGCGCCATCAAGCGGCACCTGACTGCTTCAGGCAGCCCCAGGAACCAGGCCTCTTCTTCGCCTGGCTTGGGGAGTAAGGCGCCAAATTCGACCATGTTTTCGGCCTGTAGTTCATTCAGGTAGACCCAGACTTCCTCGGGGGCCACTCCGGCCAGCTCGGCCACTTCCCTGGCTAGACGGAGGAGGAGCCGAGCCCGCTGGTCTTGGGTCCGGCCAGCGCGAATATCGCCCCGGATCCAGATCTGGGTGGACGGGCCGGGTTGGCCACCCAGGAAGTAGGAGGATGGCGGGTAGTCCATGAAGATGACCTCGGCGAAATAGCTGGGTGCCTTGGCTTCCTCGCTGTGGGCGCGGGTGATGGCCCTGGCGATGTCGGCCTTCTGGTCGGGGTTCAGGGCTCCGGTAGCGGTGTGGCAGAGGTAGGTGGGCATGGGAGCCTCCAGTGCGGCTTAGGGAATATGACAATCTGTCCTGTGCCTGCCTGCATCGACGTGATGAGCGAACCCAGGGAAGTGAATAGAAGAGATGGAACAGAAGGCAATGCAGATTGGGGCTGAGTCGAATGAAGGGTTAGACAGGCTTTCGACCAACGGTGACGCCCTCCCCACGAGGAATCAGGTGTTTGAATACCTTCCGGCAATTCCTAGGAAAGCAATAGCAGATATGTAAGGAAGGAAGGTTACAGATGCAAGAGCTCTCTGATCCGCCCCGCAGCTTGACCCGCACTCTCTTCGAATGCAGCCACAGCCTCATAGAGATGTTGTTTCGCGGCCAGGTCAATCAAGCGGCGGAAGCTGTCGTAAATTTCCTCCAGCTCGTCCACGTTGTCATAGAGTCCGTATGGATTCATCTCAGTGCTCACATGCACTCCCGGGCGGTAGGCCCGAGCCACAGCAGTGGCCCCATAGGTGAGAAAGGCGTCCGGCCCTAATCAAGACCGGGATCCAGCATTTGCAGGGAGGGGTCAATCTGGGCTCGCAGGTCCTTAGCATGGGCCAGCAGGAAGCCATCCCTGGTCTGCGTCAAGTTCTGCGCTCGCAGTTCATGAATCAGCAAGCTGCAGATCACTTCCACCGCCTCCGCCCGGGCATCAACCGTCAGGTCCTGCTGCCTGACCAGTTGCTTGATCAGGGGATGCAGGACCTGGCCCAGTCCAGGCAAGGTCAGCAGGCTGCGATGCATCCACTTGTAGAAGGGGCGATAGCGCCTTGCCAGCAGGTGGGCTGCAGAGATGGCATGCCGGATGAACTCGGTCTCAGCCATCCGGGCGGCAACCTCGTCGCCCCGGCGAAAGGAGCGGAGCAGGTTGTACTGTCCAGACTGAGCCATCCCCGTACAGCGGGCTTCGAGTTTCCGAAGGCGAACCGGTTCGGGGTAGTGTGCAAGCAACCCCATTCGAAGGCGCGTGAAGCTCCCCAGGGGGTCGCAGAAAATCTGGCCGTTGGTGCAAGCTGCCAGAGCCTGTTCGGGGATCTGCAGCCATTCTTGAGGCAGCGTGGGCAGGTGGTTCCAGCCGGTGAATTTTCGATAAAACTGTCCGATGGGCATCACCCCCACCCTGTCGCCCAAGGCCATGGCCTCCGACCTCACGGACAGTCCCTCCCACTCTCCAGGCAGCTTTGAAAGAGCCTTGCGAAGCTTGGGACCGAACTCCCTGAAATCCTTCTCTTCCAGCCAAAGACAGAAGGCTGGGCCCCAGTCATGGTCGCGGCTGAATTGATCGTCGAACCGGAAGCATTCCGAGCCTTCCCCCACCAGTCCTGCCGCGATTTGAGGCAGCAATTCCGGGAAGCGGGCGGAAAGGAGTGGGGCACCCTGAAGATAGTAGTAGCGCTCGGAAATGGACAAGCCATCCATGGGATTTGGGCCGGAGGGCTCAATCAACCGCGACAGCACTTGGCTAGGTTGAGCCGCCCCTGGTGTTCGCGCGCCTCAATGGTCGCGTAACCCAGCTTCTGGAAGAGATGGGTGTAGCGCTCTTCAACCAGGTTACGCTCCATGGCGAGGGCCTCCTTCAGAAGGGAGTGGTAGCCGTTGAGGAACTCATCGGAGTGGGTTTCCAGTTCACAGGCTAGGTAAGTCTGGAAGCGATCCCCCAGCCCTGGAAACGTGAGGGGATAGCGTCGAATCAGGGCCTGCATCCAGGCGCACTCGATGGTGACGATTTCCGGGATGTGTGGATTCTGGCTGAGGGGAGGGACCAGGCCTTCCATGCGGGCATACTTCTCGGTCATAAGGTTGCGGCCAGCCCGTGTGGCTGTCTCCATGTGGTCGGAAAGCAGTTCCAGCAAGCCATCAGGGAGAACACTGTGGCTCATCCAGCGCATGGTGCGGAAGGTGCCTTCTTCCTCTTGGCAGGCTGCCGGTTCAGAGGCTTTCACTCTGCGGAACATGTCCCACTCAGCGTCGATGATCTGCTTCAACATGGAGTCTCGAGTGGGGGCGGGTTCTTCAGACATGGGCGTTCCTAGGCAAGTGGTGCGAGAGGGAAGAGTGGCATTTCCAGAGCTTGGCCTAACCGGTCGGCATACCGGGGGGATAGCGTCTGGAGGATGCGCCACCGTCGGTGGCTCTCCTCCCTATCGCCGAGAGCCAGGCAGAGGATCCCCAAGTGGAAATGGGGCGCGGCAAAATTCGGAGCGAGGCCGATGGCTCGCCAGAGCGGTGCCAGTCCATCCTCTGGACGGCCCGCCATGCCCAGGGCGAGACCCAGGCCCCAGAGGGCGCCCACGTGTTCCGGGTCGAGCGCAAGGGCTTCCTCGTAGCGGGCGATGCCTTCTTCCAGGAGTCCGAGCGTGCGAAGAGTGGTACCCAGGTAAGCGCGCAGGTCAGCCGACCGTGGAAAGTGAATGAGCGATTCCTCCAGGACCTTCCGGCTCGCTTCGAGCTGATTGAGCTGACCGAGGGCAAGGCCCAGATGGATGCACCCGGCCTCCGTGGGCAGCAAGGTCGTGGCTTGACTCAGGAGTTCCGCGGAGTCCTCATAGGCGCCAGCCCGGAAGCGGGCCAAGCCTTGGGCGTGCAAAGCCACGGGGTCTGGACCGTGAGCGCGTTCTCCCGACATGAAGTCTCCACCCGCTTGCGATCCCAGACCCGAAGCCGGGTCGAGGTGGCGTGCGGATTGTCTTCGCAGGATCGATGCCATTACCAAGAAGGGTTTATGGACCTGGGACCAGGGGGCCGATTTGGTCGACAGGAAAGCAGGTAATCATCCGGGTTACAGCCGGAGCGGTCTTGCAAGACGCAGTCTTGGGCTAGGTGACTGGAGAGGAACGGATGGGTTCCGCCATGGCGGTGGGACTTGGTGTGTGCTGTTTCCGTTACAGGTCTGTAATAAAAGCTGACATATTGGTTGTTTATGTCTGAACAATTTTTATAATGATAGATTTTATTAATGTTGACGTGTCGTCAAACCTACTGTCCAGGCTGGAACCCGCGCTCTTGGGAAGCGCTGCGAGGGGAAAGTGTTACGCGAACGCGACGCCAACCTCTGTTGGATACATAACCGAGATATCCCAATTGAAAAATATGAACGTATTTCTTGTTTTTATTAATGTTGTAAAAGTACATGAAAATTTGGCTCCTTCCTTGCTCTGCCTGATTACAACTTCGCCTCGAGACATGGGTCACCCGGCGTTGGCCATTCATCAATCAGGAGGAAGCAATGCCTAAAAAACTTAAAGAGGTGTTGGCAGATGCTGGCATCTCCATGGACTACGAGTCCGGCGGAAAGTCGCCTGCGGCTCTGACGGACCGTGAAATCATGCCCAATTGCCATCCCAGGGTGCAGAAGCTGAAGGACGTCTTCATGCAGACCTTGTCCTCGGCGAACAGCGAGTTCCCGTACTGGTACACGCGTGAATTCGTGATGCACGACGGTGAGATCCCCGTGATCCGCCGCGCCATGGCCTTGAAGTCCGCCTTCTCGCACGCCACGCCGGTCATCTTCCCTGGCGAGCTGCTGACCATGCACAAGGCGGCCTTCTTCCGGGGCTCCTTCCCCATGCCCTGGCTCTCCGAGGGCTACTACATGGCCAAGGAGGACGACCTCTACAAGGCTGCCCTCAAGAGCGGATCGGCCTCGGCCGACGAGCACTCCAAGTTCGGCACCGGTGGCGGCAACGTCACGAAGGACTTCGGCAAGGTCGTGTCCATCGCCGGGAAGTTCGGCATGCGTCAGGAAGAAGTGCCCATCCTGCTCAAGCTGGCCAAGGCCTGGGTCGGTAAGTCGGTGGATGATCTGGGCCACAAGTACGAGCAGATGGTTCCCGGCTACGACATCAAGGAAGCGCTCATGCGGAATGTGATCTGCATGTTCGATTCCGGCTACACCCTGCCCCAGGGCCGGGAAGTCATCAACTACTACTACCCCCTGGAGTACGGCATCGACGGCATCATCAAGATCGCCACCGAAAAGAAGGCCGAGGTTGCCGGCCGTGCCGATGGTGATGGCATGGTGGGTACGAACAGGCTGTACAACTATGAAGCCGTCATCCTGATGATGGAGGGCCTCAAGGCCTGGATCTCGAACTACGCCAAGGAAGCCGCACGCCTAGCCGACCAGGAAGAGAATTCCGTTCAGAAGAAGGAATACGCGGACATGGCCGAGCGCCTGCAGTGGCTGTCTCACGGCAAGCCCCGCAATTTCCGCGATGCCTTCCAGATGATCGAGACCATCCATCTGGGCGTGCTCAACGAGGATGCCATCTCCGGCATGTCGCCTGGCCGCATTGCCCAGGTGCTCTATCCGTACTTCGAGCAGGACATCGCCTCCGGCGCCCTGTCCGAGGATGAAGCGATCGAACTGCTCGAACTGGACCGGGTAGTAAAAACCTCCATCGACTGCTTCGCCTCGGCGGGTGTGGTGGGTGGCGTGCTCTCCGGCAACACTTTCAATACCGTGAGCGCCGGTGGCCTGAACAAGGATGGTGGCCACGCCTGCAATCGCCTTGAGTACCTTCTGATGGAAGCGGGCATGCGCAATCCCATGCCGCAGCCCACCATCGCACTGCTTTATGACGAGAAGCTGCCCGAGGACTACCTCCTGCTGGCCATGGAATGCATCAAGACTGGGGTCGGCTACCCGGCCTTCATGAACAACCAGATCGCCATGACCTTCATGAAGGAACACTACGGACCCGAAGGCATGAACGCCGAGGAAGCCCGTGCCTGGGCCATCGGTGGTTGCCTGGAGTCGAGCGCCTGCTGCTGGAAGCCCCTGCACCTCAACGGCAAGGAATACTTCATTCCCGGCGGAGCCGGTCAGCCCACCTCCGTGGGTGTCCACTTCCTCTCCATGCCCAAGATCCTCGAGACCGTCCTCTGGAATGGCGTAGATCAGCGCACCAATGAGCGCGTCTTTCCGGCTCACGATCGGAAACTGGATTCCTTCGACGTCATCTGGGATCAGTTCAAGATCTACTGGAAGACCTCCGTGGATGTCCTGGCGCTCACCAACAACCTCCAGCACGACATCTGGCGCAAGAACAACATGGCCGTCCTCAACTCCCTGCTCAAGCCGGACTGCCTGGACACCGGCCATCTCATCAACGAGCTCGGCTATCGCTACAACGCGACCTTCAACGTCGAGTCCGCTGGCACCGCCAACTGCATCAACTCGCTGTCCGCGATCAAGAAGCTGGTCTTCGAGGACAAGATGGTCACCCTCGACGTGCTGAAGGCGGCCATGAAGGACAACTTCGGCTTCAAGACCGCCAAGGAAGTCAACTCCTTCTCTCTGGCCGACCAGGAAAAGCGCGAAGACGGGCCCGGCAAGTACGACAAGCTGCACTTCGCCTGCCTGCAGGCCCCGAAGTATGGCAACGACGACATCGCGGCCGACCAGATCCTGCTGGACTGGGAGAACTGGTTCACCCGTGACTGCTACACCTACGAGTCCCTCTACGGGTACCCGATGTATGCCTGCCAGATTTCCGTATCCAGCCATGGCGCCCTGGGTTCAGTCACCATCGCTGGTGCGGATGGCCGCCTGGCCGGCACCACCTTCGCCGACTCGTCGATGTCCGCCTATCCAGGCACCGATCGGAATGGCGTCTACGCCCTGCTCACCTCGGCCGCGATCTGGGATCATTCCCTGAGCCAGAACTCCCAGCTGAACGTGAAGATCCACCCCAGCGCCATTTTGGGCGCCGAAGGCTCCCGCAAGCTGCTGGATCTCATCCGCGGCTACATGCGCAAGGGCGGCTTCCACATCCAGTTCAACGTGGTAGACAGCAAAATCCTCAAGAACGCTCAGGAACAGCCCGAGAACTACCGCGACCTGATGGTGCGTGTCGCCGGCTTCACCCAGTATTGGGTCGAGATCGGCAAGCCCGTCCAGGATGAACTCATCGCCCGTACCGAATACGAAGGGATCTGACCATGGCCACCAAACTCAATCACAGAGACTGCCGCAACTTCGCTCCCGTGGATGTAGTCAAAGGCATCTGCCATCGCAGCAAGGAATTCGTCCAGGCTGACGGGGAGCAGTGCGAGAAATTCAATCTCATGCCCAAGTGCAAGCACTGCCATAACTTCAAGGCTGATGCCAAGACCCCCGAATTGGGCACTTGTGAAGCCTCGGCCCACGAGCCGAAGTTCTACGCCTACCCAGACATGGTGTCCGTGACCTGCGAGTCCTACAAGGCATAACCCCTCACCGGGAGACCGGCGGTCTGTTCGGAAACGGTTCCACCCAACCTGCAACACCCATTCAGCATGTTGCAGGTTGGGTTTATGTGTGCCGCCGTCCTGATGACCGAGGGTCCTCATCCAATAGGAGAATGAGATGGACGAGCGCAAAGCAAAGTTGTACGGATGGTCAGTGGTATTCGCGTCCTGGTTGGCGGTCTTCTGCCTCTTTGGATATCGCGCCACCTTTGCCATTCTCAAGGGACCCATGGGCATCAGCCTCGGCTGGACCCAGGCCCAGGTGACCCTTGGCTATTCCCTGATGATGGTCTGCTACGCAGTCACCGCTTATTTCAGTGGCATGATTCTCGACAAGTGGGGCACCAAGCCCGTGTATGGCATCGCTGCCATCTTCGGCGCTCTGGGCTTCCTGGCGACCGCCATGATCAGCACCCAGTTGGCGTATCTGTTCACTTTCGGACTTCTCGGTGGTGTGGCTACGGGCATGCTCTGGGTCACCTCCACGGTTTCAGTCCGCAAGTGGTACGTGGGTAAGACCTACGGCACCATGTGGGGCATCGCCTTTGCCGGCGCGCCCATGGCTCAGTTTGTCCTGGCCCAGGTGGTCAAGCCGACTCTGAGTGCCACCCAAGGCCGGTTGGACCTCGCTCTCAAGGCCCTTATCCCCAATGCCTCAACCCTGGCCGGGAAGGAGATGGCCGTGGCCATGGCAGCCAAACTGAAGGAGCCTGCGACTCTCCTGAATCCTGCCGTGCATGATGCCATCCAGGCCCTGGATCACGCCTGGCGCTCCCAGATGACTATCCTGGGCATCATCGTCTTCATCGCCCTGGTCATTGCGGTCCTGGTGGCCAAGCAGTCCCCGGAGCACTACGGCCTCAAGCCCTTCGGCGAGCTCCCCGCCAGCAGTGGCCCGGCCCCTGTCGAGTACGACTGGTCCATCGGGGAAGCCTTCTCCAAGTGGGCCATCTGGGCGGCCATCCTCACTTTCCTCACCAGCATGATGGCGGAGTTCCTGATCTGGACTCAGGTGGTGAGCTACTGGACCGCCGATGTCGGATTCACACTCAAGAAAGCCACCAACACTTACGCGATCATCGGGCTCATCGGCATCATCTCCATGCCTGTAATGGGCAAGGTGGCGGATAAGGTCGTCCAGGCCATCGGCAATGAAGTCAAGGGTCGCAAGGTGATGCTCATCGTGGGCCCCTCAACCGGCGTCCTCGCCTGTCTCTTCCTCTTGGCCACCGGGCGGAGCGATATCTTCGCCTACATCGCCTGCTTTGTGTTTGCCGTCTACTGGGCCATCGTGCCCGGCGGCGTGGTGGGTTACACCGGGGCCGTCTATGGTCGCAAGACCCTCGGCAAGATCTGGGGCCTGGCCACCATGATCGTGATGGGCATTGGGCCCTTCCTCGGGTCTTTCATTGGCGGATGGATGAAGGATGTTTCCGGGAAGTTCACCTACTCCATCTATTTCGCCCTTGGGTCGTTCATTGTGTCCATCCTGCTGGCTACCACGCTGCCCCTTAAGGCGGTTCCCGATCCGCTGGGTACCAAGTTGCCCCTCGGGGCGAGACCCAAGTTGACCTAGTGGAAGTAGGTGGGATGACGGGCCGGCCCCATCTGAACACCCGGTGGGGTCGGTTGTCTGCCCAAGGTTCCTGGAGCTGTCGTGAGTGATCAAGCCATTCCAACGAAGATCCCCACAGGGCTGATCTTTGATATCCAGGCCCACTCGGTCCACGATGGCCCGGGGACCAGAACCACGGTGTTCTTGAATGGTTGTCCCCTGACCTGCACTTGGTGTTGTAATCCCGAAGGGTGGTTCAAGCACCCGGTGATGATGCACCGGGAGGCCCGATGCGTCCGCTGCGGCAATTGCGTGGCGGCCTGTCCCACTGGGGCAGCCACTTTGGATTCCGAAGGAAAGATCCATTTCGATCGCACCCTATGCGACGTCTGTCCGGATCCTCTCTGTATCAAAGACTGCTACCACGAAGGTCTGGTCCTCAGCGGTAAGACCTACACCGTGGACGAGTTGGAGCGGATCTTTCAGCGAGACCGGCACTTCTGGGGCAAGGGTGGCGGCGTCAGTTTCTCTGGCGGCGAGCCCCTGCTTCAGAAGGAATTCATGTTGGCACTGCTGCAGCGCTGCCGGGATCTCCGGATTCACACCTGCGTGGAGACTACGGGCTGCGTCGAGGGCGACTACTTCATGAAGGCGGCCGGCCTGTTGAATTGGATCTTCGTCGACCTGAAGCACATGGATAGCGCTGCCCATAAAAGGCTGACAGGGGTCGGGAATGAACTGATCCATTCGAACCTGAGGCGCCTGGCCGATTCGGACCTGGATTGCTTTGTTGTGGTGAGGATCCCCCTGATCCCTGGCTTCAACGACTCAGAAGAAAACCTGCGCGCCACGGCCCGCTTCGTCCGTGAGCTTGGGCTCGAAGTCATCAACATCCTCCCTTTCCATCGCCTCGGTGAGTCCAAGTGGCGCCAGGTCGGGAAGGAATACACGTTCGCGGAAACGAAAAGCCTCGAGCGCCACGAACTGGAGGACTACGTCCGCTGGATCAAGGAAGAAGGCATCAATTGCTACTCAGGCTGGGAAACCCCCTTCTGAACCCCTGTTCAATTCACAATCCCTCGGCACTCCTGGAGGCCATATGACATTCCATCACAACCTACCGCGACTCACGCTCGCGCTTGCGCTGGCATCTAGCGGCATGGCCCAGGAGCCGACCAAGAGTCAGGCCCCAAAAGGGATGTTCGAGATCGGGTTCGAGGAGCGGGTGCGCCTTGAGGAGTACGACAACATCATCGATCACAACGACCTCAACGCATCCGACCTGAAGAGCTACTACCGTTTCCGGACCCGTGCCTGGATCACTGCGAACCCCACCTCGGACCTGGAAATTTCGATCGGCCTCTGCAACGAAAACAGGAAGATCATCCAACCCAACGCAGCCATCAACGCGCGGGAAATCTTCTTCGACACCTTCTATGTGGACTACAAGTTCTCCAAGGCTTGGTCTATGCGGGTCGGCCGCCAGAACCTCATGCGTGGAGAGGGTTTCATCATTTTCGACGGCGGATCCCAGGACGGTTCCCGGGCCGCATACTTCAATGCACTGGATCTCACCTATTCCTGGAGCCAGTCAAAGCTGGAATTCCTTGCCATCTCGGACCCCAGGAAGGACAAGTACCTGCCAAGGATCAATGAGGTCCAGGCCCCCGGAAGTCCGCAGCTCCTGAACGAGTGGGACGAACAGGCGCTCGGCCTCTATTACACGGGCAAGGAGTGGTCTGGGACGAGCCTTGAAGGCTATTACTTCCTCAAGACCGAGAAGAACGACTATCGAGCCATCTCCAACGCAATGTTCCAGCCCGATCGACGGATCAGCACCCTGGGCAGCCGCGTCGTTCGGGAGATCCAAAATGGCTGGAGTGTGAACGGCGAATTCGCCTACCAGTGGGGCAATCAGGACGCCAAGCCTGGGACCACGCAGGGTTCGAGGGACATTGCTGCCTGGGGCGGATACGCGCGCGTGAAGAAGGTCGTCGACAGCGCCTGGAAGCCGACCTTTTCGGTGGCCTACATCGCGATGTCAGGGCAGGATCCCAATGCCTCGAAAATCACCGCCTGGGACCCCATCTTCAGTCGCTGGCCCCGGTACAGCGAACTCTACATCTACAGCGAGGTCCCGGAAAAGGGAGTGGCCTACACCACCAATACGGGAATGTGGGAGGCGGAAGTGCGCCTCACTCCCCTCCCGGCCCTTGATTTGAGAGCCACCTATTACAAAATGACCGCCAGGGATGCCCAGGTCACGATTCCCACTGCCACCTTCGGGACAGGGAAGGATCGCGGCGATCTGCTTCAGCTCAAGGCTGATTACAAGTTTAGCCCCGCACTGAAGGGGCACATCCTCTATGAACACCTTGCGCCAGGCACCTTCTACGCAGGCCAGAGCTCTGGACATTTCCTCCGCTTGGAAATTGCCTACCTGTTCAAGAACCGATTCTAGCCAGGCAGCCATGGCGGTCCCGGAAGGCGCGTGCCAATTGGTTCGGGCGCCCTCCCGGGACTGCCATGTTCAGGCACTTGAGTGCTGTCTTTGAGGTGAACCATGCCGAAGTGGCTCTGCGACACCTGCAGTTTCATGATCGAGACCGAGGGGAAGACGCCGCCCCCCGCCGAAGGGCTGAGGCCAACGCCCTGGGATCTCCCTGCGGACTGGGGCTGCCCGATCTGCGGCAGTCCCCGCGGTGAGTTTTCGCCCCTGGATCCAGCCGACTACCAGAAGGGTGGGGCCTGTAACCGCTGGAAGTGAGACCATGGAAACCTTGCCATTCCCACTCCTTGATGGACGTCGACCACGACGCACGCTGAAGGTCGTGCTCGGCCTAGACTGTGCGAACGGTTGCACATACTGCGCCCTCAAGAATGCGCAAGGATTCGAGGGAACTCGCCGGACCCGCCTCCAGCCCAGGATCGCCGAACCGCTGATCCGCCAAGCCGCCGAAAAATACGAGCTTTCGGGCCTTGAAGTTGGTGCCGGAGAGACCTTCGACTACCCCGAGCTCTGGGAGTGGCTCCTTGACCTCAATGTCCGTGAATTGAAGGTACCCATGATGGCCTTCACTTCGGGTCTTTCCCGGCACACCGCCAGAGTCATCGATGCGATTGCGGCGTCAAAAGTCCCGGTCTTCCTTCTGGTCTCCTACGACGGACGACTTTCCGAGCGGAACATGTCCAATTGGAGAGAGGCCGAGAAGGCCTATAGGTCCATGCGGGCTCACCTTGCGGGATCACCTCAGGTCACCCTCAAGTTGACTGCTTGTGTCACGCCGGAGGACACGCGCCATCTGAAGAACAATTTCCTGTCGCTGCTGGATCTCGAGAATGAGCCGTTCGCCTTCCGTCCTATCAAGCGCTCGTTCAGCGAGACCCAGAGAGTGGACTTTGTGCAGCAATTCGGCTCCTTCCTCCAGGAAGCCACCCGCCGGGGAGTGACGATGGCAGCGCCCCCGGAGGGCGACACATGGGAACTCCGGTTGAAGCGCGATTGGACTTGCCACAAACTGGGGATCAGCCTGCTTCCAGACGGACGCTTCACGGACTGCTACGTAGCTTGGTATTGCTCGGATTTCGCGGCTTCCCGCACCCTCCCTTCGCTCGAAGGCCTTGACCGCTTCTTTGCGGGTGCAGAAACCCCAAGGTTGCCCTCCTGTCAGGCCTGCCTCGATGCCTTCGATCTCTGCAATCTCTGTCCAGCGGGGCTCGCGGACTTCCGCCGCAACACCGGGCATTCATACTACGACCCTGCTTTCTGCCGGATGGTGAATCAGACCTCCCTACTCCTCTTTGATCAGGCCCTCGAATCGCGACCCGGCCTTGAGGTGGTGTTGAAAAGAGGGCCTGCGGAGACCCGTATCCAGAGGGAGCCAGGCGGAGTCTTGCTCGTGCGCCCCAGTGCGCAACCTTCGCTGGCCATCGACCCCCGCGATTTACATGCGCCGATGCCAATTGATGTCCTCGAGCGAGCCGTTATGGCCCTGAAGGCCGAGGTGGTTAGGCCCCTAGGGGAAAACGTCCCACTGCTTCGAGAAAGAGCCCGCAACCCGTCATTCGATGAGACAATTCAGCATGCAGACCTTCGAATCGACAATATGGCGAAGGTTCGGTCTAGAACCGTGCAACCGCTAGGTGTAGCGAACGCGGGAACCGAATGATGTGCAGTGCTGTCCTGGCAACGAGGCCCCCGATGAAAGGTGCTCGACTCCTCGTCTCCCACTCGCCCGGCCCGGGCGCCGAAGAGGTAGGGATCGACTGGTCGTTGGAACGCGTCCTGGACCACTTGGTCACGAACGGATCGCACTTCACCTTGGTCAAGGACCCTTCGAGGAGTGACCCGAAGGGATTTCACCTGCCTTCCTTCATGCGGGGCATCGCCCAGGGCAATAAGTGGTCTTCCAAGGACCCGGTCTCCTGGCATCTGCTTCCCGCGGGCGAGTCTCTTCCGAAAGTGGAGGTACATCAGGGACCAGAACTGGCCGCTCTCGGACTGCTGAGACAAGGGGAGGCAACAGAAGGCATCACGATGTTCGCTCTATTGGACGAAGGCGGGGTTTTCTCCTATGCCAGCATCGCATTTCGCGAGGCTTTCCCGGGGCTCCTCAAGACGGGGTCGACGTTGCTTGAAGATCTTTTCCCCGTGCCTAGGAATGTGAATTCACCAGAAGGCTCTGGAATGTGGGGGAGGGTGCTTGTCTCGGAGCACCGGCAATTCTTCGGGCTCTTCATTCCCTTGCAGGGCAGTCCAGGAAGAGGGGTCACAGCCCTTTTCCTACATGAAATCACGCCACTCCTTCAGGAACATCACCGACAGGCCATTCAGGAACTCGATCTGATGAGTCGCGTGATGAATGCTTCCGCCGATGGGATGATGGTCGTGGATACCAGTGGCATCATCACGCTCATCAACAAGAGCTTCGAGGAGATTCACCACGTCACTCGCTCGCAGGTGATTGGCCGCCATGTCACAGAAATCATCGAGAACACTCGAATGCACATCGTCGCCCAGACGGGAGTGGCCGAGGTGGATGACTTCCAGGAAATCGGCTCCCACGACTTTGTGGTGACCCGATTTCCCATCTTCCGCGATGGAAAGTGCATCGGTGCGGTGGGCAAGATCATCTTCACGGATTTCACAGAGATCAAGCGACTGGGACTGAAGGTCTCTCGCCTCCGGGGACAACTCGATGCAAAGAACAGGTCGAAATCACAGTCCAAATCAGACACGAAGTACACCTTTGAAGACATTGTCGCCCACGCAGAGGCAAGTCTGCAGGCCAAGGAACGCGCCATGCGGGTGGCCTCCTCGAAGGCCACGGTTCTTCTGCTCGGTGAGAGCGGCGTGGGCAAGGAGGTATATGCCCATGCCATCCACAATCTGAGCCTTCGCTGCAGGCAGCCGTTCATTCGGGTCAATTGTTCAGCCATCCTCGAGACCCTATTTGAATCCGAACTCTTCGGGTACGCCGATGGCGCCTTCACTGGGGCACGCAAGGGCGGGAACTCAGGCAAGTTCGAACAGGCTGATGGTGGAACCATTTTCCTGGACGAGGTTGGAGACATGCCCCTGGCTGTTCAGGCGAAGATGCTGCGGGTGTTGCAGGAGCACGAGATCGACAAGGTGGGGGGACAGGGCAGCCTGCCCGTGGATGTGCGCGTCATTGCGGCCACCAACCAGGATCTGGAGAAACTGGTGGCGGAGGGGAAGTTCCGCAAGGATCTCTACTATCGGTTGAACGTGATTCCGCTCCTCATCCCCTCCCTACGCGAGCGGCCCGAGGATGTGGTTGTGCTCATCAAGCGCTTCTGGTGCGATCTCCAGAAGACCCATGGCATCTACCACAAGTCATTGAGTGATTCGGCGATGCAGCTGCTGGTGACCCATCCCTGGCCGGGAAATATTCGTGAACTTCGCAATGTGCTTGAACGGACCCTCACGATCGTTCTCGAGGACACCATCAGCGCAGAGCAGGTGCAGGCCATCCTCTTTGGCCTGGGCCCAAGCAAGACGCTGCCTGGTGAGGAGGAATGCTGTCAGCTTGACCAGGTGGTGGCCAAGGCCGAGCGGCAGGCCATCGGTTTCGCGCTGGCCCGAAGCAACAACAACCGGCTCCAGGCAGCCAAATTGCTAGGCGTATCAAGGCCTCTCCTCTACCGGAAGATGCATGAATATGGCTTGATTTAGGAGTCAGACAACACGCTGGAAGTGACTTCCATCAATTCGCGTTTGTCGAATTTGCCCATGGCTGTGATGCGCCCCAAGTGCCTACCCATGGCCTGCAAGTCCGGAGTGGCCTTGTGGTTGGTCAGCTCCGCGAGCAAGGGCAATGCCTGCGGACGTCCATCTTGGCCAGAGGGAGGGCTTCAATCGCCAGGCGCAGCGAGGGCGAATGACTGGGGGAGCGACGCATGCCGCCTCTTCAGGATGACCAGCGCAATGCCGCCCAGGATGGCCACTGAGGCCAGCCCCAGGCGCGGGGTCAGGTGCTCACCAAGGAAGGCGATGCCCCCGAAGGCCGCCAGCACAGGGACGCTGAGCTGTACAGTCGCGGCTGTGGTCGCCCGCAGGCCAGGCAGGGCGGTGTACCAGATGGCGTAGCCGAGACCGGAGGCCAAGGCGCCCGAGGCCACCGCCGCCGCGCAACCCGCCGCGTCCAGGGATGCATGGCCCCGCATCAGCAGGCTCAGGGCGAGGGCCAGTGGAACCGTGCGGAGCAAGTTGCCCGCAGTGACACGGATGGGATCGCCCGTGCCCTTCCCGCGCAGCGAGTAGATACCCCAGGCGAACCCGGCGCTCAGCATCAGGCCAGCACCCAACAGCGGCGGCGCCGACACCCCCGGGAGTAGGAGGCCGATCAGACCCGCAAGGGCGAGCCCGAGCCCGAGGAGTTGCAGCCCCCCGAGCCGTTCGCCCAACCAGAGCCCGCGGGCGATCATGGTGGCCTGCACCGCCCCGAACAGCAGCAGCGACCCCACGGAAGCGGGCAGGCTCACATAGGCAAAGGAGAAGCCCGCCGCGTACACGAACAGTGCGAGGGCAGATGCCCAGTGCCCCTTCCCGACCCGGCCACGGTGGCCCAGGGCAGCGATCAGCCAGAGCGTGCCCGCTCCGGCGGACAACCGGACGGCGGTGAAACTCGCCGGGTCGATGGAGGTGTGCTTCAACGCGACGCGGCAGAGCAGTGAGTTACAGGCAAAAGCAATCATGGCCAGGGAGGTGAGGGACAGGATGCGTGCCGTGGACATGGGGTCCGCCTCGAGGGACGTCAGGGTGGGCAAGGATTTGGATCGCTCAGCCTCTAGGTTATGAGACTAATGGCCGGAGCCAGGATCAGGTGGCCATCCTCGGTACTTTTTTCGAAATGTAGGGTGGGTGAAACATTTCAGCCGTGCTCAATTTCATTTTCTGTGTCGAAGGATGGGAGACCGGCGGTTGGTTGCTGGGGGATTTTAGATACGGGCGAGATACGCGTCGATATTGGCTCGTGGTTGGAGGTTCGACCACCGAAAAGACGAAACCCCTGAAACCTTGCGGCATCAGGGGTTTGTTGGCGGAGAGTGAGGGATTCGAACCCTCGGTAAGCTTTTGACCTACACACACTTTCCAGGCGTGCTCCTTAAACCACTCGGACAACTCTCCATGGCTTCCGCGCGGA
>Ga0007882_10000972_pt1 | contig 16885 bp, 20 predicted proteins | sample CryBogCBH12Aug01_FD_71195 | JGI IMG/M metagenome (GOLD analysis project Ga0007882, IMG submission 71195) | Freshwater microbial communities from Crystal Bog, Wisconsin, USA - CBH12Aug09.1 | ecosystem: Environmental > Aquatic > Freshwater > Lake | place: Crystal Bog, Wisconsin, USA | collected... | reverse complement strand
CCGGTTCCGGCACACCGCCATCCAGCAACACCGCCAGCATGGCGGAGAAGGCCCGTTGCAAGCCCTTTCGCTTCCAGGGAATCCGCCAGGCCAGCCAGTCCACCACCGGCAGGGATTGGAATTGAAACCAGCGCACGAATCCCGGTCCGCCCAAATAGACCACCATTCCCACGAGCAAAGCTAAAAATAAACTGACCTCCACCATTATCAGTTCCGGCGTGAAGGCCAGCACAAAGGTCGTTACCGGATAGAGATCCACGACCATGCCTTCGGCTACCTCTCTAAATCTTGGATAGATGAACAGGTTTAACATGGTCATCAGGCAGATGGAGACCGGCGCAAATACCAGCAGGATGGCCACCATATAATGGATAGTCGTATGAACCGAGTCTGGAGTTGGCCGCAGGGTTTCTCGGCAGGCGGGGAGAATTTTTTTGAGGTCGCCCATGGTTTCTCCCGAGCGGAGGATGGCGGCAATCTGCGGCGGTAGAAAGCGCGGGGTGCGCGCCAGCGCCTCGCCGAGTTTGCACCCGGTTTCAATGTGCGCGGCCAGCAGGAAAAATTGCACGCCCATCACCCGGTCGCGGGTTTCGGCGACGCTGAGGATGGCCTGTTCCGCAGCCTGCCCGCGTTGCAGTGCCGTCTCCAACAAATCAAGAAAGCACAATGCCCGGTCACGCCGGCGCATCGGCAAAGACAGCAGATAGTAAGCCAGCCACGAGACGAGGCCGCCGGGCAGCGCAAAGAAAATTGCGAACCACAACAGGGCCACCAGCCAAGTCAAAATGGTGTTCATATTTGTTGAGCCGAATACATTGGGCACCGATAGTCCGGCTCAGTTGCCGCTCATTTCGCTGATCATGGCAATTAACGGCAAAAACATGGTGAAGAGCAAAAACGCTTGGGACAAGACCACCGCTCCCAGCAACATCGCCGCCACTGGTAAAACCGAATAGAGCGCCACTTCGGTCCGGTAATGCGCCCGCGTCTGATAGATCTCAGCTGCCCGGCTGAAACCCGCCGCCATATCCTCGCCCGCATTGGCCACCACCCAGACAAACATGGGCGGAAACATTTTGCTGGCCGCCGCCACCTCGGAAAACTTGGTGAAACCGGAGGCCAGATTGGCCTGCCAGCGGTTCAGATCAGTGGAGGCATTGGCGTTGGATTCCAACAGACAGACCAGCTTAATCGCATCTGGCAGCCCCACCCCGTTCTTCAAGAGTAGGTTCAGTGCCCCCGCCACCCGGGCTACACTGGCCTCCTTGAAGGCCGGCAGCCGCCAGAACAATCGGCTGCGCCAAACCGGCACCACAACCGGCGTCAGGGCAAGGAAAAACAGGCCGCCAAACACCATGGGGAAAATCCAGATGTCATGCAACAACCTGAAGGCAAGATAGGTGGCACCCGGCAAAACCATCCCCATATCGAAAAATGCATGTTCCATGGCCGGTCCGATGAACAGACTCCAGATGCCGGCCAACGCCAGCGAAATCACAAAGGAGAGGAACATCACAATCAGCGGATACACCAGCAGGCTTTTCAGCCGGGTCCAGATGTTGCTCTGGCGCTGGAAATAATCCGCCAGCATGGTCAGCGCGCCCGGCAGGTCGCCGCTCTTCATGCCCACCAACATCATGCGCTTGTAGAGTTCGGGCAACTGCCGGGATTCCAGCGCCGCCGCCAGCGGCGTGCCGTGCGCGAGGTCGCCCTCAAGCGCCGCCAATTCATTGCGCAGCGCGCCTGCCCGCATGTCTTGGCACAGCCGGCGCAACGCGCCCTCTAGCGGGATGCCATCCCGCAGCATCAGGGCCAGTTGCTGGTTGAAAAAGGCAAACTCGTCGTATTTCATAAGCCGTTCCTAGAGGCCGAACACCCGGTGATATTCCGCTTCATCCGTCACGCCTTGGGTCACCAGCAGGCGGGCGGAGGCCGCCAGCGGCCGGTCCGGGGCCAGCGCGGACAAGTCCCGTCGCCGCACCCGGTCGCGCACCGTTTCATCCACCCGCAGCGATTCCACCAGCGGCACCCGGCCCTGATAGCCCGTGCGCAGGCAGCCCTCGCAGCCCTCGCCCCGGCACTGCGGACAACGCCGGCGCAGCAGCCGCTGGTTCAGCACCAGCTCCGTCGCGCCCGCCACCGCCGAATGGTCCGGGCACATCACCAGCAGGCGCTCAAACACGCCCTGGCACGAACCCGCGTGCAGCGTGGAAATGACCAGATGCCCCGTCAGCCCGGCGCGGATGGCAATCTGCGCCGTGGCTTCATCGCGGATTTCGCCGAGGATGAGCACCTGCGGGTCCTGCCGCAGCAGATGCCGCGCCGCGCGCGCGAAATCCAGCCCGATGGCTTCGTTGATTTCTGTCTGCATCGTCCCGGGCACCACCTGTTCCACCGGGTCCTCGATGGTGATGATGTGCCGGCCGCCCGTCTCCGCGAGTTCCCGCAGACAGGCGTAAATGGTGGTGGTCTTGCCACTGCCCGCCGGCCCGGTGAGCAGTAACAATCCGCTCGGCTGCCGGAGAAAGGCCTCGAGCGCGCCGCCGGCGGTTCCGCCCAGCGCCAGCTCGCGCAGGGATTTCACCGCCGTATCGTTGAACAGCCGCAACACAATCTTCTCGCCCGTCACCGTGGGATACGTCGCCACGCGCAAATCGTTTTTCGCACCCAGGTCAGCGTGGTTAATGCGACCGTCCTGCGGCAGGCTCTCCTGATACGTTTTCAGCCGCGCCAGAAACTTGATGCGCCCGAACACGCGTTCGGCCACCTCCGCCGCCAGTTCCGGGCCGGGCGTGATGACGCCATCCAGCCGGAAGCTCACCTCGGCCGTTTTGCCGCGCATCTGCAAATGAATGTCGCTGGCCCCGGCGCGTTCTGCCTGGCGGACGAGCTGCTCCAGCACCCGGGGGGCCGAGGTCTCCGCCGGGCCGGGGCTGGTGGCCGCCGGTTGAACCGCTGCGTTGTTCATAAATAAATTGCGTCAGGGCGTGTTCGTGTCGGTGATTAGCCCGTGCAGGCCGTGTTCGTCCGCCATGAACGTTTTCAAATTTCCCGGCAACTGGGCCAAGTCTTGCCGAAAATCCCGGGTGAACACCTGGCGGAGTTGCCGTTCGCCGCCCCAGACGAGCAGGGCCAGGGCCACGGCACCAGCCAAGCCCGCCGCCCACGCCCAGGACCTCGGCGCGCGCGGCATTGGTTCCCGCGCCATGCGGGCCACCGTCATGCGTGCGCGCACGTGCCGGGGAAACAGTTCCCAATATTCCTCCGGCTTCGGCGGGGGCGGCACGCGCCTTAACCAAGCATTCAAATCGGAATCTCTCATGGTCCTGCAAAAGTTTGTAGCGGCGGTCTGTGACCGCCGACGGAATGTGGCCAGGCCGACAAGGCCCGGCGGGAAAGGCGGGAACGGCGGTCATAGACCGCCGCTACAGAAAGAATATTTCTCATGGCGTCCGGCCGGCCTCCAGCCAGCGTTTCAATTTCCGGCGCGCGGCGAACACGCGCCAAGACACGGTGGTTTCCGAGCAGCCCAAGGCCTTGCCCGCCTCGGCATGGTTGAAGCCGTCATACACGGTCAGGATGATGGCGGCACGCTGCTTGGGCGGCAGTTTCAGCAGCGCCTCCTGCACGCGCCGGCATTGCTCGTTTTCCCCCGGCGACATCCCCGCCGCCGCCCAGAGTTCCGCGATGGTGTCGTCGCGGGAAATTTGGTATCGGAGCCGACGCGCCTCGCGCTGCCGCCAGTTCAGGCAGACATTGACGGTAATCCGGTAGAGCCAGGTGGAAAATTTCGCCTCGCCGCGATACGACCCGACCTGGCCGTAGGCGCGGATGAACGCCTCCTGCGCCAAGTCCTCGGCATCGGCCGGCGATCCGGTCATGCGGAATGTCAGTGAATGAATCATCTTTTGATGTCGGCGAACCAATTCTTCAAAGGCCGCCGGGTCGCCCGCCTGGCTTTGCCTGACCAGCACCTCATCGGGGTCAGCCATGCTGTGTTCTTTTGCAGAGTGAGACAGGCGGGCCGGGCGAATCCTTTGAATTATTTCCGCCCGCGCGTCCGCCATCGGCGAGGAAACCCCGCCGTCATCCGGAGGTGCAAAGGCCAGGGAGTTCATACGCGGGGCCAATGGGGTTTCCGGCGGCGGGAGCCGGTCGGCCCCGCGAGGCAGGGGAAAATGGTGGTCATGCCGGGTGACATGGGTTGCTTTTGACCATTATGACAGCGGGGCCGGGGGAATCCTTTGATTTTTATTTCCAAGCGGATTCGCCGGGCCGGGATAAGCGACTTTACGCCTGGCGCGAAAAAAAGGCAACCGGCAATGGCGGAGCCAGCCGATGCCGTTTCAAACTGAAAGTGGTGCTAATCGCCGGTATTTGTTTCAGCTTATTTCTTAGCTGAAGTTTCCGGGTTGGGGGCAGTTTCCCCGGGCAGGAACCAAATGTTGCGGAAGCGGTCGGGATTGAGATGATCCTGGAGCCGGAGCGTGCTCGCCTGGACCGAGCCGGGAAACGTGAGGTGGTCCTGCACCAAAACATGGTTATGATAGACGGTGATGCTCGCGGGCTGAACGATTGTTCCACCGGCCACCTCGGCTCGTTGAAGGTAAATGTCATAACACTGCCAGAGACCGGGGCCGCGGCAGGCGTTTACCAACGGCGGGCGGTGTTTGTAAAAAGCGGCGGCCTGGCCATCGAAATAAGTCGGGTTGTTGAACGAATCGAGCACCTGCAATTCAGGAAAGCCTTCAATGAAAACACCGCTGTTGCCCCGGCCCTGGCCGTTGCCTTTCACTTCTGCGGGCGTGGCCCACTCGAGGTGCAGATGGCCGCTGGTAATGGGGCTATCCTTGGTGCCGACCAGACGTTGCTCGTGGGACCCTGACGGAGTGACCACTTCCATGTAACCGTTTTCCACCTTCCAGATAAACGGGCCGTTTTGGGTGGTGTCTTTCGTTTTGTTGATCGCCACCCAGCCACTGGCGTTCTGACCGTCAAAAAGCACCACGGCTCCCGGCGGCGACGGAACCAGCGTGCCGTCATATTTTGGCTCAACGACGGGTGGTTCTGACCAGTGTTTGTCCTGGCCTTCCGCCGCGATAAGTTGACTGCCGAGGAGTCCCAGCAGGGTGAGCATGAGGCATGTTTTTCTCATAGGCTTTGGCTTTATGGTAGATTTGTCGCTTCAGTTTGTGAAGTTAATCTGGCGGCATAATGGGGAAAAGGGCGCATCCTGACATTGCCCCCGGAGCGCCGGTCTGTGACCGGCTTAACGCTTCCGCTGGTCGTATGTGGTCGGTGTTTTCCAGCCATTTGGCCGGCATGAACGCGCAAAGCCGGCTGCAAGCCGGCGCTCCGAACGGCGGAAGTTCGGGGCAGTGTCGGGATGCGCCCGCTCGCCCCGCGACCGCAAAATTTCATCCACTTTTTCCGGCGACGCGACTACGCTGGCGGCATGAATTGCATCGTCACCGCCGGACCGACCTATGAACCGCTGGACGACGTCCGCCGGCTCACCAATTTTTCCACGGGCCGACTGGGCACGGAGCTGGCTAATTTTCTCGCCGCGCGCGGGCATCAGGTCACCCTGCTCATTGGCGTGCAGGCCACCTGGCCGGGGCCGCGCACCGCGCAAAAGGTGATTCCCTTCGGCACCACCGCCGACCTTCAGGCGCGCTTCCAAGCGCTGGCCCGTAAAAAAGTGGACGCCATCTTTCACGCTGCCGCCGTGAGTGATTTCACCTTCGGCAAGATTTGCACCCGCACGGCGGACGGTCGGCTGAAAGCCATTCCAGCCGCCAAAAAAATCTCCACGCGCGCGGGCAGCCTGTATGCCGAGCTGGTGCCGACGCCGAAAATTCTGGCCGGGCTGCGCGCGTGGTATCCGCGCACCCAAATCATCGGGTGGAAATTTGAGGCGAATGGAAAACGCGCCGACGCGCTGAAATCCTCCCACCGTCAGCTGGCCGAATGTGCGAACGACGCCTGTGTGGCCAACGGCCCCGCCTACGGCAAGGGCTTCGGCATCGTGACCGCCGCCGGGGTGAAGCATTTTACCGGCACCGAGCGGCTCTTCGCCGCGCTGGCGCGGATGGTGGAAGCCGGGCGGGAATAATCCCAAAAACCGAAGTTACGCTTGGGGAGCCCGCCCGCCCCGGGCGGAGTTTTACGCGCCCTCGCGGAAAACTCGGGCGCACCGAAAACAGCCAAGCCCGGTTGTTGGTCGCCCGCACCGAAAGCTGGGTGCGAGGGCGCACCCAGCCACGCCCGGGGCGGGCGTGCTCCCCAGAACGGGTAAATGCCCTCACTTCGGCAACTGCAAACCCACCTTGGCCACCACTTGGGCCACGTCCTTGTCGCCGCGACCGGAGAGATTCACAATGACCAGTGCGTCCTTGCTCATTGTCGGGGCGCGACGGATGACCTCGGCAACCGCGTGCGAACTTTCCAGCGCGGGGATGATGCCTTCCAAACGGGAAAGCTTCATGAAGGCCTCCAGCGCCTGGTCGTCCGTGGCGTAGGTATAATCCACGCGCTTTTTATCATGCAGCCACGCGTGCTCGGGGCCAACGGCGGCGTAGTCCAGCCCGGCGCTGACGCTGTGCGTGAGTTGAATCTGGCCGAAGTCGTCTTGCAAAATGTAACTCCGCGTGCCCTGCAGCACGCCCAGCGAACCGCCATGAAACCGCGCCGCGTGCTGTTCCGGCAAAATGCCGTGGCCGCCGGCCTCCACGCCCACCATTTGCACGGACGCATCACCGAGGAACGGGTAGAACAAGCCAATGGCGTTGGAGCCGCCCCCCACGCAGGCGAGCAGCAGGTCGGGCAGGCGGCCTTCCTTTTCCAAAATCTGCGCGCGGGCCTCGTCGCCGATGATGCGCTGGAAATTGCGCACCATCATCGGATAGGGATGCGCGCCGTAGGCCGTGCCGAGAATGTAATGCGTGCTGCGAATGTTCGTGACCCAGTCGCGCATCGCCTCGTTCACCGCCTCCTTCAGGGTTTTCTGGCCGGCATGAACGGGCACGACTTCCGCGCCGAGCATCTGCATGCGATACACATTGAGCGCCTGGCGTTCGCAATCCACTGCGCCCATGTAGATGACGCATTTCAGGCCAAACATGGCGCTGACCGTGGCGGTGGCCACGCCGTGCTGCCCCGCGCCGGTCTCGGCAATGACGCGCGTCTTGCCCATGCGCTTGGCCAGCAAAATCTGCCCCATGGCGTTGTTGATCTTGTGCGCGCCGGTGTGGTTCAGGTCTTCGCGCTTGAGATAAATCTTCGCGCCGCCGAGCTCCTGGGTGAGGCGTTCGGCAAAATACAGCGGCGTGGGGCGGCCCACAAATTCGCGCAGGTAATAGGCGAGTTCCGTCTGGAACGCGGGGTCATGCTGGGCGCGGAAATACTCGGCCTCCAACTCCTGCAACGGGTGCATGAGAGTTTCGGGCACGTAACGTCCGCCATAGGGACCAAAGTGTCCCTGGGCATCGGGCAAATTCAAATCGGCAACGGCGCTCATCCCATTATTCTCGCGCAAACCCGGAACCGCGCAAAGGAATAATTTGGGGGAGGGGTTTTGACAGGCGTATCCAGACATTGCCCCGAACCGTCCGCCGTGCGGAGCGCCGGCTTGCAGCCGGCTTTGCGCGTCCATTCCTACCAAACGGCTGGCCAGCAATCACCGCATACGACCAGCGTAAGCGGTAAGCCGGTCACAGACTGGTGCTCCGGAGCGGTGTCAGGATGCGCCCGGTTTTGACAGGATTAACAGGATGGACAGGATTTTTTCTAGGCGCAAGACTGTGACTTTGCGAGGGAGCGCACCGTCCCCAGCGCCGTCAGGTGCGGCATATTTGTAGAATTCAAACCACACAACAATCCCCAGCCCCATTCGGGGCGGCATCTTCCGTCCGCCCGAGGATGTCGCTCCTGACGGAGCTCGATTCGTTGGTCGCGGGGCAATACTACAAAGATGCCAGCCCTACGGGCTTGGAAATGTCCGTTTCCAAAACAAAATGGTTCCTTCCATGGCTTGGGCGCGCGCCCAAACGGCCAAACCCAACATAAATCTCGGCCACAGCCAAGCCTCCCCTCCAATAAATCCTGTCCATCCTGTTAATCCTGTCAAAAATCATTCCCCCCGCATCTGAAACTGCCGCATTCGTGCCAGCACGTCTTCGGCGGTAGTACCGAGGAGCAACAACTCCCGGTGCTGGGCGCGAACAAAACCCTCAGTCGTCGCGTGGTCGAGAAAGCAGAGCAGACTGTGGTAGAAACCGTCCACATCAAAGAGGGCGAGGGGTTTCCGGTGCCAGCCCAACTGGCCCCACGCGAGGATTTCAAAAAACTCCTCATAGGTGCCGAAGCCGCCGGGCAGGGCGATGAAGCCGTCCGCCAGTTCCGCCATCAGCGCCTTGCGCTCGTGCATGTCTTCGACGATGCGCAGGTCCGGCAGCTTTTCGTGGACGACTTCCTTGATGACCAGTTTCTTGGGAATGACCCCGATGACGTGGCCGCCGTGTTGCAGCACGGCATCCGCCACCACGCCCATGAGACCGACGGCGCCGCCGCCATAGACGAGTTCAATTTTCTCGCGGGCGAGCAGTGCGCCGAGTTCCTCCGCTGCCGCCTTGTAGGCGGGGCGAATGCCAGGCCGCGAGCCGCAATAGACGGCGATGCGTTTCATGGGCGGTCCGCCGCCCGGACGGCGGCGATAAAGGCGCGCACTTTTGCGTGATCTTTTTTGCCGGGGGACGCCTCCACACCGCTGGAGACATCCACGCCAAACGGCTGCACCTGCCGCACCGCTTCCGCCACATTTTCCGGCGTCAGCCCGCCAGCCAGGAAAATGGGGCGGCCGAGTTGCTTGGCGGCGATGGCTAGCTCCCAGTTAAAGGTCTCGCCGGTGCCGCCGAGACCCTTGGCGGAATACGCATCCAGCAAAAACGCGTCGGTGTGAAATTGTTCCAAGTGCGCCAGCGAGCCAGCATCCCGGACCCGCAGGGCCTTCATGCTCATAATGCCAAACTGCGTGCAAAATTCCGGGGGCTCATCGCCATGAAATTGCAGCAGGTTCAGGCCGCATCCGGCGATGGCCGACTGCACCAACTCTTCCGCCGGATTCACAAACACGCCCACGCGCAGCACGTGGGGCGGCACGCCAGCGGCAATTGCCGCCGCTGTGGCCACGCTGACCAACCGCGGACTCGTGGCGCAGAAGATGAAGCCGAGGGCGTCCGCCCCGGCGGCCACGGCCACGGCGGCGTCGGCGGGATTGGTGATGCCACAAATCTTGACCTTGGTGCTCATGTCGTTGGCGGGGCGTCGGCGGTGAGTTTGAGAAACACTTCTTCGAGGGCACCCGTGGAACCGCTTTGCTGGCGCAGTTCCTCGCGGGTGCCAACGGCGATCAGCCGGCCGTTGTTGATGATGCCGATGCGGTCGGCCATTTCCTCGGCGATGGCCAGTTGGTGGGTGGAGAGCAGCACGGTCATGCCGGCGAGCGACCGCTCCTTGAGCACGTCCTTCACCACACGCGCGTGCTGGGGATCCAGCCCCACCATGGGCTCGTCAATCACGAACACCTCGGGGTCGTGGAGCAGCGCAGAAACGATGGCGATGCGCTGGCGCGTACCGTGCGACAGCCCTTCCAGCGGCCGGTCGGCAAACTCGGCCAGGTGAAAACGGGTCACCAACTCGCGGACATTGCTTGCGATGCGCGCCGGGTCGAGCCGGAACATCTGCCCGATGAAGCGGAAAAACTCATTGGCGGTCAGCTTGTCGTAGAGAAACGGAAAGTCCGGCACATACGCCAGCCGACGGCGGGCTTCGATTGGCTCGGCCTGGACATCGAAGCCGCAGATGGATGCGCGGCCAGCCGTGGGCTTGATGAGGCCGGTGAGCAGCTTGATGGTGGTGGTCTTGCCGGCGGCGTTCGGCCCCAGCATGGCAAAGAACTCGCCCCGGCCCACGGTGAGCGAGAGGTTGTCCACGGCGGTAAGGTCGCCGAACTTTTTGACCAGATTTTCGAGCTTAATCATGCCGTTCCAGTTCGTCAATTTGCGCTTCGATTTCACCGGCGAGATCCACCCGCAGGATTTCGCCCAGGGTGCTGACATCCACCGTCACGTTCCGGCCGAGCAGGCCGGTTTGCAGCCGGTAAACCGGCACCAACTGCGAGCCGATGCGCATCCGCGTGCGGCGTGCCTCCCACTGCAGGCTCTGGCCGGCGGCGACCCCCAGTCCGGGCAGGTCAAACCCGCCTGGCAACAGGTCGGCGGCTGGACCGGCATACGCCCGCAGCAACGCCCCGGGATTTTGCAGCTCGGCAAAGGTCAGGCGGCGCTCCACCACGTCGCCGTCGCTGCTGACCCGGATCTCGACGGCCTGGTTGGTGGCCAGCGAATGTACTTCCATTACGGCCTGGCGTGAGGTGATGCGGGCAGCCAACTCCTGCCACTGGCGCTTGGTGTCAAACTGTAGCCGGATATCAAATTTGAAACGGTTGGTAAAGTCCCCCACGCCGATGTTGCCAGTCAGGTGCAGCCGGCTGCCCGCCTGCGCGACAAAACCCTCGGGCGGCGGGCGGTCTTCGTCCAGTGTCGCCATCTGCTGGCCAACCCCAGTGGCCAGTTCGCAATAGCCCATGCGCTCATGGTTTTGAAAAACACTCAGCGACGACACTTCCGGCGCGGACAGAATCCGGTTCCAGACGAGTACCAATGGCACGGGGAAGTCATCGCTGTGCGAACCATACTCCGAACGCCAGAGCAGCACATTCATGGTCACCCAGAAAACGGTGATGGCCAGCAATGTCAGGCGGGCGGGCATGGCGGGTTATCGGGTTGGCAGGTTCAGGGTCTGGCCGGTGCGCAGTTTCTTGGGATTCACGCCCGGGTTGGCCGCCTCCAGGGCTGCCAGACTGACTCCCGCCTTGCGCGCAATACCCGCCAGCGTTTCGCCCGGCTGCACGAGATGAGTGCGGGCGTGGGCGACCGGCGGGTTGGCCGGCACGGTCGGCGTGGCCGGCACGGCCGGGGTGCTGCTCCGCTGTGCGGGCCGAACTGGCGACTCCGCCGTGCCCGCCACGCTGATGTCCTCGGGCAACGGACTGGTCGGGCTGGGGGCGGGCCGGCTGGCGGCGTCTGCCGCCGCGCGGGCGGCGGCGGCCTGCTGGCTGGCATAATAGGCGTTCCACTGGCGAAGCTGTCCGTTGAGCGCATCCACCTGCGCCTGCAAATCGTGATTTTTCTGGGCGAGCGCCTCCAGTTGTTTTTGCGCCGCCGGCGCGCTGGGCAGCGGCATGATGTCCGCCGCGAGCTGCTGTTTGCAGGTGTAAATCCGCTGTCGGATCACGTCCAGGTTGCCCGCCTGTGGGTTCAGCCGGAGATATTCCTGATAGTGGAAGATGGCGGCGGCAGGATCCGGCATCTCGCTGTCATACAGGCAGGCGAGTTGGAAATGCGCCACGGCCGAGCGCGGGTTGGCCTCCAGCGCCTCTTGAAACGCCTCGACCGCCCCGGTGAAGTCCCGGGCATTCACGCGGTTTTTGCCGAGGACATAGTGTGGTTCTTTTTCCTCATCCACCTGGCTCGAATCCTCCGGCAGACAGCCACCCCCCGCCAGCAGCAACAGCAGCGGCAGCGCCAGGCTCAACGCCGGCAGCAAACCCGATTTGCCAAAAAACAACATGCAGGGAAGCTAAACGAACTCGCCCGTCCGTGCAATGATGGGGTTGGGGAGCATGCCCGCCCGGGCGGGCGTAGCGGGGCGCGCTCCCAAAACTTGGAATGGGCGGTGACGCAACTCCGTTTTTTGGCTCTAATTCTCAGGTATTTCCGGCTCGCCCCGTGCGCCATGCCAAATGCGGACAATGGCAACCAGTTGTTCTTCGAGGTTAACCTGATAGATGATTCGATACGGGCGGAACACCAATTCACGGAGGGTGGAGTCGTTGGCTTCTGGCACCATACGACCGATTAGCGGGAATTGCGCCAACACGTCCACTTTGCCGATGATCCGACACCCAAAAGACTCGGCCGCGAACGGATTGTCCCCGGCGATATACAATACAATGGCCTGCAAGTCGTCCCGGGCCGTTTCCGACCAGATTATTTTGAAAGCCATGCGGCGAGCTGTCGTTTTACTTCCTCGTGTGGCAGCGTTGCCCCCTGCTTGATTTGTTCCACCCCTTTGCGAATCGCCGCGAGAAACTCCATCCGTTCCGCGATGACTTCAAGACTCACGTCATCCGGCAAACCCGCAATGGAATCCAAGGCCAGTTGCTTCTCGCTCATGAAAACAGTCTCGCCCATGAGGGGGGATTTGACAAGGGCCAAGCGGGCGGCAACGCTGCCGGTAGCAGGTTTGGCGTCCCCCCCATCACCCCGCCACGTAGGGCTGCAATTTCGCCACCAGTTCCGGCGGCAGGCGGCGCGGCTTCTCATTCCGGCCCGTGCAGGCGTGAAACGTCTCCGCCTCCAGAATCAGCTTTCCGTCCGGCAGCACGATCCGATGGCCAAAATTCAGCCGCACCCCCGCCAGCAGCGTCGGCCGCACCTCCACCGTCAGCCAATCGTCATAGCGCGCCGGATACCGGTAGCTCAGCCGCGCTTCAATCACCGGAAAAATGCAGTCCGCCTCCTGCCAGGCCAGCACCGTGGTGCCCAGCGAGCGCAGAAACTCGCCGCGCGCCGCCTCCAGAATGTCCAGATAGCGCGAATGATAGATGTGGTTGCCGACGGTGCATTCGGCATACGTGACGCGGTGTTGGTGGCGAAACGGTTCGGTCATGCCGCAGCCTAGGCCGGAACCGGAAAAGTATCACGCCGAAAATTCCAGTTGCACCGCCCGCGTTTGCAGTTATGTTGCCAGTGTGAACTGGCAGTCTTTTATAACGTTATTTGTTGTCCTCGGTGTGGCCATTGCGCTGGTCTGGCGCAGCTCCGGCAAAAATGCCGGCCACGGCTCCGGTTGCGGCTGCGGCTGCCACCACCCGACGGACGAAGCCAAGCCCAAAACCAATAAAGCCGCCGACCCCGCTGCCGGCCGCCAGTCCGTTTAATTTCCCAATCATCAGAACCTCTCGAACTCTCCTTCATTCCATGGCCATCACGAAAATCACGCATTCCCTGCACTCCTTTGCCCCCAGCACCCCCGCCGATCCCATCACCGGTCGCTGGGCTCCCAACACCGATGTCTATGCCACCGAATCCGGTCTGGTCGTCAAGGTGGAGCTGGCCGGCATGAAAAGCGATAGCCTCGAAATTACCGTGGAAGGCCAGCGCCTGCGCATCAATGGCGAACGTCCGGACGGTTGCCGCGCCCCCCACTGCAATTTCCTCATGATGGAAATCAGCTACGGCCCGTTTGAAACTGTATTCGATGTCCCTCCCGGCTACGACCTCTCCCTGGCCAAGGCCATTTACCTGAACGGCTTCCTGCGCATTGATGTCCCCCCGGCCAGCCGGCCGAAAACCGTCACCACCAAGGTACCCATTTTTGAGGCGGCCTAACCCCGGCGTTTAACCCGCCACCCCACCATCCCGACCCCAACTTCCGCCCGCACCCACTGTGGAATCCTCCGAAACAGAGTTCATCAGCATCCTGAACCCGGGGGAAAAATCTGAGCTGCCCGCCCGCGTCTCCTCCCGTTCCCTGCCCGACTCCCTGCCCATTCTGGGACTGGCCGATGTCGTCATTTTCCCCGGCGCGGTCGTGCCCCTGCTCATTGAAACCGGCCCCAGCCTCAAGCTGGTGGATGACCTCGTGACTGGTGACCGCCTGCTCGGGGCCGTGCTCCAGAAAAATGCCGACGTGGCCGAACCCAATCCCGACGACCTCCACCCCATCGGCTGCGTGACGCGGCTGACCAAGATGGTCAAGTTCCCTGACGGCACCGTCCGCGTGCTGGTCGAGGGCCTGTGGCGCATCCGCACCAAGGATTTCTTTCTGCCCGCCCCCTACCTGCGCGCCAGCTATCAGTTGTTGCGCGATGAGACCGAGGATTCCATCGAACTGCTCGCCCTGCTGCGCAACGCGCACCGCCAGTTCAGTGACATCGTCAAACTCTCCAGCTCGCTGTCCGAGCAGGTTAAGAACGCCGCCTTCAACACCGACCACCCCGGCCACTTTGCCGACCTCATCGCCGCCAACCTGAACCTGCCGCTGGACGAGCGCCAGAAGCTGTTGGAAACCGTGTCCGTCCGCGCCCGGTTGGACAAGCTCCTGCCCCTGCTGGGCCGCGAGAAGGAAGTTCTCACCCTCAGCTCCAAAATCCAGAACGACGTCGCCACCAACATTTCCAAGACCCAGCGCGACTTCTTCCTGCGCGAGCAGATGCGCGCCATCCAGCACGAACTGGGCGATACCGACCCCAACGCCCGCGAACTCCGGGAACTGCGCGAACGCGTCGAGAAAACGCCCCTGCCCGAGGAGGCCAAAAAAGCCGCGCTCCAAGAGGTCAGCCGGATGCAGCAGACGCCCCCCGCCGCGCCCGAATACGGACTGGCCCGCAATTATCTCGATTGGATTCTGGCCTTGCCCTGGGAAAAAACCACCACCGACAAGCTGGATTTGAAGGCCGCCGAGGCCATCCTCAACGAGCAGCATTTCGGCCTCGAAAAGGTCAAGGACCGGCTCCTCGAATTTCTCGCCGTGCTCCAGCGCCGCCAGCAAATCAAAGGCCCCATCCTGTGCCTCGTCGGCCCGCCTGGCGTGGGCAAAACCTCCCTCGGCAAAAGCGTGGCCGATGCCCTCGGCCGCAAGTTCGCCCGCATCTCCCTCGGCGGCATGCGCGACGAGGCGGAAATCCGCGGCCACCGCCGCACCTACGTCGGCGCCATGCCCGGCCGCATCATCCAGACCCTCCGCCGCATCGAAAGCCGCAACCCCGTCATTCTGCTCGACGAGCTGGACAAGGTCGGCGCGGATTTTCGCGGCGACCCCGCTGCCGCCCTGCTCGAAGTGCTCGACCCCGCGCAGAACGCCACCTTCACCGACCATTATCTGGATTTGCCCTTCGATTTGTCGCGCGTCCTCTTCATCGCCACTGCCAACTGGCTGGAACCTGTCCACGCCGCCTTGCGCGACCGCTTGGAAGTCATCGAGCTCCCCAGCTACACCGAGTCGGAAAAACTCCAGATTGCCCGCCGCCATCTGGTGCCCCGCCAGACCGAGGAACACGGGCTCAGCCGCAATGACCTCCGCTTTTCCGATGCCGCCCTGCGCCGGCTCATCCGCGAATACACTCGCGAAGCCGGCGTGCGCCAGCTTGAACGGGAAATCGCCGCCCTCACCCGCAAAGCCGCCCGAAACCTCGCCGCTGCGGACCGCCCCAAAGGCCCGCTCAAACTTGAGGCGGACACCGTGGAAACTTATCTCGGCCATCCCCGCTTTATTTCCGAGGGCGCGGAAAAAATCACGGAAGTGGGCATCGCCACCGGCCTGGCCTGGACGCCTGTCGGCGGCGAGGTCATGTTCGTGGAAGCCACCCGCATGCGCGGTCGCGGCACCCTCACCCTCACCGGTTCGCTCGGCGAAGTGATGAAGGAAAGCGCCCAGACCGCCGTGAGCTATCTCCGCAGTCAGACCAAAAAGCTGGACCTCGATTTCGACGATTACGGCAAATACGACCTGCACATCCATGTGCCTGCCGGGGCCACGCCCAAGGACGGCCCCAGCGCGGGCGTCACCATCGTGGCCGCCCTGGCCTCGCTGCTGTCCAAGCGCCGCGTGCGTTCCGATGTCGCCATGACCGGCGAAATCAGCCTGCGCGGCCGGGTGCTGCGCGTGGGCGGCATCAAGGAAAAAGTGCTCGCCGCCGCCCGCCAAGGCATGAAGCAGGTCATCCTGCCCGAAGGCAACCAGCCCGACTGGGAGGAAGTCCCCGCCGAAGTCCGGGGCAAGCTTAAGGCCCATTTCGTGAGCCAGATTTCCGAAGTCCTCCCTCTCGCCCTCATGCCGAAATGAAGCCCGTCCGGCCAGTTCAATCCGGTCAAAACCCCATGCGCCCCCCTCGCCCCACCGCAATGTCCAGGAGCCCGCGCACGTTTCACCGCCATTGGATGTTGGACGTTCGATGCCTATCCGCCGTAGCCTTGGCGAAGGTGGATTGGATGTTTGCTCCTTCAGCCTTTAGCCTTCAGCCTTTAGCCTTTAGCCTTTGCCTATTGGCCTTCTTCCTCACCCTGTCCACCCACGCACAAACAACCAACTCCCTCTCCACCGCCGAATTGAAAGGCCGCGAATTGGCGCAAAAAATCCTGAGCCAGCGCCCGGCGGAAAATTTCACCAACCGGGGCGTCCTGAAAATCCGCAACGCGCAGCACGTGACCACCCAGGTTCCCCTCGTCTGCGAAACCACTGTGGCCGATGGCGCGTGGACTGCCGTGTATCGGGCCGGTGCCACCGAATTGAAAGTCACCCATCCGGATGGCCAGCCCAACCGGTATGAGTTGCGCGCGGACGGCGGCCCCGCTGCGACGCTATCCGGCAATCAAACCATGACCCCCTTTGCTGGCTCGGATTTCTGGGTGGCCGACCTCGGCCTGGAATTTTTCCAGTGGCCGGGACAGAAAGTGTTGCGCAAGGAATTCCATCGCCAATGCGGCTGCACCGTGTTGGAGAGCACCAATCCGCAGCCTGCCACCAACGGCTACGCCCGCGTGGTGACGTGGATTGACTCCGACTCCCTTGGCATCGTGGAGGCGAACGCCTACGATGCCGCCGGCCATGAGGTGAAAAATTTTTATCCCGAAGATTTCAAGAAAGTGAACGGCCAGTATCAGGTCGAAACTATGCTCATGGAAAACAATGCTACCGGCACCCGCACCCGGCTCAAATTCGACCTGACCCCCTAAGTTCGGAGTCCCACCGCGCGTGGCTG
>Ga0007882_10000970_pt1 | contig 16902 bp, 11 predicted proteins | sample CryBogCBH12Aug01_FD_71195 | JGI IMG/M metagenome (GOLD analysis project Ga0007882, IMG submission 71195) | Freshwater microbial communities from Crystal Bog, Wisconsin, USA - CBH12Aug09.1 | ecosystem: Environmental > Aquatic > Freshwater > Lake | place: Crystal Bog, Wisconsin, USA | collected... | reverse complement strand
GGGTTTCCCCTGGGGCGGGCATCCACGGCGTTTCGGCTCTTGCCCGATGCTCCACATCGGGCGGCGAGCCGAAACGCCGCGGGCTGCCACCCCCCCAAGGGAAACGGGGCGATTCAAATTGGTCGCGAACCGCTCTAAGGCCGATCCGCAATACGAGAAGACTTTCCCTGCCTTGCCGCTGGCAGAAGCCAAGCGCATGCGCAATTTTGTCATCCACGGATATGACCAAGTCAACGTGACGGTGGTTTGGGAAACCGCGAAGAATGACATTCCAGATCTGAGAAACAAGGTAACGAATATCATTGCCCACCGACAAGCAGCGCGGAATAGAAACGAAGAGAAATAATTCAACCATGAAGAGAAATGCCGGGCGCACCGAAGGCACGAAGGAAATCTAGAAAGTTCAATATCTTCCTTTTTCTTCGTGTCTTCGCGGCTTCGTGTTGAAACGACTTGGGGCCTCTGCGGTCACCTGCCGCCAGTTGATGGTCGAGGCCTTCATCGCCCCGACTGATCAAGAGGATTGAGGCGGACCAGATCGACCATCCCATGGACATTGAGCTTTTCCATCGCCCGCTGTCGGTGCAGTTTGACCGTTCTGACGGCGATCCCCAAGCGCTCGGCAATATCCCGGTTGATCAATCCCTGCGACACCAATCGGATGATTTCATATTCGCGGGCCGTCAATTGGGCGACACGGTCCGCCGCGTCGGCGGCCTTGCTGGCCGTCTGCTGACGCTCCCGGCTGACCGCCAGAGCCTTTTCCAGCGCGGTGAACAGCAGATCGTCCTCGATGGGTTTCAACAGGAAATCAATGACCCCGGCGCGAAACGCCCTCACCGTTTCCGCCGCGCCGCTGTTGCCGCTCATCAGCACCAGCGGCGGATCGCCGGCTTCCGCCAGCCTTTGTTGCAGGGCCAACCCGTCGACCTCGGGCATTCTGACGTCGCAGAGGACGCAGACGGGACCAGGAAACCTTGACGACACCTGCGTCGCCGCGGCGAGAAACTCGGTCGCCGACCCATAATGCTCGCAGGAATATCCTTCCATTCTGATCAAACCGGTCAGCGCCTGTAAAATCTCCTCGTCGTCGTCAATGACGATCACCAGGCCCCGGCCGGCGCATTCGGCCATGCGGAAATCGGCAACCGTCACCGGACGGCGGATCCGTTCGCAATCGTTCATGACGTTCCCCCGGACGCAAGATCAAGCACTGGAAGAGAGATTTCAAACACCGCGCCGCGATCGACCCCATTGTGGAAAGACATTCGCCCGCCATGCTGCTCGGCGATGGCGCGGGAAATGGCAAGGCCCATGCCCAGACCGTTTTCCTTGGTGCTGAAGAACGGGGTCCCTGTCTGCTCCATGGCCTCCCTGGTAAATCCTGGACCGTTGTCGCGTACCGTCAGGATCGCCCGGTCAAGGCGCAAACCGACATCCAGGGAAATGTCACGGCGGGATGCCTTGCTGTTGTTCATCACCGCATCCAGGGCGTTGCGGAACAGATTGACGACGATCTGCGACAATTGGATGGCGTCTCCCTGCACCCACACCGGATCCTTCGGCTTTTCCACGCTAACCGTCACCTTCGCCGGCAAGGACTCCCGACCGATCAGGTCAATTGTTTCCTGGACAATCCTGCCCAGATCCACCTGCTTGCGGTCGACCGTCTGCGGCCGGATGAAAGAGCGGATCCGTTTGACGATGTCGTTGGCCCGCCGGCTGTTGAACTCTATCCGCGCCAGCAGGTCGGTCAGTTGTCCCTTGTCCAGCCGGTCTCCCCGGATGCCACGTTTGGCGGTTTGCGCATTGCTGAGGATCGCCGTCAGCGGCTGGGTCAGTTCATGGGCCAAAGACGATGAAAGTTCGGCGATGCCGCGTTGGCGGTCGAATTGCGCCAACTGGATAGCCAGGCGGCGGCTTTCCTCTTCCCTGGCCAATTGCGCGGCGGTTTCAACTCTTCGCCGGGTGGAGTTTTCCACCACGATCCCCAGAAACCCAAGATGGCCGACCACCGCCCCGAGGATCATGCCCACCGACAAGAAATAAACATCCGTCGTCGCGTTGAGAAGGCTTTGAGTGGTTTGCCCGACGGTCAGAAGCGCCAACCGCCACAGGCCGACGACGCCCAGAATTCCGTAAATCGCGGCAATGCCGCGGGCGGCGAAACTGTCATGACGGCGACCCAGCCGCCAAGCAACCCAGGCAAACAGAACCACAGTCATGGTGTTGCCGGTGGTGGAAAAGATGACCCGAAAGTCGCCGCTGTCGTCCAACCTCCACAATGCGTGGAAGATCACCCCGAACAGCACGCTGGCGATCGCCGAAAGGCGCCAATGGGCGGGCGTTTGGAAATTGAGGCGCAATGACTGGGTTCTGATCAGGAAGGACGAGAAGATCAAGACGTTGGCGACGGTAAATGAAAAGACGTCCGGAACGATCCCCCGCAACAGAGTCAGGAAAATCCAGCCGAGACCAAAAATAAAGCTGCCGCCGCACCAGGCTCTTACCGCCATGGATCGATCGGCTTTCAGAACCAGCCATGTGATAACCGGCAGGATCACGTAAAGCAGACAGCCGATGAAATATATTGTGCGGATATCGAGAATCAGTTTCACCATGCCGTCCCTTGCGCTTCAATCCTGGCCAAGATTACGCCCGCTGACGCGTTAACGGTACACAGACCGGAAAATGACGCAATTGCCCCCGGGGGCAATTCGTTCGCCCCTGTCAGTGCACCCGGAATGCGGCGTGACAGGCCGTGCAATGGGCGGTGACCTGCGACAGGGCCTGATAGGCGATCTTCGGGTCCGCCTTGCCCTTGGCCTCCAGGGCGGCGGTGGCGAAATCGCTGGCGGCGCTGTGCATGGCGACCCCCAGGGCGCGCATGTCTTCGGGCATGTAAAGGCCCATCATCTCTTCCATGGACCCTTTGGCCGGCCGAGGAGCTCCCTGCGGCAACGGCTTGCAACCGACGGCCGACGGCGAATCGAGGCCAAGCCGGGTATTGGCGATGGCGGCGGCACCGGCGTAGTCGTCGGCGGCCAGCGCGCGCAGGATGCCGTCCAGAGCCTCCATATGGTCGCGCATGTTCTTCAACTGTTGGGTGATCATTTCGGGCGGAAACATCACCAATTTGCGGTCGTCGGGGCCGCCATGCATATGCCCGGCATGGTGATGCTGTTGCATCGGCAGCTCCGTGGCGACGGCCGGCAGCGTGCCCACGAGCAGCAGGAATAGCAAAGACAGAAGTGGACGCTTGATCGACATTGGTTTTCCCCGGCGCCTGGATTTCATTGAGCGTTATTAGACCAGCCGACGAAATTCGACAACGGTCGCGCCCGGTCGGCCCGCGGCGGAACTAAAAAGAAAATTTCATCGATTGCCCTCGGGGGCAATTGGCAGCGCCCAAGAATGAAATATCGTCTAACATTGTTTACCTAGGCTGGGCTCGAGGTTGAATTTCCGACCTTCGCCAGCTCTGGCAGGGGCCTGTCAAGGCGAAACGAAATTGAGATGACCCCCTCCCCGCATACTGACGCCGAAGCGCCTTGCCGTCCCGTCATCCTGGCCGTCGACGACCAGCTGGAAAATCTCTTTCTGCTTGAGGCGCTGCTGGCCGAAAGCTACGAGGTCAGAACGTTTACCAATGGCCCGGCGGTTCTGGATTTCCTCGCTTGCGGCCAGTTGCCCGATGTCCTTCTGCTCGACGTGGTGATGCCGGGGATGGACGGTTTTGACGTTTGCCGGCGCATCAAGGCGGATCCCGCGATCCGGGATCTGCCGGTCATCTTTCTCACAGGTCTCGACACGCCTCAGGCCGAAACCCAGGGATTGGACCTGGGAGCCGAGGACTTCATCCATAAGCCTTTCGTTCCGGCGGTGGTGATGGCGCGGGTGCGAAACCTTCTGGCGCGGCACCAGATCGAGCAGCGGCGTCAGGAATTGGCTGTGCGGGAGGCGCAGATGGCCGAGCAGCATCGCCTCCTCGAGCGAAAGAAGGCGGAAGAGAGGATCAATGACCTTGCCTTCTTTGACCAGTTGACCCGCTTGCCCAATCGCCCGCTGCTGCTCGATCGCCTGCGGCAAGCCATGGCCGATTCCGATCGCAGTGATCGTTACGGTGCGGTCCTGATGCTTGACCTGGATCATTTCAAAGTACTGAACGATACGCGGGGCCACGCCGAAGGCGATCTGTTGCTGCAGCGGGTTGCCTCGCGGTTGATCGAGGCCGTCAGGACGGCCGACACTGTCGCCCGCCTGGGAGGCGACGAGTTCGTGGTCATCCTGACCGGCATCAACGAGAACTCCCTCGCCGACGCCGCCGTGCAGGTTGAAGGAATCGCTCAGAAAATTGTATCCGTCCTGGGACAGTCCTACGCGCTTCCCTCGGCAACATTTCACTGCAGCGCAAGCGTCGGCGTCACTCTTTTCCAGGGGGAGGCCATCTCTGCCGAGGATTTACTCAAGCAAGCCGACATGGCGATGTATCAATCCAAAAATATGGGAGGTAATTCATTCACCTTCTTCGACAGAAATATGGAGATTGTCGCACTGGATCACGCCCGCGCTGAGGCGGACCTGCGATCCGCCCTTGCTGAAGGGCAGTTTGAACTTTATTTTCAACCACTGATTGATGGCAGAAGTCGCAACATTATTGGCGCTGAAGCCTTGATCCGGTGGAACCATCCAACCCGCGGCATGGTTTCTCCCGCCGAGTTCATTCCCCATGCCGAACGCACCGGGTTGATCCTACCGCTGGGGTCATGGGTAATGGAAACCGCCTGCGACCATCTTGCGGCCTGGGCGGAGCGGTCTGAGATGTCGCAACTCGTGCTGTCGATCAATGTCAGTGCGAAACAGTTCCAGGCGCCGGATTTTGCCCGCCAGATGATTGCCATCCTGGATCGGACCGGCGCGAACCCCCATCGCCTGAAGATCGAACTGACGGAAAGCCTGTTTGCCGGTAACTTCGATGACATCGTCGCCGCGATGTCTATGCTCCAGGAAAGGGGCATTACCTTTGCCTTGGATGACTTTGGTACCGGGTTCTCATCGCTGTCATATCTGAGCAGATTGCCTCTCGACCAATTGAAGATCGATCGTTCCTTCGTCGCCGGCATTGAGGCCGGCGACGCCAATGTCGCCATCTGCGCCTCCATTATCGGCCTTGCCCGTAATCTTAAACTCAAGGTGGTCGCCGAGGGCGTGGAAACAGAAGCGGAAGCCTATTTCCTGGCTGCCGTTCATCGCTGCGACATGCTTCAGGGATACATGTTCAGCAGGCCCATTCAGCGATTGGCCTTCGAGGGTCTTTTCACCGATAAAGCCATGAACAGATGATCACCGAGAACACCAGGCCGGCCAGATCGGCCAGCAGCCCGACCAGCAGGGCATGGCGGATGCGCCGCACCCCGGCGGCGCCGAAATAGACGGCCAGTACATAGAAGGTGGTTTCGCTGGAACCGTAAATCGTGCTGAGCAGCATGCCGAGATAGCCGTCCGGCCCGATCGCCGGATCCTTCAGCAGGGCACTGAGATAGCCGAACGACGCCGACCCAGACAGCGACCGCAAGCCCGCCATGGTGAGCGCCTCGGGCGGCGCCCCCAGCGGCGTCGTCAAGCGGGCCAGCGGTGCCATCAGCAGATCCATGGCGCCGCTGTCGCGAAACATGGCGACCGCCGCCAGGATGGCCACCAGATAGGGAATGATGCGCAGGCTGATCGCCAGCCCCTCCTTGGCGCCTTCGACGAAGATCTCATAGACGGCGACGCCTTTCAGCATGCCGCCTCCCAGCACCAGGACGAACATCGAGGGCAGGATCCACGGCGACAGGTCGCGCCCCGCCCAGAGGGTCAGCGGCAGGATGCCGAGCACGGCAAGTCCGAGCACCCCCGGCATAAGCCAGCCGCCCTGCTGCCGTCCGGCCGGGGCGGTGGCGGCGACGACAGGTAGCGGAAACCACCCTGCGGCGAACTTCGCCGCCAGGATGGCGCAGCCGGCCGCCCAGAGAGTGGCGAACAGAGTGGTCGGAATGATCGCCGCCGCGTCATGGGATCCGACCGCCGCCCGCAGCGCCATCACATGGGTCGGCAGCAGGGTGACATTGGCGGTATTGAGCGCCAGGAAGGTCACCATGGCGTTGCTGGCGGTGCCCTTGTTGGGATTGAGCTCCTCCAGTTCCTGCATGGCGCGCACGCCGAAGGGGGTCGCGGCATTGGACAGGCCCAGCACATTGGCGGCAACGTTCATCACCATGGCGCCCATCGCAGGATGGTCCACCGGCACCTCGGGGAACAGCTTGTGCAGCACCGGCCGCAGCACCCTGGCCAGGGCACCCAGAAGCCCGGCCGCCTCGGCGACCTTCATCAGCCCAAGGAACAGCGCCATGCTGCCGATCAGGCCGAGACCGAGGGTCACCGCCGCTTCCGCCGCCTTGACGGCGCTCGAGGCCAGCGCCGCCATGGGCGCCTCGCCGATCTGGGCCAGCTGATGCCAGCCGGCGACAACAAAAGCACTGGCTACAAGAAAAAAGAATACGCCGTTCACAATAACGGTCTACAAAGCAAATTTGTCTTTGTCATAAACATACGTACTGAATTTTCTATCTTCCTGAAATATATGCTCAATAATGCTTTTATTGAAAAAATTTCGAAAATCTGAGCAGCTGGCTATTACTTTGCTCGGCTTTCCGGCTTCGATCTTCCGCCTGACAGCGGAAAGCTGGCTCATATGTTCGTTGTGGCGGTCAACATGTTCTTTTGTCGCCGGATAGGCTATTTCACAAAACAACTTTATTTCTTCAGCAAAATGGAAATTGGCGAAATCGATCAGCTCGATCATCGCACTGGCCGCCGTCGACTGATCATCGACCTCGATGGCCGCCATCACCCGGTTGCCGAGCTCGAACAGCTTGCGGTGGTGCTGGTCCATGTCACGAATGCCCAGCAGGTAATCGGCGCTCCACGGAAAAGCCGGGCCTTCGCTGGCCGGCGCCAGCAGCAGCCGCATATGCCGCTGATAGGTTTCGAACAGTTTCCACCGCACGATGGGAATATCGCGCAGCATGGCGCCGGGGATGGCGAACAGTTCGACATCGGTCTGCGCCACCGCCTGGCCGGCCGTCGATGACCCGAACAGGACCATGGCCTCGCCGAGAAAATCGCTTTCCTCGAAGATGTCGAGGACCCGCTCATGGACCCGCCAGTCGATACTGCCGCTGTTGACCAGATACAGGGTTTCCGCCGGCACCTCGATCACCTCCCCGGCGGACACCATGATGCGCTGGCTTTCCCGCGCCAGCTGGTTAAGCATGGGGATCGACATATTTTCACCGAACAGCCAGCTCCTGGCGAAAATACTGCGCATGGCCGAGGTCGCCCGCGCCATGTCCATCAGGTCGTTATGGGCGATGAAGGACCGATAGAGTTCCGCCGGCCAGGAGATGGCCTTGACAAAGCTGGCCGCCCGATATGTCTTCGTCGCCGGCTGGTCATAAAGACTGGCGTTCTCGCCGATCAGGATGCCCGCCGGCAACAGATAACGGGTGTCGTCGTCGGCGTTGATGGCCTCGATCAGGCCGGTCAGCGGCATGACCACGGATTGGCAGTGCTCGCCCTGACGCAGCACGATGGTTTCGGCGTTGATGTCCTCGATCGGACGGTTCAGCAGCATTTCCAGCTCATGCTGCGGCACATCGGGAAAATAGGCGGTCAGATAATTATGCGCCTTGCGCAGCGAATAATCCCTCGCCGACGGGATCAGCACGTCGAAAGTGCCGAAGGGCGAGCCTGAACCGATGCGCCGCTGGACGGTGTTCAGTTCCAGCGCCGTATGGGCCAGAATGATCTTCTTCGAGGCATCGGTGCGAAAATCCTCGGCCGAGCCATGGATCAGGCCGCCGCCGACGTCGATCTTCTTGATATCCGCCGCCTCAAGATAGTCGTGGCGCACTTTTTCAGCGGTTTCCGGCAGAATGCCGGGGGTCTTGGGGTCCTTGTTGGTCATCTGCCGCAGGACATTGAACGACACGATATCGGCAAAATGGGCATAGCTCCGCTCGCCGCATTCCGATTGGGCGCGGAAGGTGAAGATGGTGGTCTCCACCGGATGCGGCGAAAAGGCCGGCCGCACCTGCAGGCCTTCGATGTCGTTCCAGCAGTCCAGATGCAGGTCGCAGATCTCGAAATAATGCTCGAAGTCGCGCTCGTCGATGGACATCAGGGCGGCCAGTTTCTTGGTCACCGCCGCCCGCACCGGCGGCGTGGCGAAATAGCGGATCCGCCGGTCGGCGCGGATCAGGGTGGTCAGGCCGCAGAAATGGTCGTCATGGCTATGGGTATGAAAAACCCCTTCGATTTCACTGATGCCGATGCCCAGCGATTTCAGGACGTGATGAAGATTGGGACCGGCGTCGACCAGGTAAATCTTCCCTTGAAACATCAGGACACTGGACATCGTCGGACGATTGTAGTCCCAGCCGTCGCCTTCGCCGGAATGCACCACGGCAAAATATTCGCGGCGCAGATTGTGATAATTCAACGGATAGGGCAGCTCGTAATTTTCACCCGGGTCGAGATTGAGATCGACCACCACCGATTCGTCACCCCAGTAGAATTCGTAGACGTTGAGGTCGAGGCGACGGATGCTGACGCCGTTGCGCACCGTCTGCAGGCCCTCGCCGACGATACAGCTGTCCACCAGATCCTCGGAGGCACCGATTTTACCGAAGGCGAAGCGCAATTTGATGCGCATCCATTCCGCCGCCTGGACCGGCGCCACCCCGGCCGCCTCCAATTCCTCCTGCGACACCAGGCCGTAATTGCCGCGATGGATATAGTCGAGCTGGGCGGCAACCTGTTCTTTGAGGCCGATCAGCAGTGGCTTGACGCCTTTGTTGTTGGGATGGCCGGGGAGAATCGTTCCCTGGCGATACAGCATCTGCAGAACCGGAAATTCCGACAGATTACTGAACTCACCATTCTGCAGGGAAATATCCGAAAGAAGAATGGCATTGGGACCGGTTTCAAAAACAGTTCCGGCCACCTCCGTGCGGATAACCAGGCCGCGCTTCATCAGATGCTTGACGCAGTCGGCCGGACAGCCGCACAAAATCCTCAAATCCGCTTCGGGAATATCAATCCAGTGAATGCCGGCAGCGACTTTAAGGACCCGCATTAAATTCTCCCGGCATTCCCCAGCACGCGGGTCTCGCAGCCTTTGCTGCTTACCATACGAAACATTTCTTGTTTAATTGTAAACCTCAGTGATAACGAAAACAATTAGCGCTCTTGCCACCAGGACAGAACCAGACCGCCAAAGCCAAATAACAACAAAAGCCAAGGTGGCGCCAGAGGAATATCGCGCACGGCGCTTACAATGCGTTCGCCATTGGCGCGCCAGCCGAACCATCCAGGTCCGGCGGCGACAGCATCCGGGGCGGTTCTGCGGAAATCGGGCAAGCCATCGACGATCCAGCGCAGGCCACCGCCGCCGGCCTCCACCACCGGTTTCAACTTCTCCGCGGTCGCCCGCAACTCGCCCATCTCCACCGGATTGAGGCTGCCGGAGGCGGCCAGGGCGACATGGACGCCGTCGGTAACCCGCCACAATCCCGCCTGATCGATGGTCAGATCCGCCGCGGCGATGCCTTCACCGCTCAAGGCCAGAGGCATCGTCTTGCCGTCCGGCCGGGTCACCGTCACCTCGCCGCCGCCCGGCTTCAGGCTCTGGCGGCGCACCGTCAGGACATCGCCTTTGACCTCGGCGGTCAGCCGTTCCTCCTCCAGTTCCGGTTCCCGCATAAGCCAATGGGCCAGCCGACGCAGCAATTCGGCCTGCGGCCCGCCGCCCTCCCAACCCCTTGCCCACAGCCAGACGGTATCACTCATCAATTGGGCGACCCGTCCTTCACCGATATGGGCCAGCACCAGCAGGGGCGCTCCCCCGGGCCCCTCCATCACCGTCGTTCCAGCGCCTGGCGTTCCGGCGTCTGGCGTTCCCGCGGTGTTTGTTCCAGCGCTGGGGCGGCTGCCGATCAGGCGCATCCAGCTGCCCCAGCGCGGCGGCTCGCTGTCACCGCCGGGCAAGGCGGCGGTCACCGGGTGACGCCGGCCGACGGCGGTGACCCGTGGCAGGAACGGCTCCTCCACCACCTGTCCGTCGGGTGCCGCCGGCAGCACCTCGGCCAAGGCGGTGGAAAACGACGATTCCGGGCTGGCGAATTCCGGCCCGACGGCCATCAGCAGGGCACCACCGCCTTTCACATATTCGGCGATGTTCTTGTAATACAGGGACGGCAGGACACTGCGCCGGCGATACCGATCGAAAATGATCAGATCGAAGTTGTGCAGCTTTTCCTCGAAAAGTTCCCGCACCGGAAAGGAAATCAATGCCAGGTCCTTAAGCGGCGTACGGTCATCCTTTTCCGGCGGACGCAGGATGGTGAAATGCACCAGATCGACCGACGGATCCGCCTTCAGCAGATTGCGCCAGGTGCGCTCGCCGGCATGCGGCTCTCCCGACACCAGCAGCACCCGCAGGCGGTCGCGGATACCGGTGACCGATACCGCCGCCCGGTTGTTGGCTTCCGTCAGTTCGCCCGGCACCGCGGCGGCGCTCAGTTCGACGATATTGGCGCCGCCATGGTCGACGGGAAAATCCAGTTTGGTCGATTGATTGAGCGGCACCTGCAGGGTTGAGGCGGCACCGCCGTCACGGCGGATGGCCAGTTCGGCGCGGCCGTCATGACCGGGATCTTCGATCCGGAAGGACAGACTGACGCTGGTGCCCACCACCCCGTAGCCGGGGGCCTGCTCGATGACCAGCCGACGGTCCCGCTCGTCCTTGCCTCCGGCCAGCAGAACATGCAGCGGCGCCCCGAGATCGGGTTTCTCCGGCAGGTCGTGGACCTGCCCGTCGGTGATCATCACCACCCCGGCCAACCGATGGCGCGGGATGTCGGCGATCACCCGGTCGAGGGCGGAAAACAGTCGGGTCCCCACGTCACGTCCAACCGGCGGACGGACCCGTTCGACCCTCACATCGAGTGCTGGCAGGGCCTTCAGCCGGGCCAACACGCCGGCAAGGGCGTCGTCCCGCTGTCGGGCACGCTTCCCCACCGTCATGCTGAGGCTGTCGTCCACCAGGACCACCGCCACGTCGTTGAGCGGTGTTCCCTCCTCGCTGGCCAGGCGCGGATTGGCCAGCCCCAGCAGCAGGACAGCGGCCGGCAGCAGCCGCAGTCCCATGCCGCGGCGACGGCCGACCAGGACTATCACCAGTACCGCCAGGGCGGCGACGGCCAGCACCCATGGCGGCAGCAGGGGGGATAGAACCAGATGGGCCGGCATCATTTCTTCAACCGCTCGAGGATGGCCGGCAAATGCACCTGGTCGGCCTTGTAGCTGCCGGTCAGCGCATACATCACCAGATTGACGCCGAACCGGTTGGCCTGTTCGCGCTGGGCGTCGCCGCCGGGCACCACCGCGTAAAGCGGGCGGCCACGCTCGTCGACGGCCCAGGCGGCGGCCCAGTCATTGGCGCCGATGACCACCGGCGAAACATTGTCGTTGGACGGATCGCCGCCATCCTGGACATAGACCGGGGCGCCGGTAGTGCGACCGGGCAGGCTGCGCAAAAGATAGAAGGAATGGCTCAGCACATGGTCGTCGGTGACTTCGGCAAGCGGCGGAATGTCCAGCTCGCCGGTCAGGCGGCGCAGTTTCTCCGGACCGTCCTCGCCGCCGTCGCGGGTGTCGAACAGGATCATCCCGCCATGGCGCATGAAATCGTTGATCCGTTCGCGGGCAGCCGCGTCCGGCGGCTCCGCCCGCTGGACCACCGGCCAATACAGCAGCGGAAAGACCATCAGCGGGTCCCGCGACGGATCCACCCCCACCGGTTCACCCAGCACCGCGGTGGTCCGCCGCTCGATCAGCCGGGACAATCCGGCCAAACCGGCGCGGCTGGTCTGGTCGATCTCGCCGTCGCCGGTCACCACATAGGCCAGCCTGGTCTTCAGCACCGCCGCCTGCGTGCTGTCGGTGGCGGCGGCAGCGGCGGCGAGCGGATGATCGGCCAGCAGCGACAGCAAGACCAGCAGCGTCACCACGGCGGCGCGCCGCCGCAACAGTCCGGCCAGCGCCAGCACGGCGATCATGTCGGCCATCAGCAGCAGCAGCGCGGCGGCGAAGAACCCCGGCTGCAGATCCACCGCCCTCTCAAGGCCGGTCAGATCAACCCGGGAAACGCCCTCCAGCGGACCCGCCGCCGTCAGATCGGCGATCGCCGGCCCGAGATTGAAGGCCATGCGGTCGTCACCATACAACCCCGGCGGATGGCGCGGTCCGGGAACCGGCGGCGTCGCCCGCGGCGACGGCGGCGGCAGCGCCTCGGCGATCCCCGACGGCGGCACCAGCCGTCCGAATCCGTCCAGCAGCTCAGCCGGGGCCAGCGGCTTGCCGACCTCTCCCGGCGGCACCCCGCGGGACAGCCTGATCAGCCGCTCCAGCATGGCTGGAAACAGGCCGGACAGCCCGAGATTGCTCCAGGCGGGGCCGATACTGGTATGCACCAGGACCAGCGTCCCCTTGCCCCGCGGCGCCCCGGTCACCAGCGGCGTACCGTCCTCCAGCCTGGCCCAGGTCCGGTCGTTGAGGTCGATCACCGGTTCCGCCAGCACCTGGGCGCTGACCCGGATGTCGCCGGGCACCGCGAGGCCGGCGAAGGGCTTGTCGTCGGGCATGGCGTTCATCGCCATCGGCCGTGTCCAGCTGAGCGCGCCGCCCAGCAGGCGCCCGCCGCTCAGCAGGCGGACCGGCAGCAGCTCGTCGGGATTGCGGGCCAGCTTGGGTCCGGCCAGGCGCAGCAGCACACCGCCGCGACGCACCCATTCCTCGAGCTGGCGATGCTGCTGCTCCGCCAGACCGCCCTGGTCGGGCAGGATGATCAGCGACAGGTCGCGCCTGAGCAGCTCGTCAAGATGCCCCCGGCGAACCTCCGCCAGCGGCGCCAGCGCCCGCTCGGCGTAATACAAATCGTCCAGCAGCGGCGAGGCGCCGGTACCGGCGCCGATCTCATCGACCAGTCCGACGACACGACGCCGCCAGCGATCGTCGACCAGCGCGACGGCGCCGGCGCTCGCCTCGCCGGCCAGCCCAAGGCGAGCCACCCGCGCCTTCAGCTCGGCCGGCATCGGCAGCGCCAGCTCGGCACTCCGCCGTCCAGCCGCCAGGGTCGTCGACGCCTCGGCCACTGTGCGGCCGGCGGTATCGGCGGCACGCAGGGTCACCGTTTCCGGCAATGCCGCCGCCGGCCGGCGGATCGATGCCCGCAGCTCGCCGGTGTCATCCGCCGCCAGGGTCAGCAGCCTGGCCGCCGCCGCCTCGGGCGGGGCCGCCATCTCCACCGGCCCCAACCGCCTGAGCCGGGCGGCGAAATCCCGCAATGCCGGATCGTCGAGGCCGTCGGCCAGCCACAGCACCCGGAGCGGCGGCGGCAAGGCGGCGGCGTCCAGCGCCTTGACGGCAGCCCGGTGATCGGTCGGCCAGGGATGCGGCACCACGGCCTCCGCCGCCGCCTTCGCCTCGCCGGGACTGCGCAGCCGGGGCGACGGCACGGGACCGCCGTCGGCGGGCGGCGCGGTGGTCAGCAGGGCGACCGGGCGGCTCTGGCGCTCGGCCTCCCGCAGCCAGTCGTCGAGCAGGGCCCGGCGCTCCGGCCACTGCCTGGCCGACGCCCAGCCGTCGTCCACCACCACCAGCAACGGCCCGCCGGCGACCACCGGTCGGGCCCGCAGCAGCGGATGGGCGGCCCCTACAATCACCAGGGCCGCCAGCACGAGACGCATCAGCACCAGCCACAGCGGCGTCTTCGCCGTCTGGCGTTGGTTCGACGCCAGGCCGCCGAGCAGCCGGATCGGCGGAAAGACGATGCGCCGCGGCGCCGGCGGCACGACGCGCAGCAGCCACCAAAGCGCCGGCAAGCCCGCCAGGGCGGCAAGAATCAGCGGCGAAACGAAGGACAGCGGCATGCTATTGACCGGCAAGCATGGAATAGACGGCGGTCAGGGCGGCGGTCGGCGGCAGATGGGTGTGATGCCGGCAGAAGCTCCAGCCGGCGGCCCCGGCGATCGCCGCCAGCCCGGCCTGATGGTCGGCCATCCGCCGCCCGTAGGCGTCCCGCAGCGAGGAGGCCTCCGGCACCAGCAGGTCGTCCTCCCCCTCCAGACCGGCGAAGCGCACCCGCCCCTGATAGGGAAGGCTTTCCTCGGCGGGGTCGAGAATCTGCACCAGATGGCCGCGCACGCCGGCACCCGCCCAGCGCCGCACCGCCAGATCGACGACCGCCAGGTCGAGCAGGAAGTCGGACAGCAGCAGCAGCGATCCGTGGCGGGGCAGAACGCTGTCCGGCAGGACGTCCGGCGTTGGGGCGGCGCCGAGAAATCCGGCCGCCAGCCGCGGCAGCACGCCGCGGCCGAGACCCGGTGCCGGCGCCTCGCCCAGCCTGGCCACCCGCTCGCCGCCGCGCAGCAGCAACGAGGCCGCCGCCAGCGCCAGCAGGCAGGCGCGGTGGAATTTGCTCGGCCGCGCCGGATCGGCGCTCCAGCGCATGGACGGCGACGGGTCGGCCCACAGCCAGACCGATTGCGCGGCCGCCCATTCGCTTTCGCGGACAAAAAGGGGGTCGCATTTGGCCGACTGGCGCCAGTCGATGGCCGAGGCCGGATCGCCCGGCTGATAGCGGCGGAACTGCCAGAAGCTGTCGCCCGCTCCGGTCCGCCGCCGCCCATGGACGCCTTGCAGGACGGTGGCGGCGACCCGCTCTGCCTCCGCCAACAGCGGCGGCAACGGCGCCGCCAGGGCCGCCGCCTGGGTCTGCAGGCGGATGGCGTCGACGGTCGTCACCCCAGCGTCGCCAACAGCTCGCCGATGATCCCGCCGATGGTGATCCCTTCGGCGCGGGCGGCGAAACCAAGCGCCATGCGGTGTTGCAGAACCGGGTGCGCCAGGGCGGCGACATCGTCCACCGACGGCGCCAGACGACCGTCCAGAAGAGCGCGGGCGCGTACCGCCAGCATCAGCGCCTGGGCGGCGCGCGGGCCTGGGCCCCAGGCGACGTGGCGGCGCACGCAGTCCAGCCGGCTGTCCTCGGGACGCCCGGCCCGCACCAGACCGAGGATGGCGTTGACCACGGCGTCGCCGACCGGGATGTGACGGACCAGGGTCTGCGCCGCCATCAACTGGTCGGCGTCGAACACCGCCTCCGGTCTGTCCTCCTGGACTCCGGTGGTGGCCAGCAGCATCCGGCGCTCGGCGTCGAGGTCGGGATAGCCGACGTCGATCTGCATCAGGAAGCGGTCCAGCTGGGCCTCCGGCAAAGGATAGGTGCCTTCCTGCTCCAGCGGGTTCTGGGTGGCCAGCACATGAAACGGGCGCGGCAGGTCGTGATAAAGGCCGGCAATGCTGACCCGATGCTCCTGCATCGCCTGCAGCAAGGCCGATTGGGTGCGCGGACTGGCCCGGTTGATCTCGTCGGCCATCAGCAGCTGACAGAAGACCGGTCCCTTGATGAAGCGGAACGAGCGGGCGCCGGTATCGGCCTCCTCGAGGACTTCCGAGCCGAGAATGTCGGCCGGCATCAGGTCCGGGGTGAACTGCACCCGCTTGCAATCGACGCCGAACACCACGCCCAGGGTCTGGACAAGACGGGTCTTGGCCAGTCCGGGCACGCCGATCAACAGCGCGTGACCACCGGCGAGCAGCGTGATAAGAGTTTCGTCTATGACTTTGGTTTGGCCGAAAATGATCCGACTTATCACCTTTTTGGCCTCGCCCAGGCGCTCATTGAGCCGTTCCACGTCACCCACCACCTTCGACGACAGAGCGGCTTCAGCGGCGGGGTCAGGCGAGGGAATGGTGTTCACTTTTTTTACTCCGCGGCTTGCCAGTGGCAGGGTCGTAGCATGAAGAGCCCTCCGGCCGTCAATGACGTCGAGGCATCGGTGCCCGGCCGCGGACGGATCAATTGCGGACGCATCGACATGCGGATCGCCCGTGACGGCAAGTGGTTCTACCACGGCACGCCGATCCCCCGCAAAGACATGGTGTGCCTGTTCGCCTCGACCCTGGAACGGCGCCCGGACGGATCCTACTGGCTGATCACCCCCGCCGAGGAGGCCGAGATCGAGGTCGACGACGTGCCGTTTCTCGCCGTCGAGCTGTTCGTCAACGGATCCGGGCGCGACTCGGTATTCAGCTTTCGCACCAATGTCGACGAGATGGTAACCTTGGATGAACAACACCCGCTGCGAGCCACCCATGGCGGGAGCGATACACCACCCTATCTTTTGGTACGGGCGGCCATTGAGGCCCGCCTCACCCGTTCGGTCTATTATGAACTGGTGGCATTGGGCGTAGAAGAAACGGTCGGCGAGGAACGGCTATACGGCGTATGGAGCAGCGGCATCTTCTTTCCCCTGGGACGTCTGGACGACCTGATCTGAGCGATGACGACATCGCCCGTCTGCTCGTTGCCGGCCTTGGCCGGCGCGACCGTTCGGACATGGCGACATCGCGCCGCCTGTCGACGTCCGACAGCGCCCATGCCGAGGACAGCCGCTCGCCGTCGCCGCTGGTCCCGGCGGCGGTCCTGGTGCCGCTGGTGCGCCATGCCGACGGCATCACCATCCTGTTGACCCAGCGCACCGGCCATCTGGCCAACCATGCCGGGCAGATCAGCTTTCCCGGCGGCCGCATCGAGGACCAGGACGCCGACGCCGCGGCCGCGGCCTTGCGCGAATGCGAGGAGGAAATCGGCCTCGACCGGCGGCGGGTGAAGATCCTCGGGCGGCTGGACGACTATGTGACCATCACCGGCTTCCAGGTGATTCCGCTGGTCGG
>Ga0007882_10000967_pt1 | contig 16917 bp, 17 predicted proteins | sample CryBogCBH12Aug01_FD_71195 | JGI IMG/M metagenome (GOLD analysis project Ga0007882, IMG submission 71195) | Freshwater microbial communities from Crystal Bog, Wisconsin, USA - CBH12Aug09.1 | ecosystem: Environmental > Aquatic > Freshwater > Lake | place: Crystal Bog, Wisconsin, USA | collected... | reverse complement strand
CTTATGCTTTGTTTTTGCGGCGCATTGATGAATACGAACAGTTTCCAGACCAAGAAGCGTATCAAATGGCATTGATTCAAGGCTTTGAAATTATTATTGAGTTATCGTGGAAAACCATGAAAGATTATCTGGAGAACGAAGGCTACGATGACGTAAAAAATGCCAAACAAACAATACGGCAGGCATTCCAAGATGAAATGATACGCGATGCAGAAGCTTGGATGGGGGCTCTGGAAAAACATAATTTAACCAACCATGTTTATAATCCAGTCATTTTGCATGAGACTTTAGCATTTATTCATGCGCGTTTTTATCCCGCATTGAAAGAGTTGTACTTTAAATTGCAAGCTTATCGGGATGCTTTGTTATTATGAAATACGGACTAAGCGAAAAACAGCTGGAAGAAATTATTGCGCGTATCGGCACTTATAGGGAAGTCGAAACAGCCGTTTTGTTTGGTTCACGGGCTATTGATACGTTTAAAGAAGCGTCGGATGTGGATATTGCCCTGAAAGGTGAGCAGGTCACGGCATCGTTGGCGGCGAAATTAAAATTTGATTTTGAAGAAGACAGCTATTTGCCATTTTTTTTTGATTTTATCGCTTATCCTACGATTACCAACGATGCTTTACGGCGGCATATTGATGAAAAAGGTATTGTGATATATCGGCGTGGGATGGGTGAATGGCGGATTTTTAAGTTAGGGGATATTGTTGAAATAAAATACGGTAAAGACCATAAGGGATTATCAGACGGAGCAGTTCCTGCTTATGGCACTGGCGGTATCATGAGGTATGTGGAAAAATCCATTTTTAACGAAGAATCAATATTAATTCCAAGAAAAGGCTCATTAAATAATATTTACTACATAAATAAGCCATTTTGGACGGTTGACACACTATTTTGGACGAAAATAAACCATAAAATAGTTTTTGCGAAGTATCTTTTTTACCAATTAAAAGCGGTTGACTTTTCGGCTATGAATGTTGGTTCTGCGGTGCCGAGTTTAACCGCAAGTTTATTGAATGAAGTCGAAACCTTAATCCCACCACTCCCAGAACAAAAAGCCATTGCCGCCGTACTCAGCAGCCTAGACGACAAAATAGACCTATTGTACCGCCAAAACAAAACCCTGGAAGCAATGGCGGAAACGTTGTTTAGGCAATGGTTTGTGGTGGAGGCGCGGGGTGATTGGGAAGAAAAGCCTCTCAGCGGTATCGCCAATTTCTTGAATGGTCTGGCTTGCCAGAAGTTCCCACCCCAAAATGATATTGAAAAACTTCCTGTCTTAAAAATCAAGGAGCTTAGTAGTGGTATCACAGACGCTTCGGATTGGGCAACGAACAACGTTAAGCCCGAATATATTGTGGAAAATGGTGACGTGATTTTTGCGTGGTCAGCGTCATTGATGGTTAAGGTTTGGGACGACAAACGGTGCGTCTTGAATCAGCATCTCTTTAAGGTTACTTCAGATGATTTTCCAAAGTGGTTCTATCTCATGTGGTGCAAACAACACCTCCGTGAATTCATATCAATTTCCTCAAGCCATGCAACAACGATGGGGCATATCAAGCGAGGCGACTTAGACACTGCAATGGTTTTAATTCCTTCGTACGAAGAAATCGTGATTATGTCTGAAAAAATGACACCTTTATTGGACAAGCAAATTGCAATTTCCAAGCAGATAAAAACTCTCGAAAAACTTCGTGATACCCTATTACCAAAATTGATGAGTGGCGAAGTGCGGATGGTTTGTTAATGGAAAAGCTAAGAGCGACAATAGCACAATATAGACGATGGAAGGATCTTGAAATTTTTATTGACAGGATGGAAGCTCACATAGAATCTGACTTTAGCGTTTCAGTAACTAATGCAAAATCATTGCTTGAAAGCATTGGCAAAGAAATTTGTAGTCAAAAGAAGATAGAACTGGAATCAACACTAAGTATTAATGCCGTTCTCAGAAAGTCATTTAGTGCTTTAGGTTATTCAAATAAAAAATTAGTTAATCAAGTTTCAAGTTCTTTAGCTACTATCGGCCAAGAAATTGGCAATCTACGAAATGAAATTAGTATCGACGCACATGGTAAAACGCTTGAAGAAATAGGTGGTAGAAATAAAAAAGTTGATTCTATCACGCGGGAATTTTTAATCGATTCCACCTTGATAATTGCTGTTTTCCTCATTAGAGCCTTTGAAGAAAGGAGAGAGGCCAGTCTTCCTGCTTTTGAAAGCCCTGTAGAAGAATTGCTTAAATACGATGAGTTAGAAAAATTTAATGAATTTTGGGATGGTTCTTTTGGTGAATTTGAAATGGGTGATTATTCCTTTAACGCCAGCGAAATTCTATACAATCTTGATTACATAGCTTATGAAACTGAATACAGCGCGTTTACGGAAGCTGGGCCAGAAATAAATGAGGAAGAATAATGGGCCGCTTAACCGAATTTACTATTGAAGATTTTGCTATCAAGCTATTTGAACGCTTGGGCTACGATTACGTCCTCGCCCCCGACATTGCCCCCGATAGCGACCATCCAGAACGCGGCGGTTATGATGAAGTGGTGCTAACCCAGCGGTTAAGCAATGCGGTGCAGCGCATCAATCCAGCCATTCCCCACCAAGCCCTGCAACAAGCGGTTAAAGAAGTCAAACGTATTAACTCGCCTGAACTGCTGGCCAATAATGAAGCCTTTCACCGCATGATGACGAAAGGTGTCAACGTGACTTATCAAAAAGACGGTCAAGAGCGCGGGGATTTAGTTTGGCTGATTGATTTTGCCCATCCAGAAAACAATGAATTTGTTGTCGCCAATCAATTCACGGTGATTACAAACCATCAGCACAAACGCCCTGATATTATCTTGTTCGTCAATGGCTTGCCTTTGGTGGTGATTGAGCTTAAAAACGCTGCCGATGAAAACGCCACCATTAAATCCGCGTATCAGCAACTGGACACTTACAAACACACTATCCCAAGCCTATTCACTTACAATGCCTTGCTGGTCATTTCTGATGGTTTGGAGGCAAAAGCGGGTTCGTTGTCGGCGGGTTTAAGCCGTTTTATGGCTTGGAAATCGGTTGATGGCAAAGCCGAAGCCCCGCATTTAGTTAGCCAGCTTGAAACCTTGATTAACGGACTATTGAACAAGGCCACCTTGCTGGATTTGCTGCGTCATTTCATCGTTTTTGAAAAAGCCAAAAAAGAAGACCCGCACACGGGCATCATCAGCATCAGCACGGTCAAGAAAGTGGCGGCCTATCACCAGTATTACGCCGTGAATGCCGCTATTGCCTCAACTTTGCGGGCAGCCAGTTTGGGTGCTGAAACAGCCGTCCGTGAAGCACCGGAATACTACGCTTTACAAGGTGTCAGGCAACAGCCGACCGGCGACCGCAAAGCTGGTGTGGTGTGGCATACCCAAGGCAGCGGTAAGTCTTTATCTATGGTTTTTTATACCGGCAAGATTGTCTTGGCTTTGCAAAATCCAACGGTACTGGTGATTACTGACCGCAATGATCTGGATGACCAGTTGTTTGACACCTTTGCGGCTTCCTCGCAATTGTTACGGCAAGACCCGAAGCAAGTGACAGACCGCCAACACCTTAAAGAGTTGCTGAAAGTGGCATCCGGCGGGGTGATTTTTTCCACGATACAAAAGTTTCAGCCCGAAGCGGGCAATGTGTATGATCAATTATCAAACCGCCGCAACATTGTGGTGATTGTTGACGAAGCGCACCGCAGCCAATACGGATTTAAAGCCAAAACCATTGATGAGAAAAACGATCACGGCGAGGTGATTGGTAAAAAAGTGGTGTATGGCTTTGCCAAATATTTACGTGATGCGTTGCCCAATGCCACTTTTTTAGGATTTACCGGTACGCCGATTGAAAAGACCGATGTGAACACGCCTGCGGTGTTTGGCAATTATGTCGATATTTACGATATTGCCCAAGCGGTGGAAGACGGTGCAACGGTGCGTATTTTTTATGAAAGCCGTTTGGTCAAAATCAGCTTAAGCGACGAAGGCAAAAAGCTTGTTGCCGAATTGGATGAAGCGCTAGAGCAAGACGAACTGACCGAAACCCAAAAGGCCAAGTCCAAGCGTACACAGCTCGAAGCTTTGCTGGGCAGTGCCCAGCGCATCAAGAATATCGCACAAGACATTGTCAGCCACTTTGAAGCGCGGCAAGCAGTGTTTGCCGGTAAAGGCATGATCGTCAGCATGTCCCGTCAAATAGCGGTTGACCTGTATGATGAAATCATCAAGTTAAAGCCGGAATGGCATTCCGGTGACTTGAATAAAGGGGTTATCAAGGTGGTGATGACTGCCGCCTCATCGGACGGTGCAAAACTCGCCAAACACCACACCACCAAGCAGCAACGCAAAACCTTGGCGGAGCGGATGAAAGATAACGGCGACGAGCTTAAGCTGGTGATCGTGCGGGATATGTGGCTCACTGGTTTTGATGCGCCCAGCTTGCACACGCTGTATATCGACAAGCCGATGAAAGGCCACAACCTGATGCAAGCGGTTGCGCGGGTAAACCGCGTTTATTTGGATAAGCCAGGTGGTTTGGTCGTGGATTATTTAGGTATTGCATCCGACCTTAAACAAGCCTTGTCATTTTATTCTGATGCGGGTGGTAAAGGCGACCCTACCTTGTTGCAGGAGCAAGCGGTCAGTCTGATGCTGGAGAACATCGAAGTGGTGTCGGCGATGTATCACGGTTTTGCTTATGAGGATTATTTTGAGGCCGGGACTGCGCAAAAATTGTCGTTGATACTGGCTGCCGAAGAACATATTTTAGGTCTGGATGATGGTAAGAAACGCTATATCAATCAAGTCACCGCTCTGTCCCAAGCGTTTGCGATAGCCATTCCGCATGAGCAAGCTATGGATGCCAAAGATGAAGTGGCATTTTTTCAGGCGGTTAAAGCACGCTTGGCAAAGTTTGACAGCACGGGTTCAGGCAGAACCAACGAAGAAATAGAAACGACTATTCGGCAGGTGATTGATAAGGCGCTGGTGTCCGAACAGGTGATCGATGTTTTTGATGCGGCGGGGATCAAGAAGCCGGATATTTCCATTCTTTCAGAAGAATTTTTGCTGGAATTGAAAGGGATGGCGCATAAGAACATTGCACTGGAGGTGCTGAAAAAACTGCTTAATGATGAGCTGAAAGCACGTTCTAAAAAGAATTTGGTGCAAAGCAAATCCTTGATGGAAATGTTGGAAAACGCCATTAAGAAATACCATAACAAAGTCTTGTCTGCCGCAGAAGTCATGGACGAACTTATTAGAATTAGTAAGGAGATTGTCGCGTCCGATGATGAGGCTAAAAAACTCGGCCTGACTGATTTTGAATATGCGTTTTATAGCGCTGTGGCAAGCAATGACAGTGCCAAAGAGCTGATGCAACAAGATAAATTGCGGGAACTGGCGATTGTGTTGACGCAGCGGGTGCGGGAAAATGCTTCGATTGACTGGACAATCAAAGAAAGTGTGCGGGCCAAATTAAAAGTTATTGTGAAACGGCTGTTGCGGCAATACGGCTATCCACCCGATATGCAACTGCTCGCCACTGAAACTGTCCTGAAACAAGCGGAAATGATTGCCGATGAGTTGGTGCGTTACTAGCGAAAAACGCTTTGTCTACGCAGGCTTGCAAGTGTCCCAATGCGGCGATAAGTATGAAATACCATAACAAATTGGTCTTGCCGGGTCGCGGGCATGGCCACGCTCCTACCAGTAGATAACTGTTAGTTACATTAGTCAAATACTGAAAGCTATGATTAGCATCTTTGAAGCCGATTTATCAAACCCACTTCATGCCGAAGCGACTATAAACCTATTAAATCACTATGCACAGGATGCAATGGGTGGTGGGCAAGAGCTGCCCCAATTTGTAAAGGACAACTTGGTCAACGCACTAGCAGGCCGTAAGGCAATTCATGTGGTATTGGCTTTTGATGAAAAAAAACCTGTAGGCCTTGCGATTTTGATGGAGGGCTTTTCCACTTTTGCGTGTATGCCCTTATTGAACATCCACGATTTGGTGGTGTCCAGTGAATACCGTGGCAAGGGTATTTCTAAACAACTTTTAGGTAAAGCTGAGGAGATTGCCAAAAAGCTTGGTTGCTGTAAACTAACGCTTGAGGTTCTTGAAGGGAACAAGGTGGCCCAGGCCGCTTATCGGGCCTGTGGATTTGAGGGTTACGAGCTGGCCCCGATAATGGGTAAGGCGCTGTTTTGGCAAAAGCGGCTAGCTGGCTGATTTACCCAGAGAAATGCACGGCATTTTTGCCGATGGATGAGTCGGTGGGTGGCTTGCGCGGGCTAGTCTTCCGGCTCAAAACATTTTTGGTAATCAATGCAAATAGCGCAGGATGGCGCACGGCACACATAAATGCCTTCGGCTTCGCACAATTGCTTGTAGAGGAATTTTTTCCACTTCATATCATTGGCATTCTTAGCGGCAAGGGCAGGGAAGTTATAACGCAGCATGGCAGTCAATTGGGCGCGTGACCATAGCCCTAAATCCTGCCAAAGATGGTTGTTGCCTAAACAGGCCGCCACGATTATGGCAATTATCCAGTCCGTTTCCGGGCAATCTGCTGGCGCGTGGTTTTTTAGCAGCCTGACCAAATCATCTTTTTCCAACATGCGGCTGTAATCCAGTTGGCTGCCGGAAACAGCCTGTAGGGGTAAAGCCACCGTAGGGAATAAATGCAAGTGCAATTGGCTGAACCCTTCTGGCGTTATGCCCAAAAAATCCGGCAAGATACCGTCACCGATTTGCCAACTGGCAATAATACAGGCCAGCCATTCATGGTTGGGCGAGTATAAGCCTGGTTCGCTTAGGCGTGCATAAGTTACAGAACGGGCATCTTGCCAAAGTTTGGGCATTGCGGACATGATAAGCTCACAAAAATGTGACGGGTAAAGACAGCTGTCTTACCCGTGCTAAATACTGAGGGTGGCAGTCAATCAATATTCGACCAAGATATCTTCGTCGCGCACTATCATTTGGCAAGCCAAACGCCACGGTGGCGGCAAATCATCAACTATCACCTGCTCCATTTCTGCTTTGCTGATCTTGCCGCATTGGCGCAACACGGCTTTTTCTTTTTCTGTCAAGGTGCCGCCCATGCGTTCGAGCTTTTTATCAACGCTGCTGACTTTCACCAGACAAGTGCCGCATTCGCCGTCTTCACATTCAAAATTAATGGGAATCTTGTTTTCGCGGGCCAGTTTCAGCAAGGTTTGGGTGTGGCTACCCGCCACCGCATAAACCGTTTTGTCTTTATATTCGGGGTTAGAAAAAGTGACTAAGGCCATAAAGTTCTCCTGATGTTAAGTGGCTCAGACGGGTCTGACTTTGATAACGCCGCCCAGCACTTGTGCTTGGCAAGCCAGCCGGTTATGTTTGCCCGCCATGTTTTCACGCAAGATTTTGTCTTCCAGCACGGACGGTTCGGTCAAGTTGTTCCAGCCTTCGGTGACTTTCATGATGCATGTTCCGCAATCGCCTTCACGGCAACCGTAGGTGATGCCGGAACCGACTTTTTCGGAAATTTCGATGATGCGGGTGCCGGCGGGTGCGGACACAGTCACGTTGATATCTTCAAAGGTAATCGTTGCTTTTGCCATACTGTTTGCTCCTGTTGGAGGGTTGTTAAAATTATTATTGGAACACCAGCCAAGGGTATTCCTCTTGTTTACGCCAAATCCGCCATATCAATGACCTTGCTTTCGCGAAGGCCGACCAGCTCTTGTGCCAATTCAAGGCCAAATTGCTGGCATAAGGCAATCTCTTCATCGGTTGGAATGAGCTTGATGCGCAACCCCGGCACGGGGACGCGCAGCTTTAAACCGCGCAGGCGGTCCTCCACCATCCGCACCGCTTCTCCTGTCCAGCCGTAAGAGCCGAACACGCCGCCGACTTTAGATTTAAGGTTGATCACCGCCAACGACGACAATAAATCCCACACAGGCTTGACCGCGTCACCGTTAATGGTCGGCGTGCCAAAAACAATGCCATCGGCACCTTCTATCAAATCCACGAACGGCTCCAGTTCGCTGCCTTCCAAGTCGTATAAGGACACCCGCACTTGTTCAATGGCCATTGCGCCTTGGTAAATCGCTTCCGCCATACGCCGCGTGTTGCCATAAGAGCTGATATAAAAAATCAGCAAAGTTTTTTCGCCATCGTCCCTATCATTGTGCAAAGCCGGGCGCGACAATTCGCGGTAACGGCGCACATAGCGGTGCGGGCGGTCACGCAGCAGCGGGCCATGGGCGGGGGCTATTTGCTCCAGAGGCAATAACGGCTCTATCAAGTCCAAGGCACGGTTCACATAATCCTTGAACGGGCGCATGATGTGCGCGTAGTAATATTCAAAGGAAAAGCGGAAATCGCCCACTTGGTCGTTAAACAAACGGTTATCGCAAAAATGGCAACCAAACACATCGCCGGAAAACAGCGTATGCTCTTCCGGCAAGTAAGTGCATTGGGTATCGGGCCAATGCAAATACGGGGTGTGCAAAAATTGTAGCGTCCTATCACCCAAGGACACACTGTCACCCGTCAGCACCGGGGTATAGGCCAAGTCGTCTTGTTTGAGCAAGGCCTTGACCATGGTCTGGGCCTTCTGTGAAATATACAGCCGTGCTTGCGGGGCCCGGCGCATCAGTTCCGGCAACGCGCCAGTGTGGTCGGGTTCCAGGTGGTTAAGGACAATGACACTGATTTCGTCGTAACGCGCCACACTTTCCAAACGCGCAAAAAAATCGGCGGCGAAACTTTCTTTCACCGTGTCGATCACTGCCACACCGGCACTGCCACGCACCACATAAGCGTTGTAACTGGTGCCATTGGCGGTTTTTAAAATAATGTCGAAGGTCCGCAGGTTGGCATCCAGCACACCTATCCAATGTACCCGTTCGGACATCGGCACGGCGTGGGCAATGCCCTCGCTAAGCAGTAACGGCGGCTTATGCATCACTGCAGCCAGCTTGGGCAAGCGTTTTAGGGCAGCTCTCCAAATCCGTTGCAGTGTCCGTGTCGGTATCGAGGCATAAGCCTAGCCATTCATCAACCCAATGCGGGTCAAAACCCACCCGCAACTCATCACCCACTTGCAGCAATGGCCGACGGATCAATAATGGGTCTGCCAGCATTAATGCCAAGGCGCGTTGCTCATCCAACAGTTCCGGCTTGACTTGGCCAATCTTGATGGCAGGGGCATTGTAGTTAAACCAGTTACGGATAGGCAAAGCTCCAAAAAAGGCACGCAAACGTTCTGCGTGCCAGTGCTCGGACAATAAGCTTTTGGCGATGACCTGATGACCGGCGGCGATCAGCATTGCTTTCTGCCGCTTATTGCTGACACAGCCGGGTTTTTCATAAAACAGTACGGTAGCCATTGCCCATCCTCAATGTGATTGCAACTCGGCCATGGCTTCCGCCATCCGTTCCGGTGGAATGCCAGTCAGGGAGCCGGGCGGGTTAATGGCTTCGCCTAATGAATTAAGGATTGCCCCTTCAATCGGGCAGATGCTTGCGCATTGGAACACCGGATAATCGCCTTCACATTCGGTGCATTTGTTGGGGTTCACCTTAAAATGTGGCTTGCTTTCAAAAATGGCCTTGCTGGGGCAGACTGGCTCACAGGCAAAACAATTCACACAAGATTCAATAATTTTTACAGCCATAACAGACTCCCTACAGGTGGCTTGCACGTTATCAATTGCCTTTAGTGGCTTGTTGGGCCAACCCTGTTTGGGTGACCCAACTTACCTCTCCCATACAACCACACTACTACAAGCACACTACACAAACATTGTTAGCCTTGCGCCCTCAGGGCTTCCGGTTTGGCGGCGAGCTTACCGGCTGCGGCCATTTCTTGGTACACTGCCATAACCGCCTCTTCGATAGGCTCCATCGCGTGTTCGCCATTGGGCATAATGCCGGCATTTTCCAGCAATTCCCAAGGCTCGTAGCCGACTTTGGAACACAGCACCGCTTCACAACCTGCCAAGGCGCGGACGGTTTGTTGCAATACGCTTTCGCCATCGCCACAGGTGCTGTCACCCCCACAGTATTGGTCGGCTTTACGGTGGCTAATAAAACGCACCCCTTCTGGCGAGGCCTCGTAAATCAAGAATTCTTTGGCATGACCGAAATGGACATTGATCAAACCTTGTCCCGCTGTGGCAACTGCCATCAACACCGGACGGGTTGCCAACTTCGGTTCGGTTTTAAATTGTTCGGCTTTATGTGCCTTTGCCAAGCGCTTGCTGTCCATTTCTTCTTGGATAGCCTGATGGATAACTTTGCGTTTTTCCATTGCCGCTTGGTAATCAATTTCCATTTCTTCAATTTTATCAATGGTGAACTCATCACCCCGGTCTTCACCCAATAAGCCGACCGCATCAGCGCGGCATTGGCGGCAATGGCGCATCATGTTCATGTCACCAGAACAGGCGTCTTGCAAATCTTGTAGCTCATCAGGTGTGGGTTCACGTTGCCCCATCACGCCAAAAAAAGTGCCGTGTTCAGCTTCGGCAATCAAGGGCATCACATTATGCAAAAATGCACCTTTGGCTTTGACCACGCGGCTGACTTCCGCCAAATGTTGGTCGTTAATGCCTGGAATCATGACTGAATTGACTTTGACCAGAATGCCTTTGGCAATCAGCATTTCCAACCCTTTTTGTTGTTGTTCAATCAGGATTTTGGCGGCTTTTTTGCCTTTTATACGTTTGTTGTTCCAGAAAATCCACGGATAAATCTTCGCGCCAATTTCTGGGTCCACGCAATTGATGGTGATGGTGACATGGTCAATATTATGTTTTGACAATTCTTCGACCGCATCGGGCAAGGCCAAGCCATTAGTTGATACGCACAGTTTGATGTCCGGTGCTTCCTCGCTCAAGCGGCGGAAAGTTTCAAAGGTGCGTTCAGGATTGGCCAGTGGATCACCTGGGCCGGCAATGCCCAACACGGTCATTTGTGGAATGGTGGCTGCCACTGCCATGGTTTTTTTCACCGCTTGGTCAGGGGTCAACAATTCTGACACCACGCCCGGACGCGATTCGTTGGAGCAATCGTATTTGCGGTTGCAGTAATGGCACTGGATATTACAAGCGGGCGCGACGGCAACATGCATCCGTGCAAAGTAATGGTGCGCGTCTTCGGAGTAACAAGGATGGTTTTGGACTTTCTCCCGGATTGAATCGGGCAACGCATCCATTTGGTTTTCGGTAGTACCGCAGGAGCTGGAAGAGCAGCCGCTTTTCGCTGCTGGAGCTTCGTTTAAGACGGGCAGTTGCATGGGGTTGACCTCTCTCTGATGTGTTTGAGAAATGTCAATGCACACACTATGCCAAAATTGAATACTGGTATAAGTTTATGATAAAAATGGTTATATTTTATTTTTAAGGTGGCTTGGCGGGTGGCGGGTTTGTAGCAAACAATACAATTTTATGTAAATCTGGTGTGGATGGCACGATAAGACCCGGACAATGGCATTATTGGCCATGCGCCCCGTATGTAGCTTGGCGGAATACGGGGCAACCACGCCGTGTGCGCAATCAATCCGCTTTGAACCCTGCCAGCCCATCGGCAAATTGCTGTAGCTTGTTTTGGAGGGTTCGGGTGTTTTCCGGCCCCATGCGCAGCAGTTGTTTATGCAAGGCGGGGGCCGCTTCCAGCTTGGGGTCGGCAAACCGGTAATAGCCCAGCCGCTTATCTACATAAAGGGGTTTCCCGATAATCGGGGCCGCTAAAATTTCCTTAGCCGCCTTGATCAACATTGCTTCAAGGGTAAGCGTGCCTGGCGGGTTAAATTCACCAAACGCTTGCAGCAAGAGCGGGCGGATTTTTTGGTAGAACGCCAAGCTGGCTGGCACGTCCAGAGCATTGATTGCCGCCACCCAAGGCTGGTAACGTTGGTAGCTGGCAGGGGCGATAAACAGCCCTTGCCGGTCTTGCCCAACAGCAAAGGGTGCTTTCGGTTTTAAAAAACGGACATGCTTGCCGATCCGTTCGCCTTTAGAAAAATCAACCGCCAAGGTTAGGTAATTTCTTAGCAATTGGCCTTGTCCGGTCTTATCTTGACCTAACCAAGGCGCGAGTTCCGGTGACAAGCCCTCTATAGATTGGCGTACCCACGCGTCGCTTTTGTCAAGTACAGGCAACACCACAAATTCTTTCGGTGTGGCTAGCGTCTCAAGTGATTCGTCATTAGTGGCTAATGGCTCGGCGGTGTTATCGGCGGCATCAGGGCCGGCTGCTGCAGTTGGCTCGGCATTGCGCTTGAGAAAGGGTAGCCATTGGTAGGCTTCAGCAGCCAGTTCATATTGTTCCGAAAATTTGGCCAGATAAAACCCGCCGCAAGCAGACAGCGCCATCAGTAGCAAGACAATGATTGTACTGTGCTGCCGGGGTTTGCCTTCGCGACGGGAAGAGGGCGGGGAGGCACTGCGTTTGGTTTTGGCTGTAGCAGGGTCATAACGGCTCATGATAGGTGGTCTCCTTAGGATGCAGCGGTGAATACTCATTTAATGGTAACTAAAAGACATTGGAGGCATTGCAGTTAATTGTTTTTCAATATCATTATATGCTTTTTAGCGTGCCTTTGCCGACACCGGCGGGCACTGGGATGGTGATAGGCGCTATAATAGGCGGTTTTTATGGCTGGTTCAGCGAAATGGCACAGTTTTTTGCAATTCATCCGGAAAATCCACAGTTACGGCTGATTCATCGGGCTGTGGAGATTCTCAATAAGGGCGGTATTATTGCTTATCCGACCGATTCATCCTACGCACTGGCTTGTCATGTGGGCGACAAACAAGCCATGGACAAAATCCGCCGCATCCGCCAGTTGGATGACAAGCATGATTTTACCTTGGTGTGCAAAGACCTGACGCAAGTGTCCAATTTCACCAAAATTGGCAATGATGCATTTAGGCTGATTAAAAACCTGACCCCTGGGCCATTCACCTTTATTCTGGATGCCACTCGGGAAGTGCCCAAACGCTTGCAGCATCCTAAAAAAAAGACCATAGGTATCCGTATCCCCGACCATCCGGTGGCGCAATTGCTGGTGCAGGAGCTTGATGAGGCCGTGTTCAGCACCACTTTGGTTTTGCCAGGCGAATTCGAAGCGATGAGCGACCCTTATGACATCCGCCAGAGGTTGGAGCATGAATTGGATTTGGTGATTGATGCCGGCATAATTGAATTTGAACCGACCACCATGATTGCCTTTACCGCCAATGGCCCGGAAATTGTCCGCCAAGGCAAAGGCATTGCCCCCATGCTGGATGACTGATGAGGAATAAATGATGGATCACCTATCGCTGGTGCAACGTATTGTAGTGTGGATTTTGCCGGTGGTGTTTGCCATTACCGCGCATGAGGCGGCACATGGTTGGGCGGCCAAAAGGCGCGGCGACAACACGGCATTTTTGCTGGGTAGGCTCACCTTAAATCCGCTGAAACATATTGATTGGCTGGGCACTGTGATCTTGCCTTGCCTGTTGCTGGTCACCGGCAGCGGTTTTATATTCGGTTGGGCCAAACCGGTGCCGGTGGATACCCGCAATTTTAAGCGGCCTTTGCAGGATATGGCATTCGTGGCGCTGGCAGGGCCGTTGTCGAATTTGTTGATGGCCTTGGCGTGGGCTTTGTTGGCCAGGGTGGGCGTGATGATAGGTGTAGAGGCCGTGTCTTTGCCATTGATCTATTCCGGAGTGGCAGGCATCACCATTAATTTGGTGTTGTTCCTTATTAATTTGCTGCCCATTCCGCCCTTGGATGGTAGCCGCGTTTTAACAGGGCTATTGCCAGCCAGGATGGCTTGGCAATTTGCTAAAATAGAACCCTATGGCTTTTATATTCTGTTGGCATTGCTGTATTTCAATGTATTGAATGTGGTGCTGGCTTATCCGATGTATGTGGCCCAAAAAATGCTGATGAGCCTTGCCGGATTGTAACAGCCCAAGGCCGTTGCCCATGCCGGAGGAACAGCAAACGGAACAGCTGCAAGCCGTCGCCATGGTCAATGGTGCGCCCTACAACCAACTGCCCGAAGACCTGTATATTCCCCCCGATGCCCTGGAAGTTTTTTTGGAACTGTTCGAGGGGCCATTGGATTTGCTGCTGTATCTGATAAAAAAGCAGAATTTGGATGTTGTCAATATCCCGATAGCAGAGATAACCCGCCAATATATTGATTATATAAAATTAATGGGGCATCTGAACATTGAGCTGGCGGCGGAATATTTGGTGATGGCTGCGGTGTTGGCAGAAATTAAATCGCGCATGTTGTTGCCTAGGCAAAGCGAGGCCGAAGTTGAAGAAGAAGACCCTAAGGCCACGCTCATCCGCCGGTTACAGGAATATGAGCTGATCAAAAACGCTGCTGGGCAGCTGGAAGCGTTGCCGCGATGGGAGCGTGACATTTTTGCCGCCCAGGCGGATGCGCCTGACCTTAAGCTTATCCGGCAACACCCCGACCTTGAACTTAAAGACTTATTATTGGCTTTTGCCGATGTGTTAAAGCGCGTTGATCAGCTTAGCCATCACCATATCAGTAAAGAACCCTTATCAATCCGTGAACGAATGGCAACCATTTTGGCAAACCTTAAAGGCGAAGATAGCCTCCTTTTCTCGCAATGTTTTATCCGAAAAGAAGGAAGGGGAGGAGTTGTTGTCACGTTTCTGGCCATCCTCGAACTCAGTAAAGAACGGCTCATCGAAATTATCCAACTCGAAGCCTTTGCCGAAATCCGTATCCGCGCCGTCCAAGCCAGCGCCGGCCCCCTTATCTAAGCCCACAGCTAATGCCGATAAGCACCGCACAACCGTAACCGCCAAGCTAGTATTGGACAGGGCAGACGCTTGCCAGCCCCCCACCCTTAAACCCCACCTTTATGCGAAATTGCGGGCCCGGCGGCATTGGACGGCACACCACCCCGTAACTGTCACCACTCTTGCACAGGTTGACCCGCACATGGACACCAAACGCATTGTTGAAGCCCTGTTGTTCGCCGCCAAACAGCCGATGACCGACAAGCAAGTACAGCAGGCCTTCCCCGAAGGGGAGCAGCCCGATTTAGTTAGCGTACAGGCAGCGATTGCCAGCATTGCGGAGGACTATTTGCAGCGTCCCATTGAGCTTAAAAAAGTGGCGGGGGGGCACCGCTTTCAAATCCGGCAAGATTTGTCGCCTTGGGTGGTGCGGCTATTGGCGGAAAAGCCGCCCAAATATTCCCGTGCGTTACTGGAAACATTGGCTATCATTGCTTACCGGCAACCGGTCACACGCGGTGATATTGAAGACATCCGTGGGGTGGGTGTCAGTTCCGGCATCATCCAAACCTTGCTGGAGCGGGAATGGATAAGAATCATCGCTTACAAAGAAGTGCCGGGGCGGCCCGGCTTGTACGGCACGACAAAACAATTTTTGGATTATTTTAATTTAAGCGCATTAGATGAACTGCCAACTTTGCAAGCACTTGCAGATTTTGATGGTATGTCTATGCCTGTAACCACACCGACTAAGGCAAACCGTGAACAACAAGAAACCGAACCGTTACCCACCTAAAAACCAAACCGGGCCTTCGCCGGCCAGAAGGCCACCAAAACCGGCCAGTAAAACTGTCGCCGCCAAACCTGAGCAAGAAGCGCAAGCACCCCTAAAAGCCAGTGAGGGGGCAAGTACCGGTGAGCGCATCCAAAAAATTTTGGCACGAGGTGGGGTGGGGTCGCGGCGCGAAATTGAACGCTGGATAGAGGAAGGCAAGCTGAAATTAAATGGCCAAACCGTTAAGTTGGGTGATCGCTTACAGGCGGGCGATACCTTGCAGCTTAACGAGCGTAGGATGGATTGGGAAAAATACGCCGAACAAGCCACCCGAGTGCTTATCTACCACAAACCTACCGGCGAAGTGGTCACCCGACGTGACCTGCAAGGGCGGCCGTTGGTGTTTTCAAAACTACCGGAATTGGCCACCGCCCGCTGGATTGCTGTCGGGCGTTTGGATATCAACACCTCTGGGCTGTTACTGGTGACCAACAACGGTGAGCTTGCCAACTGCCTGATGCACCCGTCCACCCAAGTGGAGCGGGAATACTCTGTGCGTATTTTAGGCACAGTGACGGATACTATGCTGGAAACACTCAAGCAAGGCGTGGAACTGGACGATGGCTTGGCAAAATTTGATCATATTTTTTATACCGGCGGCGAGGGGGCCAACCGCTGGTACAACGTGATTGTCAGCGAAGGCCGCAACCGCTTGGTCAGGCGTCTATGGGAATCGCAACAAGTGGTGGTCAGCCGCCTAATGCGGGTGCGTTATGGGCCGGTTGTGTTGCCCGAACGGGTAAGGACAGGGGCGGTTTATGAGCTAGACCATAAAGAGTTGGCGCTATTGTTTGAATTTGCCGGTCTGGACAAGAAAAAAGCCTTAGCTTCCCCGCCAACCAACCCGATGGAAAACAAAAGAATACGCATAAGAAAATCTTGACAGCGCGGTTATTGCAGCACCCCGGTTCGTCATCTTACTGGAAAAATATTAAAAATATATTTATTATTAAGTAAGTAGCGTTATTAATGCGGGGCTTAATGCGGATAAAATTTTCATGATATTGATTTGATAAGGCCTTTTCATTAGAAATTAACAATAAGGCGGCATCCTTAAGCCATTGCGGAATGCAGTTCCGTGATCGCAATGCTATTATTTTTAACCCAAAAAGGCCAAGCAATGAAAAGCAAACACCCCTTTATTTATTCCGCATTAGTGCTGGGCATAGCCGCTGGCGTCAGCACGCCGCTATCTGCAGCAACCCCTGCCACACCTATCGAACACGTTATCGTAGTGATTGGTGAAAACGTAACCTTTG